>OLRW01001310.1_pt1 | contig 16580 bp, 15 predicted proteins | sample 1672701 | NCBI WGS metagenome assembly OLRW01 (sample SAMEA3136715, study PRJEB25190) | human gut metagenome | biome: human gut; feature: human-associated habitat; material: faeces | place: Austria | collected 2013
CCGGCGGAGGATGAACATCTATCCGCCGGTATTTTTGCACTGTAAAACTTTTTAATATGAAAGTTTTCTGCGTATATCTATTGTATTTTTATGTATATTCGTGTAAAATGAAAGCAATTTAGCTTTGTAAAGTATGAACGCGTGATACACCTGAAGAAATATAAGTGTCACGGGAGAATAGTGCGAGATGGAGGAAGAGAGAAAATGGCAGATCATGAAATGATGAATCTTGAAGAGATGGGCAGCCTGCGGGACAGCATGGAACTGCTTGGGGAAGAGCTGATGAATGGTCACCGGATCAACCCGAATCTGTATGTAGAATATGATGTAAAAAGAGGTCTCCGTGACTCAGCAGGTAAAGGTGTCCTGACAGGACTTACCGAGATTTCTGATGTCACAGGATATGATCTGGTAAATGGGCGTAAGATTCCGGCACACGGCAGACTTTATTATCAGGGATATAATGTAAACGATATCGTAGATGGACTGAAAGACCGCAAATTCGGCTTCGAAGAGACAATCTATCTTTTATTATTCGGAAGACTTCCTTCTGAAAAAGATATGCAGATATTCAAAAACGTTATGGAAAACTTCGAAACACTTTCAGGACGTTTTGTTCGAGATGTTGTTATGAAAGCATCCAACAGTGATATCATGAATGCAATGCAGAGATGTATTCTGACATTGTATACCTACGATTCAAAAGCAGAAGATATTTCCGCAGAGAATGTTCTTCGTCAGAGTATTGAGATGATTGCGAAGCTTCCGCTCATTGCGGTATATTCCTATCATTCCTACAGACATTTCCGTAAAGATGAGACGCTGTTTATCCGTAATCCTCAGAGGGGATTGTCCCTCGCGGAAAACATCCTTCTGATGCTCCGTCCGGATGGCAAATACACTGAACTGGAAGCGAAGGTTCTGGATATTGCACTCATTCTTCATGCAGAGCATGGTGGTGGTAACAACTCTACATTTACTACGCATGTAGTTACTTCATCCGGCACCGATACGTATTCTTCTATTGCAGCATCCATCGGTTCTCTGAAGGGACCTCGTCATGGTGGTGCAAACCTGAAAGTGCAGAATATGTTCGAGGACATCAAGGCAAACGTAAAAGACTGGTCCGATGAGAAAGAAGTGGAAAATTATCTCCGTAAGATCCTTGATAAAGAGGCATTTGACCATACCGGTCTGATCTATGGTATGGGACATGCAGTTTATACACTTTCCGATCCACGTGAAGTGATCCTCAAGAGATTTGCCAGAGAACTTGCTCAGGAAAAGGGCATGATGAAAGAATTTGCATTGTATGAACTGGTAGAACGTCTGGGTGGAAGACTTGTTATGGAGCAGCGCAGACTTTTCAAAAATGTCTGTGCAAACGTAGACTTTTACAGCGGTTTCGTATATACTATGCTTGGAATCCCAAAAGAGCTGTTTACTCCGATTTTCGCCATTGCGCGTATTCCTGGATGGAGTGCACATCGTCTTGAAGAAATCCTTAATGCAAGCAAGATCATCCGTCCTGCATACAAATACGTAGGACATCATGCAGGTTTTGTTCCGTATGAAGAAAGAACACCGGAAGAAGGCTGTGAGGAAGTTTTGAGAGATCTGGAAAAAGGAGCAGCAACAGAAGCAGCAGGAGAAACGGGAGAAAATACTGAGAAAGAGGCGCCTGAAGCTGCAAAAGAGCGCTCTGAGGAGAAGGAATAAATGAAACAGGTAATTTTAACAGGGGATCGTCCTACCGGAAAACTTCACGTAGGACATTACGTAGGATCACTGAAGGAGCGTGTGAAGCTTCAGAATTCCGGTGATTACGATGAAGTTTATATTATGATCGCTGATGCACAGGCACTGACGGACAATGCAGAGCATCCGGAAAAAGTACGTCAGAATATCATTCAGGTTGCACTGGATTATCTGGCATGCGGAATCGATCCGGCGAAATCTACGATTTTTATCCAGTCCATGGTACCGGAACTGACAGAGCTTACATTTTATTATATGAATCTTGTTACAGTGGCACGTGTACAGCGTAACCCTACCGTAAAATCCGAGATTCAGATGAGAAATTTTGAAGCCAGCATTCCTGTTGGATTTTTCTGTTACCCGATCAGCCAGGCAGCAGACATCACCGCTTTCCGTGCAACACATGTACCGGTTGGTGAGGATCAGATGCCGATGATCGAGCAGTGCAAAGAAATTGTACACAAATTCAATACTGTTTACGGTGAGACACTGACAGATCCGAAGATCGTGCTTCCGTCAAATAAGGCATGCTTCCGTCTGCCTGGTATCGATGGCAAAGCTAAAATGAGTAAATCTCTCGGCAACTGCATCTATCTTTCTGATGAAGAAGCCGATGTTAAGAAAAAAATCATGTCCATGTTTACCGATCCGAATCATCTTCGGGTACAGGATCCGGGACGTGTGGAAGGCAACCCGGTATTTATTTATCTGGAAGCATTCTGCAGGGATGAATATTTCCCGGAATTCCTTCCGGAATATCAGAATCTTGAAGAACTCGAGGATCATTACCGCAGAGGCGGTCTTGGCGATGTAAAAGTCAAGAAATTTCTGAATAATGTTATGCAGGCAGAGCTTGGCCCGATTCGTGCAAGACGTAAAGAATGGGAACAGCGTATCCCGGATGTACTTGATATCCTGAAAGAGGGAAGCAAGGTTGCACAAGCAAAAGCAGCTGAGACACTGAATGATGTTAAGGCATCTATGCGTATCAACTATTTTGACAGTGACCAGTCTGATATGTACCAGAAATAAAATTCCATATCACTACATGAATGAAATATAATAGATACAATATTAAGCAACTGTTTTGGACAACTATCTGAAACAGTTGCTTTTTTGACTTTGTAGAAACATAAAAAGAAAAAAGTGTTGTTTTATGTGGATTTTATTTTGAGGAAATGTTGTTTTGTGCTGATTTAAAGGAAAATTACCTTGACTTTGTATTAACAAAATAGTACAATTTAGTATAAGGCATTATAGCGAAAGTGAGGAGCTGTCAATGGCAAGTGAACATAGCGATAAGATCAGAATCGTACAGGAGACGGTAGCAGGTAAGGAAATTACCTTTGCGCATGTAATGGGCGGCCCGGCTCCGATCATATATCAGAAACTCGGACTGAATCCGCAGGTGGATTATGGTTCATCTGCAATCGGGATCATGAATATGACACCGTCAGAATCAGCGGTTATCGCGTCAGATATTGCAGTAAAGAGCGGTAACGTTTATCTTGGATTTGCAGACCGTTTTACAGGAACCATGATTATTACGGGAGAGATTTCCGATGTCATGTCTGCGATGACAGAAGTTGTGGAGTATTTCCGTGATACGCTGGGATATGTAGTCTGTGACATCACGAAGAGATAGGAAGTACAGCATGGAAGAACGTATAACGAGAGAGGAACTTCTCGAGAGACTGTTTCATGACGACTATGAAAATCTTAAAGGAAAGAAACTTCGACTGACACGGGTACGGGTTCCGGGTAAATCCCTTGACTTTGCACATGTATTCACTCCATCGGATGGTTCTGTTTATGAGAATCTTGCGCTTCATATCGGAGTACATGAAGGCGAAGACCACAGAGGAGAAACTATCGGGATCATGCGTGTGACACCGTGGGAGGCCATTGTGGTTGCGACGGATGTGGCGGTAAAGGCTGCACATGTTGAAGTTGGATTTATGGATCGTTTCAGCGGAGCACTGATCATAACAGGCGGGTTCTCTCAGGTAATGACAGCAGTTGAAGAAGTTGTGAGATTTTTCCGCGACGAACTACATTTTGATGTCTGTGAGATCCACAGAAGCTGAAACAGGACAGGATGACAGAATGAAAAAAATCTTTTTAATGGGACGAAGTGAGGCGGGCAAAACTTCTCTGACACAGGCACTGAAGGGAGAAGAGCTGCACTATCACAAGACTCAGTATACAAATACAAAAGAAGATACGATCGATTCTCCGGGTGAATACGCGGAGTCCAAGCATTTCAGTGTGGGACTTGCGTGCTTTTCTTTTGAGGCCGATGTCATTGCAATCGTGCAGGCGGCAAACGAGCCTTTTAACCTGTTCAGCGATGGCAGCAGAAACTTTCTTCTGAGACCGCTGATCGGAATCATCACAAAGGTGGATTCTCCTCACGCCAATCTTCCGATGGTACGACAGTGGATGGAGAACATGGGATGTGAGCAGATTTTTGAAGTCAACAACGTAACACGTGAGGGAATTGATGAGCTGATGGAATATCTGAAAGATGATCTTCCGAAGCTGACACTTGAACAGGCTAAGTTCAAGCAGAGCCTTGGACTGAACGAATGGCAGCCATTGCCGGAAGGTGTGGAATATCCGGAAGATATTCGATAAGACATGACAGGAAAAACAGATATTATGCATACTACTATTGGATTTGCAACGATCGGAACGAGTAAAATTACACAGAAATTTTTAAGTGCAGCAAAAGAATGTGAAGGATTTAAGCTTGTAGCGGTATATTCCCGTGATATTAAAAAGGCAGAACAATTTGCCGGGGAGCAGGGAGCAGAGCGGTTTTATGACAGTCTGGACATGCTTGCAGCAGATAAGGATGTGGAGGCGGTTTATGTTGCCAGCCCCAATTATATGCATTATAAACATGTGATGAAACTTCTGAAAGCAGGTAAGCATGTATTTTGTGAGAAAGCAATTGCATCTAATCATGCAGAAGCAGAAGAAATGTTCCGTACAGCGCAGGAAAGACATCTGGTGCTTCTGGAAGCTGTTCGTCCGGTCTTTGATCCGGGAATGCAGGCAATAAAAAATAATCTGTATAAGCTGGGCGCAATTCGAAAAGCGAATATTTCTTATTGCCAGTATTCCAGCCGATATGACAGCTTCAAAGAAGGACAGGAGCACAATATATTCAGCAGAGAATGTTCCGCCGGGGCATTGATGGATATTGGTGTTTATTGTGTGCACACATTGCTGTACCTTTTGGGAATGCCGGAGAAAATCAGCGGTTTTGCCGTTATGCTTCGAAGTGGTGTGGACGGAGCAGGAGATATCCTCGCGAAGTATCAGGACAAGATTGCAGAGGTATCGTATTCAAAGATTACAGATTCCAGCCTGCCAAATGAAATTCAGGGTGAGAATGGAATGCTTCTTTTTCAGGGGACGAATGACTGTCCGGAAACAGTCAGGATTGTTTACCGGGACGGAACCGAGGAAGTTCTTTATCACAGAGAATCATTGAATGACATGAAATATGAGCTGGAATATTTTATAAAAATGATCCGAAGGGAAGAAAATGCCGAAAGTCATACAGAACGTTCACTGAATGCCATGAAACTTATGGATGAACTGAGACGGCAGTGTGGTATTACGTTTCCGGCGGATGAGAGATAATGGAATATATGCGAAATCAGAAAAGATCTTGTGGTGATTAAACCATGAGATCTTTTTTATGTAATAGGAAATTACTCCGTAATGTTCCTGTTACATAAAAACGCTCCGCGAGGATATGTGAAAGAAATGAAAACTTTTCAGAAATAGAACATAAAATATGGTAATAAATATCAAAAATAAATAATAAAAAGATGCAAAACATAGAAAAAATATACGTATAGCATAAAAATATTGACCGTATTTATGAAAAATGATATGTTTTATATGAAAAATGAAACGAAAAATGAAAGAAAAAATGAAATCATAAAGGGGGAGATAAGATGGTGAAAGTCGGAATTATAGGCTGTGGAAAGATTGCACAGGTTCGTCATATTCCGGAATATCTGGATAATTCGAATGCAAAACTGACTGGCCTTTATGATCTGAATCTGCAGCGTGCAAAAGACCTTGCTGAAAAATATAATTGCAAGTCTTATGAAAGTGTTGAGGAAATGCTGGCAGATCCGGAAATTGATGCAGTCAGTGTATGTGTGGCAAATCATGTACATGCCGAGATTACGATTGCTGCATTAAAAGCAGGAAAACATGTACTTTGTGAAAAACCGATGGCAACAAAATTAAAAGACTGTCAGATGATGGTGGATACAGCAGAGCAGATGGGTAAGAAACTCATGATCGGACAGAATCAGAGATTTGCCAAAGCTCATGCAGAAGCAAGAAAACTCATCGAACATGGAGATATCGGTAAGGTTCTTACTTTCAAAACAACATTCGGACATGGCGGCCCGGAAACCTGGAGCGTAGATGCTGGCCCACAGAACTGGTTCTTCGATAAAAAGAGAGCTGCTATGGGAGCTATGGCAGACCTTGGTGTACATAAGACAGACCTTATCCAGTACCTGCTTGATGATACAGTAGAAGAAACAACTGCGAAAGTGACGACACTGGATAAGAAAGACAGTAATGGAAATCTGATCGGTGTAGATGACAATGCAATCTGCATTTACAGAATGAAGAGCGGAATCATCGGAACGATGACCGCCAGCTGGACTTATTATGGTGAGGAAGATAATTCCACGATTATCTATGGAACAGAGGGAATGCTCAAGATTTATCATAATCCGAAATATTGCATCGAACTGATCCGTAAAGACGGTGGAAAAGTTTTCTACGATATCGACCAGATTCAGACAAATGATAATCAGACAAAATCAGGAATCATTGATGCGTTTGTAGAGTCTGTAGAAAATGATATAGAACCTGCTGTTTCAGGAAAGAGTGTCCTGAGTGCAATGAAAGCTATTTTCGGCAGTCTGAAATCAAGCGAGCTTGGAAGAACTGTTCGCGTGGATGAGGAGGAATTAGAGTGAAGATAGGATTAGTCAGTGCAATACTGGAAGATTACGATTTCAAAAAGATGATCGATACGGTTTCTGAGATCGGTTACGAATGTGTGGAAGTTGCATGCTGGCCGAAAGCAAAAGCAGAGCGCAGATACGCGGGTGTCAGCCACATTGATGTAGCAAATCTGGGAGACAAAGAAGCAGAAGAAATCCTTTCTTATTGCAAAGAAAAGAATGTGGAGATTTCCGCGCTGGCATTTTATCCGAACACCATGGACGGAAATCTGAAAAAAAGAGCTGCCAACATCGAACACTTATATAAAGTGATCGATGCAAGCAAAAAACTCGGAATTAACCTTGTTACAACTTTTATCGGAAGAGACCAGACAAAAACAGTAGAAGAAAATCTGGAGCTGGTAAAAGAAATCTGGATTCCGATTGTACGTTATGCAGAAGAAAAGAAAGTACGTATTGCGATTGAAAACTGTCCGATGCTTTTTGACGGAGATCAGTGGCCGGGTGGACAGAACCTGATGACAACACCGGTGATCTGGAGAAAAGTTTTTGAGATTCTGGACAGTGATTACATCGGAATCAATTATGATCCGTCTCATTTTGTATGGCAGATGATTGATTATATCCAGCCGCTTTATGAGTTTAAGGACAAAATTTTCCACGTGCATTACAAAGATATCAAGCTTTTCAAAGACAAACTGAAAGAGTGCGGTACGATGGCATATCCGCTTCAGTATATGAAACCGAAACTTCCGGGACTGGGAGATGTAGACTGGGGCAAATACGTGTCCGCATTAACGGACATTGGATTTGAAGGATATACATGCATAGAAATCGAAGACAAATCTTTTGAAGGATCCGAAGAAAGAGTGCTGGACAGCCTGAAGCTTTCGCTCAGATACATGAGACAGTTTGTGATCTGAAAAATAATTGAAACATTAAATAATGAAATAATGCGGGGAAGCCGCTTATTAAAAACAAAAACATTCCAAAAGGAGGAAATGAATTATGAAGAAAACAGTAGTTTGCATGCTGATCGCTGCTATGACAATGGGTAGTATGGTTACTCCTGTATTTGCAGACGGAGATGGAGATGCTACACACATTTATGTGCTGACAGCTCCGGAAGATCATGGCTGGACCGGCTCCGTAGCAACATTTGCAAAAGAAAAAATTGAAGAAGTAAATGATGATGGCACATACAGTGCAGAACTGATCACATCTGCAGATGCAGCAGAGCAGATCGTTAACATCGAAGATATCATCGCAGCAGGTGAAGACAACATTGCAGTTGTAATTCAGCCAATCGATGACACTGTTCAGTCTGCAATCCAGCAGCTGGTTGATGCAGAAATCCCATACGTAGCATTTGACCGTATCATTGATGGTGTGGCTGACAGCGCAGTATCCAATGTAAAAGGTGACAATGAAGGTATCGGAGCAGCATGTGCAGCTTATTATACAGAGCAGGGTATGAAACCTGGTGATGCAGTTTATGTATATGAAGGAGATACTTCTTCTGTAACAACTCTCCGTGATGAAGGATTCACAAAGTACCTTACCGGAGAACTGGAATACGATGGAAAAACAATTGCAGACGATGCAAAATGGTCTGAAGACGATCTGAAATCTATCACATATTCAGGTGCTATGAACTGGAGCCGTTCTGATACAAAGACAGCCTATGAATCTCTGCTCGGAGATGCATCCAACGCAGATATCAAATGGTTCTATGCAGAAGACGATGAACTTGCAATGGGTATCCTTGAAGCTCTTCAGGGCGGCGGAATCGACGATGCAACAAAAGAAAAATTCCTCGGAAATGCACCTTATCTGACAGGCTGTGGCGGACTGGATGAGCTTTATGCAGTACTTCGTGGTGAATCCTTCACAGATATCGCAGATCAGTTTGGTGGTATTGTATCTGTAACTTACAGCCCTGCAATGATCCAGACAGCAATCCAGGATATGGTTGATTATCTGGATGGAAAAGATGTAGAACAGGATCACGTAATTGCCTGCGAAATCGTAAATAAGGACAACGTAAAAGATTATCCTTCTTTCTAAATCGAGCATTTTTTGTGATATAATTCTTTTTAATAAGACAGAAATGGCGAAGGGAACTGAAAAGTTCCCTTCTGTCAGATAATTAAGTGAATGTGTATCAGAGCAGTGTATCAAAAAGTCCGACGGATCGGGCGGGGAGGCGAGAATTATGAGTTTATTGCAGATGAGGAATATCTGTAAGTCCTTCAGTGGGATTCCTGTACTGAAAAACGTACAGCTTACAGTAGAACAAGGAGAAGTGCATGCACTTCTCGGTGAGAATGGTGCGGGAAAATCAACACTTATGAATGTTTTGACAGGTGTATTTCCGCGAGATAAAGGCGAAATCGGATTTGATGGAACCGAATTAAAAAATATTACGATCAGGCAGTCCGAAAATATGGGAATTGCTTTTGTACATCAGGAATTAAATTTGTTTAATGATCTGAAAGTTTATGAAAATATATTCCTTCAGAAAGAATACACAACAAAACTGGGCCGCCTGGATAAGAAAAAGATGATTCAGGAGACAGAGAGACTGTTTCATGAACTGGGAGTGGATATTGATCCGACACAGCAGGTTTCCAAACTGAAAACGAGCCAGAAACAGCTGCTTGAAATATCAAAAGCGCTGTTTTTTAAAGCAAAACTTCTGATTCTGGATGAGCCGACAACATCCTTAAACAATGATGAGGTGGCACATCTGTTTGAAATCGTAAACAATTTAAAGAAAAAGGGAACTTCCTTTATCTTTATTTCACATAAAATGCCGGAGATTTTCCGTCTGTCAGACCGATATACCGTATTCCGAAACGGAGAATTTATAGGTTCTGGAAATATCAAAGATACTACACCGGAAGATGTTACACGTATGATGGTTGGGGAGAAATATTCAGATCAGGATGTATACGAAAAACGTCCGCTCGGCGATACGATTCTGGAACTGAAAGATTTCAGCGGAGAAGGTTTTCACAACATCAATCTGACAGTAAAAAAAGGCAGTATCGTCGGATTGACCGGACTTCAGGGAGCAGGAAGCAGTGAACTGATGCAGTGTATGTTTGGTGTGACGAGAGCCTACAGCGGCGAAATGCGTGCAATGGGTAAAGTTATGCGGGATCATTCCATCCATACAGCAATGAAAGACCAGATTGCTATGCTGGCATCCAACAGAAAAGAAAATTCTGTAATTCCGGATATGAGTATTCTGGAGAACATGTATCTGTCAGAGCATACGCTTTCTGCATGGAAACCGGCTATCTCCAAAAAGAAAGAGATTGAAAGTTACAAAAAATATAAAGAAATGCTGAATATCAAGGCAAATTCCTGCGAAGATCCGATCACTTCCTTAAGTGGTGGAAATCAGCAGAAAGTTTTTCTTGCACGCTGGCTGAATACAGATGCGGAAATCCTTCTTCTGGACAATCCGACACAGGGAATAGATGTAGGTGCAAAAGCGGAAATCTACAAGCTGATCCTGGAACTTGCAAAGCAGGGCAAAACGATTCTGATCAATACTTTGGAAATACCGGAGATCCAGAAGGTTGCCGATTACTGTGCAGTATTTTATAACGGAGAGATTATCAAGATTCTGGAACATCAGGAAATCGACGAGATGACAGTTATGATGTATTCAACAAATGCAGCACAGGCAGAGGAGGGAAAATAAAATGAGTAAAAAGAATACAACAGTTCCTGGACGTGTGGCAGGATTTTTGGGAGAAAACAGTTATATTATTGTTTTTGTAGCGATTTTTATTGTATATGCACTGACAACAAACGGACTGACCTGGAGCGGAATGATGAATGTATTTCGTCATTCCGCAGTAATCGGTATCATTGGTCTTGGTATGGGACTTATCTGTATCACAGGTGAAATCGACCTTTCTGTAGGATCTATGCTGGCTCTGGATGGTGGATTTTCCGTTATCATTTTTAACATGACAAACAGCATTGTGCTTACATTCTTATTTGCAGTTCTGTTTGGCGCATTCTGCGGACTGATCAATGGTGTGATGGTCGGATGGATCCAGATGCCTGCATTTATCGTAACTCTGGCAACAATGCTGATCTATCGTTCTTTTGCGCAGTATTTTTGCCAGCATGTGGATAAAGCCCTGATCGGCGGCGGAAGTTCTGTGTATAAGATGGCAAACAGCCAGTCTTCTTATCAGACACTTTATAATTTTGGTAATGGAAAAGTATCTACGATCCCGATCGTTGGTCTGATCCTTATTATCATGACACTTGTTTTTGTATATATCACAACAAGCACGAAATACGGTAAAAAAGTTTATGCAGTAGGAAGCAATATGAAAGGTGCACAGATGGCAGGAATCAATACAGCGGCTGTAAAAATTTCTGTATTTGTGATTGCAGGTGCGCTTGTTGGCATCGGTGCTTTCTTATGGATTGCCATGAATGCTTCTGCTGACCCGGCAACCACAGGAAACAGCTATGAAATGTATGCAATCGCAGCAGCAGTACTTGGCGGAATCAGCATGTCAGGTGGTAAAGGAAAATGCCTCGGAATCCTGTTTGGTGCAATGTCCTATACGATCATTGACAAGATCATTGTGTCTCTTAAAATGGATTCTCTTATCAATAATGCAATCAAGGGAATTATCCTTCTGATCGTCATCATGGTACAGATCGTGGGACCTCAGATCAAACAGAAATTTAAGAAAGCAGAATGAAATCTCTGTTAAACAGGCGAAAAATACTTTATACCTAATAATAGAAATAATTTAGAAAACCTGAAAAAGAGAGAAAATATGAAGAAGATAACTGTTTCATTAATTGCGGAAAAAGCGCAGGTATCACCGGCAACGGTATCGAGAGTCCTGAATCACAGAGAACTGGTAAAAGAGCCGACGATACGACGGGTAGAGGAAGCAATGCGTTCTCTGGGCTGTCAGATAGAAAATACGGTCACAGTTTCGAAGGAGACACAGCCGTTGATCGTTCTGAACATTCCGGGAATCGAGAATGTATTTTATCAGGAAATCATCCGGGGTGCGAGAGTATCTGCAAAGGCACATGGATGCCATCTGCTGATCCATGAATCACATCTGAATAAAGGAAATATGCTGGATTTCTGCAATCTTCTGAGGAGAGTGGATGCGGCCGGTGTGATTCTTTTGAATCGGATTTCAGAAGAAGCGCTGGATCAGATACGGATGATCGCGCCTCTGGTACAGTGCTGCGAATACAATGAACATGCCGATTATCCGTATGTCAGCATTGATGATACCAGAGCCGCAGAAATTGCAACGGAATATCTTCTGTCAAACGGAGGAAGTAAGATCGCGCTGATCAACGGACCGGGAAACTTCAAATATGCAAGAAGACGTCAGGAAGGTTTTATGAATGCACTCCGGAAAGCAGAGGTCATGGTTCCGAAGCAGTGGATCGTACAGCTGCCGGAAGTAAGCTACGAGATGGCTTATGCAGCGGTGTGCAGACTTCTGAATTCTGACAGCAGACCGAATGCATTTTTTACCATATCCGATGTTTTTGCAGCGGCAGTGATCCGTGCGGCGAAGCGTTTTCATCTTCATGTACCGCGGGATATTCTGGTGGTTGGATTTGATAATATTGAGTTATCCTCTATGACGTCACCTTCGATCACAACTGTGAATCAGCCGAAATTTCAGATGGGTTATACAGCATGTGAAATGCTTCTGGAACTGATCGAGGATCCACAGGAGGAGATGAAATCTCTTTTGCTTGATACAGAACTGGTGATCAGAGAATCAACATAATAAGAGAATTTATTAACAGAATATATGAATTTGCAGAAAAACACCGGAGCAGGTTAAAATCTGTTCCGGTGTTTTCTTGAATATGTGTGCATTCTTAAGATATCATATCTGATCCTCAGATGCAGTAGCACATATTATAGAAATATTGCACATTTTCTATTTTATAAGAATTACATTCCGTCTTTCAGGACCTCATAATCCCTGAGCACTTTCTCAATCACAGTTCCCCTGATGAAGTGGAGCAGAGGTTTTTTGATGAGATTTGCTCCCGGAAAATCAATTTCCAGAGGTGATTTGCCGTCCATTAGCTTCACGCTGCTGCTTAAAAGCTCGCGGATGTCATAAACGCTTCCCCATACCTCCGGTACACCGCGGTCAACACCGAGAAGTCCATAAACGGCTTCCATAGCAGTTCTGACAGAGTATTCTGTGGTGAAGACAGTGTCACGTGGTGTATCTGCAAACTGACCGAGGAATGCGAAGTTTACACATCCATCCGGGATAACGTCCGGGCGGTCGCCTTTTGTTCTTGGCATGAAGAATGCAGTGATATAAGGCATCATGGTCGGAACGCATACGGCACTGTTTTCTGCAAGATCTTCAATCTGGTCTTCCGGCACACCGAGGTGGTAAAGCCATTCTTCGGTAATTTCTTTTCCGGTGCAGTCTTTCATCGGTTTCTTGATATAATCACCAGGTACATCTGTAAATAAACCATAAACCCATACGCAGACTTTATCTTTGTCCTGATCTTTGAACTGTCCCTGACGGTTGATCGTCCAGCTTAAAAGCCATTTGGAATCCTGACAGCTTACTATACCGCCGGTAACAACTTTGCCGGTGCGTGGATCACGTTTGCAGATATCCGTGATATAAGGAATGATTTTGTCATCCAGTGTGGTGATGGTTGCAGATTCCCAGTTGGTCTTGCTGATATCGGAGCAGAATTTTTCCGGATGTCCGAAAGATGGATCCTGTGCTGCGATATTTTTCCAGAGGGACCAGCAGCCGCTTGTACGGACTTCTGCATCACCGTTTGGCGCATGGTTCTGATCACCGTAGATCGTACCTTCTGTACAGCTTCCGTTTGTGACAAATACGAGGTCGTTTTCAGTAAGGACGATGCCCTTTTCCACTCCATTTACTTTGCATTCGATCGCAGATGCAATTTTTTTGCCTTCTTTGAATTCGAAGATAACGTTGGTGACTTCGGTATTGAACTGAAAATCCACGCCTGCAGCTTCCAGATATTTCTGCATCGGAAGAATCAGGGATTCGTACTGATTGTATTTGGTGAATTTCAGGGCACTGAAATCCGGAAGTCCTGCAATGTGATGGATGAAACGCTGGAAATATAGCTTCATTTCTAACGCACTGTGCCAGTTTTCGAATGCGAACATGGTTCTCCAGTACAGCCAGAAGGTGGAATTAAATACTTCATCGTCGAAAACATCTTCGATGGTCTTATCATAGAGGTCTTCATCTTTTGTCATGAAGAGTTTCATGATCTCCATGCAGCCTTTCTGGCTTAAATTGAATTTGCCGTCTGTGTGGGCATCTTTGCCACGGTTTATAGTTGCACGGCAGAGAGAATAATTCGGGTCATGTTTATTCAGCCAGTAATATTCATCCAGTACGGAAACATCCGGTGTTTCGATGGAAGGGATGCTGCGGAACAGATCCCAGAGGCATTCAAAATGGTTTTCCATCTCACGGCCGCCTCTCATGACGTAACCGCGTGTCGGATCAAAGATTCCGTCGCAGGCGCCGCCGGCAATATCCATAGCTTCCAGAATGTGGATGTGGGAACCGGGCATCTGAGCATCACGGACGAGGAAGCAGGCAGCAGCGAGAGAAGCAAGTCCGCTTCCTACGATGTATGCATGTTTGTCATCAACGCCTTCCGGCTTTTCCGGACGGGCGAAAGCCTCGTAGTTTCCGTTTGTATAATAGATACCTTTACTGTTTTTTTCGTATTTTCCGCGTTCTGTGTTGCGGTAGTCGGAGTTTACAGAATTTTTTGATGAAGCTGATTTGTTTGGGGCCTTTGAAGTGACTGGATTACATTTGGAATTTTTGGCGAGGACGGCAGCAACACCTGCTCCGGCTGCAAGGGCAACACCAAGTTTTAGACTTTTTTTGGACATATAAAAAACCACCTTTCATTTATTTATGATGATCTGTTGCTCTGTTTCTGTCTCCTATAGTATTGCCATTTGCTGTTCAATTCAATTGACAAAAAATGCCAGATGAGCAAAATCTTATCATTTGGATACATTTGTAAAGTTTTTGATAGAATTTGTAATATTTCCCTGGATGGTGGTGCACATATTGTTGCAGATGGAAGTGTAATCATCTTTCATGCCCTGGTGAATCCAGTCGAGCATGATCCCGACAAAACTGTATTTATAAAAATCAGCGATAAAATTTTTCTGTGCATCGGAAAGCATGGTTTCTTTTGACTGCTCCAGTACAACACCCATAATGAGATCATGTGTGAGATGGAAAAGATAGTTTTCAATCTGTTCACGGCTTACAGCATGATAAGCATTTATAATGAAGGCTTTGTTTTCGTAGACTGCTTCAAAAATCTGCAAAAGCCCTTCCTGCCATGTTTCGTATGTTTTTTTACCCTGCAGGGCTTTAGTGGATTCTTCCAGACATGCCCACTCTACGAGATCATAGATGTCCCTGAAATGATAATAAAAGGCCATACGGCTGATTCCGCAGTCTGCGGTCAGGTCGTTGATCGTGATTTTGTTTAAAGGTTTCTGGAGCATAAGTTTTTTCAGAGACTCCATAAGAGCTTTTTTTGTAATATTGGACATGGCATATCCTCCGCTATAAAATATTTTCTTCTACAATAACAGATATATTATAACTGCTTTTCGGGATAAAAAATACAGCTGTTTTATGGTGTAAAAAAATTGTAAAAAAATCGGAAATAACTGTTGACATGCAAAGGGCATTATAGTAAAATAACCCAATGTGACATAGTGCGATAACACATGAGCCAAAGCCCCGGCGAAGGTGTTTTTATCAGCGGTTTCGGACATTTCCGCAGTATATAGATTTGCACTGTTCACCAGGGAATTTTATACATGATATTGCGGGAGACCGTGATTAAACAAACTATCGTTGATAAATAACAGGAGGTAAAACCATGCAGACTTATATGGCTAATCCAGATAAAATCGAAAGAAAATGGTATGTAGTTGACGCTGATGGATGTACTCTTGGCCGTCTGGCATCCGGAGTAGCAAGCGTTTTAAGAGGAAAAAATAAACCACAGTTTACACCACACGTAGACACAGGTGATTATGTAATCATCGTAAACGCTGACAAGATCAAAGTTACAGGTAAGAAATTAGAGCAGAAAATCTACTACAATCACTCCGATTATGTAGGTGGAATGAGAGAAACCACATTAAAAGAAATGTTAGCAAAGAAACCTGAGAGAGTTATCGAGCTCGCAGTTAAAGGTATGCTTCCAAAAGGACCTTTAGGAAGAAGCATGTACACAAAACTTTTCGTATATGCAGGACCGGAACACAAACATGAAGCTCAGAAACCAGAAGCTTTAACATTTTAATTAGGAGGTAGAAAACATTGGCTAGCGCAAAATTCTACGGAACAGGAAGAAGAAAAAAATCAATCGCAAGAGTTTATCTTGTACCTGGAACCGGTAAGATCACAATCAATAAAAGAGATATCGATGAATATTTTGGATTAGATACACTGAAAGTTATCGTTCGTCAGCCTTTAGCTGCAACAGAAACAGAAGGCAAATTTGACGTATTAGTTAACGTTCATGGCGGTGGATACACAGGACAGGCTGGTGCCATCAGACATGGTGTTGCAAGAGCCCTTCTTCAGGCAGACAACGACTACAGACCAGTTCTGAAAGCTGCTGGATTCTTAACTCGTGACCCACGTATGAAAGAACGTAAGAAATACGGTCTCAAAGCAGCTCGTCGCGCTCCGCAGTTCAGCAAGCGAT
>OLRW01001312.1_pt1 | contig 16563 bp, 20 predicted proteins | sample 1672701 | NCBI WGS metagenome assembly OLRW01 (sample SAMEA3136715, study PRJEB25190) | human gut metagenome | biome: human gut; feature: human-associated habitat; material: faeces | place: Austria | collected 2013
TGAACGTTTCTGAAACCAGCCGCGGCCTGTTTGTCCACCGCAATACGCTGGTGTATCGTCTGGAAAAGATCAAAAAGCTGACCGGCCTGGACCTGCGTGAGTTCGACGACGCTATCGTCTTTAAGGTAGCGCTGATGGTCAAAAAGTACCTGTCCAACAACCCGGCCAAATATTGATGCAACCGCCGCACAGGGTTCCCTGTCCGGCACCGGAACCGGCCGCTCGACCCCGATGCTGGCCGGTTCTTTTTGCCTGTGGAAATGACCCCTTGCAGGCAGAACAGGCTGCAGGGGTCTTGACCATCAAAAAAATTTTGATGTCAGGAGTAAAAGCGTTCCATGATCGATTTTGAACACGTCTCCAAAGAGTACAAAAAGGGCGGACGCCTGGCCCTGGAGGACATCAACCTCCATGTGGACGACGGCGAATTCGTCTTTCTGCTGGGCCATTCCGGTGCCGGCAAATCCACGCTGCTCAAGCTCATCCTGCGCGAGGAGCTGCCCACCTCCGGCAAGGTGACGGTGCTGGGCAAGGACGTTGCCCACCTGCGCCGCCGCAAGGTGCCCTACCTGCGCCGTCAGATGGGCATCATCTTCCAGGACTTCCGCCTCATCCCTTCCATGACGGTGTACGAGAACATCGCCTTTGCCATGCATGTGACCAACGTCAAGCGCAGCGTCATCCGGGAGCGGGTGGAATACATGCTGGAGCTGGTGCATCTGGAGGATAAGGCCAAGGTCTACCCGGACACCCTGTCCGGCGGTGAGCAGCAGCGCGTGGCCGTGGCCCGTGCGCTGGCCCACAGCCCCAAACTGGTGATCGCCGACGAGCCCACCGGCAACATCGACCCGGAGCTGAGCCTGGAAATGATGGAGCTGCTGGAGCGGGTGAGCCAGACGGGCATCACCGTGCTGGTGGTCACCCATGAGCACGAGCTGGTGCACCGCTTCCATCAGCGGGTGGTCACCCTGAAAAATGGCCGCATCATCTCGGATATCCCGGCAGACCCGGCGGCCATTGCGGCCCGCTCTGCCGAGCTGAACGCCTGGAAGGAGCTCACCGAACCGGTGGACGACGAACCGGACGAGCAAAACGATGAAACGAAGGAAAAGGAGGCGGCGACGGTATGAGGATCTCGACCTTTTTCTTTCTGACCCGGCGCGGCCTGCGCAATCTGGGCAAGCACTGGGCCATGACCATTGCCTGCATCGCGTCCCTGAGTGTCTGCATGACCCTGAACAGCTTTGCCAGTCTGGCAGAGGTGAACGTGGACAGCATGGTCAGCTATCTGGGCAGCCAGAACGAGACCGTGGTGTACCTGGACCCTGACTGCGACGACGCCACCGCCACCCAGGTGGGAGAAAAGCTCTCTACCATGCCGGGGGTCAGTGGGGTGCAGTATGTGTCCAAACAGGACGTGCTGAACATCTACCGGGGCTACATGGAGGACTATTCCTCCCTGTGGGACGAGTTCGAGAGCGACAACCCCTTTAAGGCAAACTACCGGGTCACCATTTCGGACCTGAGCCAGATGGCTGCCATGAGCAAAAAGATGCAGGCCATCCCCGGGGTGTACAGCGTGGCTGCTCCGGTGGAGATGACCAACGTGTTCGTGGAAGTGCAGCAGGCGGTCACCAAGGGCGGGCGGCTCATTGTACTGGTGCTGATGATCGTCAGCATCATCACCGTGGGCAGCACCATCCGCCTGAGCGTGTTTGCCCGTCGGCGTGAGATCGAGATCATGAAGTATGTGGGTGCCACCAATGCGCTGGTCACCCTGCCCTTTGTGGTCGAGGGCCTGGCCATGGGCCTGATCTCCGGCGCCCTGACGGCGGGCGTGAGCCTTGCCGCCTACTCCTATACCGTCAGTGCTGCCAGCACCCTGGGAGGCCTGTGGCAGATGATCATGGGCCATGCCCTGGTGCCGGTGGCCAACGTCTGGCCCACCGTCGTGATCTACAGCCTGGCGGGCGGCGCTCTGGTGGGCGGCCTGGGCAGCATGTTCTCCATCCGCAAGCATCTGAATGTCTGACCGAAAGGAGACGTCCATGAAAAAAGCAATGCACGCAAAACCTTTCCGGCTCCACGCACCGGGCCACAAAGCCCGTCATGCCCGGCCGGAAAGCCCCCGCACCCGCGTGGTGCGTGCGGTGAGCCTGTGCCTGGCCTGCATCTGCCTGCTGGTCACGGCCACGGTATACCCGGCTTCGGCGGCCACGGGCAGCAGCAGTATGTCCAGCCTGCAGAACAAGCTGAACAAGCTGTCGCAGTCCATCAAGCTGCATGAACAGGAACTGAACGATGCCAAAAAGAAAGAAGCTGCCGCCAAGGTGCTGGAAAGCGAACTGAAGGAGCGCGTCAGCGTCATTCAGGACCAGATCAGTGTGCTCAGCGGGCAGATCGCCTCGGTGCAGAACAGCATCGGCCAGAAGGAACAGGAGATCAGCGCCAAGGAGACCGAGATCGCCGAAAAGGAAACGGAGATCGAGGAAAAGGAGCTGGAGATCCAGGACCAGTGGAGCGACTTCAAAAAGCACATGGCCGCCATGCAGGAGCTGCGGGACGGCGGCAGCGTGGCCATGCTCAGCGCGGTGAACGACCTGTATGAACTGCTGACCTTCAACGAGGTCATGCAGGACATCTCGGTGAAGGACACCGAGATCATGGACAACATGAAAACCGCCAAGGCCGGGCTGGAAGCCGACAAGACCGCGCTGGAAAGCGACCGTGCCGAGCTGGTGAGCCAGAAGGCTGACCTGCAGAGCCAGAAGAAAGAGCTGGACAGCCAGAACAGCCAGATGCAGTCCAAGCAGAGCGAGCTGAACAGCAGCATCTCGGCGGCCCAGATGTCAGCGGCTGATGCCAAGAAGGCCCAGGCTGCCGCACAGGCCGCCATCGAGTCGGACGAGCTGAACTACGAGGCCGTGAAGAGCCAGATCCAGAAACTCATTGCGCAGGCGGCTTCCAGCCAGCCTCAGCTGAGCTTTACCGGCTTTATCTGCCCGTTGAAGAGCTACAGCCGCATTTCCAGTGAGTACGGCTGGCGCAAGAACCCGGTGTCCGGCGTGAACAAGCTGCATGCCGGCATCGACCTGGCTGCCGGCGGCGGCACCCCCATCTACGCAGCCGCCAGCGGCTATGTGCAGGTGGCAGGCTGGTCCAGCGGCGGCTACGGCAACTATGTCATCATCTACCACGGCAAAATGTCCGACGGCAACACCTACAGCACCCTGTACGGCCATATGAAGTCGGTGGCCACCAGTGCCGGCAAGTACGTCAAGCAGGGCGAGCTCATCGGCTATGTGGGCAGCACCGGCAATTCCACCGGCAACCACCTGCATCTGGAGGTGTGGAAGGGCGGCAGCAAGGCCAACGCCGTCAACCCCCGCGGCTACATCCCGTTCCCGCACAATTGATCCATCGTGAAGGAGTCTGGTTTTTATGAACGAACAAAAACGTAAGCGGATGCTGCGCATCGCCTGCCTGCTGCTGGCAGGGGTGTTTGTACTCTCGCTGCTGGGCAGTATTTTCATGATGCTGCTGTTCTGACAGGGAGGAAGCTGACATGAACCGTAAAATCTCCATCGGCATGGCGGTCACCATCGTGATCCTTGCCATGACGGTCACTTTTTCCATCACCATGCTGGTGGCCATGCGTCTGTTTGACAGCACGGTGAGCAGCGTCAAGGAAAAAGAGAGCATGTACAACAAGATCGCAGAGGTGGACCGCTACGTCCGCAGCAACGATTATTACACCATTGACGAAAACACGCTGTACGACCGCCTGACCGCAGGCTACCTGCTGGGCACCGGCGACAAGTACGCCCGCTACTACAACGCTACCGCCTACACCGAGCTGGTCAATGTGCAGAACGGCACCATCCTGGGCATCGGCGTGGAGCTGGGTCTGGACCAGACCGGCTACGCCAAGGTGACCAAGGTATACGACGGCTCGCCTGCCCAGGAAGCCGGCATCGTGGTGGGCGACTACATCACCGTCGTGGGCGACACCGACGTCAAGAGCCTGACCACCGTGGATGCGGTGCAGTCCCGCCTGCAGGGCGAGGCCGGCACCACCGTCACCGTGACCTGGCTGGACAGCGCGGCATCCTCCCATACGGCCGACCTGACCCACTCCGGCTACACCAGCACCACGGTGGACTATCAGATGCTGGGCGATGTGGGTTATATCAAGATCCGTCAGTTCGACGGCAGCACCCCCAGTGAGCTGGACTACGCCATCCGCGCCCTGAGCGCCAATGGTGCCGCCAGCCTGGTGTTTGACCTGCGTGACAACGGCGGCGGCGTTCTGGATGACGCCATCAGCTGCATCAATCTGATCGTGCCGGAGGGCACGGTGGCCTACGCCGAGGATAAAAACGGCAACCGCACCGTGGTGGGCAGCAGCGACAGCGAGACCGAGACGGCCCTGCCTCTGGTGTGTCTGGTAAATGGCAGCACCGCCAGCGCAGCGGAGCTGTTCGCCGCCAGCCTGCGCACCATGAGCGGTGCCCGTCTGGTGGGCACCACCACCATGGGCAAGGGCACCATCCAGAGCAGCCCGCAGCGCCTGTCGGACGGCAGCGCCGTGAGCATCACGGTGGCAAAGCTGCTCTGCGGCGACGGCACCAGCTTTGACGGCACGGGCCTGAGCGTGGATGTGGAGCGCGCCCTGAGCGCGGATGAAGCCAACTCCTATCTGGACTACACCCCGACCACGGACCCGCAGGTCCAGCGCGCCGTGAGCGCAGCCCAGCAGCTCAGCGGCACCACCACCGTGGCCGGTGCCAACGACAGTGCTTCTTCCGCTGCTGCTTCGGAGGCTGCCGACAGCACCGCCGCTGACGCCGAGACTGCACCGGAGACGGATGCACCGGAAGGATCGGCAGACACTGCACAGAGCGAAGCGGCGGCCGATTCTGCGGCACAGTAAACTCCCTCCGTCACGGCTTGCGCCGCGCCACCTCCCTCTGGGAGGGAGGCTTTTTCCGTGTGGCAAAGCAGATCGTTTGCCGGAGCTTGTCCGGTCACGCCAAAAGGCCCCATCTCCGAGGGGGCTGGCAATGCCGTCAGGCATTGACTGGGAGAGTGATCTGCCGCCAATCGTACCAATGACCCCAAAGGCTGCTGCATACCCTGCAACAGCCTTTTTCTGAGAAAGGATGGCCTCCATGCCCGAACTGACCGACATTTCCGTGATCCGCGCCCTGTGCGAAAAATACGATTTCGCGCTCTCCAAGGGCTTTGGACAGAACTTCATCATCAATCCCGGCCTGCCGCCCAAGATCGTGGACGCCAGTGGCGTCGATAAGAGCTGGGGCGTGCTGGAGATCGGCCCCGGCATCGGCGTGCTGACCAAAGAGCTGGCCAAGCGTGCCGCCAAGGTGGTGTCCATTGAGGTGGACGAGCGCCTGCCGCCGCTGCTGGCCGAGACCATGGCCGGGGTGGACAACTTCAAGCTGGTGCTGCAGGACGTGCTGAAGGTGGACCTGAAAGCCCTCATTGCGGCAGAGTTTCCGGGCATGCCGGTGGCCGTGTGCGCCAACCTGCCCTATTACATCACCAGCCCCATCGTCATGAAGCTGCTGGGCGACCGCCTGCCCATCGAGAGCCTGACCGTGATGGTGCAGAAGGAAGCCGCCGACCGCTTGGCCGCCGTGCCCGGCACCCGGGCTTCCAGTGCCATCAGCTGTGCAGTGAACTACTACGCCACCTCCAGGCTGATGTTCACCGCTGCGCCGGGCAGCTTTTACCCGGCCCCCAAGGTCACCAGCGCCGTGGTGCGCATGGACATCCGCCCCACCCCCGCCGTGCAGGTGGAGGACGAGGAAGGCTACTTTGCACTGATCCGTGCGGCCTTTGGCCAGCGCCGCAAGACTGCGGCCAACGCCATTGCAGGCGGTCTGAACCTGCCCAAGGAAAAGGTCATTGCCGCCATCGAGGCGTCTGGGTTCGACGCCCGCATCCGCCCCGAGGCCCTTACCCTGTCCGACTTTGCAAAGATCCAGCAGGCCCTTGCCTGACCGGACTGCAAACAGAAAGCCCTGCCGCTTGATTTTCAGCGGCAGGGCTTTTATGCTGTCAGTTATTGCGGCTGCTCAGCAGACGGTTCGTAGCGGAAGCGCTGCAGGGTCTGCTCCAGTGCGTTCAGGTCCACCGGCTTGGACAGGTGGGCGTTCATGCCGGCGTCCAGGCTCTTTTTGACGTCCTCGGCAAAGGCGTTGGCTGTCATGGCGATGATGGGAATGGTCCGGCCCAGCGGGTTTGCACCGCTGCGGATCATCCGGGTGGCTTCGTAGCCGTCCATGCCGGGCATCTGCACGTCCATCAGGATGGCGTCGTACTCGCCGGGGGCCACGGTCCGGAATTTCTCCACGACCTCGGCACCGTCGCGGCAGATGGTGCAGGAAGCGCCCCGCATCTCCAGCAGGGACTGCAGGATCTCGGCGTTGATCTCGTTGTCCTCGGCGCAGAGGAAGCGCATCCCGTGCAGCGACGGGCTGTCCTGCGCCGGGGCAGGGCAGACGGCGGGTGCTGCCTGCGCCGTTTCTTCGCAGATCTTGAAGTCCAGCACCACCTCGAAGCGGGTGCCCTTGCCCAGCTGGCTTTGCAGCGTGATGACACCGCCCATCATGTCCACGATGTTCTTGGTGATGGCCATGCCCAGGCCGGTGCCCTGCACCTTGTTGGTCACCGAATTCTCGGCCCGGCTGAAGGACTCGTAAATGTGCTTCTGGAACGCTTCGCTCATGCCGATGCCGTTGTCGGTAACGGTGAACTTGTAGCGGGCATAGTGGCCGCTGCGGAGGATCTCCTCCACATTCAGCGAGATGCTGCCGCCATGGCCGGTGTACTTGACCGCATTGGACAGGATGTTGAGCAGTACCTGCCGCAGGCGGGTGGCGTCGCCTTCCACATTCTCGTGGAGCAGATCGTGGACCTGTACGGTGAACTGCTGGTCCCGCAGCACGGCCTGCTGGCGGATCACGCTGTCCACCTGTGCGATCTGCTCGGCCATGCGGAAGGGCTGGATGTTCAGGGTGGCCTTGCCGCTTTCGATCTTGCTCATGTCCAGGATCTCGTTGATGAGGTTCAGCAGATGCCAGCTGGCGGTCTTCAACTTGTCAATGTAGCCCTGCAGCTGGCCCGGGTTTTGCAGGTCGTTTTCCATCAGGCTGGCCAGGCCCACGATGGCGTTCATCGGGGTACGGATGTCGTGAGACACGTTGCTCAGGAAGGTGGTCTTGGCCGAGCTGGCGCTCTCCGCCTGCTACAGGGCCGCCCGCAGCTCTCGCTGGCTTTCCTGCAATTTCTGGTTCAGCTTCCGGGCCTGCCGGGCGGCTTCCTTGGCGTTTGCCTCAGCGATGCGCGACCGGCGCAGCGAGACAAGGATGACCGCCAGGATCATCCCGAAGAAGGTGATCAGCATCACGGAGACGACAAGAAAATTATCCTTTACAAAGTCGGTCACGGTCACCTTTTCCAGCGAGGCCTCGTACATGGGCAGCGCACCCGTCAGCATGGAGGCCGGGATCGTGCGCAGGGTCTTGTTCAGGATCGACATCAGGGTGACATCTCCGCGTGCCACGGCAAAAGAGACATTGCCGTCCTGCGTGAGGAAAACGCTGTGGAGTCTTTTGTCCTCATGGTACTTCGCGACCTCGCCGGATTCGGCAAGCAGGCAGTCGTTTTCGCCGCTGCGCATGGCTGCCTCGGCATCCTTCAGGGAATTGTACTCGACGATGTTCCAGTCCGGATAGTAGTAAGAAACGTACCATTTCAGCAGCAGGTCATCCTTCAGCAGAGCAACGGTGTTCGCATGGTTCTCGTTGAAGGAATTCTGCGCCGTGACCGCCGCCATGTTCAGGGTCAGGACCGTGTTGGACAGAACGAAGTTGTTCTCTTCCGCTACATAGGGGTTCTGGGCAAAATGGAAGATGAGGTCGATCTGGCCGTCTTTCAAGGCCTGGATCTCCTCTTCCATGGAATCATACCCGACCAGTGAAAAATCCAGCTTCTGGTTGCTGATGCTGTCGGATGCAAAGGTGATGTAGTCGTTGATCACCCCCACCAGCTGCCCGCTCTCCGGCACATAGGTACTGATGCCGGCATCGCTGGTCAGAAAACCGATCCGGATGTCTCCATGCTGCGTGACCCAGTCCTGTTCCTCGCTGGACAGCACAGGCGTATAGGAGGCAGAAAGATACCGCTGGTACAGCTCGTCAGCGTAAAACGGCTTGTCGAATTCCATCTTGCGCATGGCGTGATCCAGCTCTTCCTTCAGGTCCTGCCGGGTCCTGCTGATGGCAAAGTAGATGTCGGAGCCGCCGGTCTGGGCAATGGCAGACATGCCGTATTCCACCCAGGCAGGCGTCTCGGTGGAAATGACGCAGTCGATCTCGCGGCCCTGCGCCTGCTGCTTGCCCTGCTCGAAGCTGTTGGACCACACATATTGCAGATGCAGGCCGTGATCCTCCTCCCATTGATAGAACTGGGCGGCCTGCACGCTGGTTTTCAGCAGGGCGATGCGTTTGCCGTTCAGAGTGCGCAGGTCCGAGGCCGAAATGTCCGTGTGGGTCAGGTCGGCATACAGATAATAGATTTCCCGGCCCATCGGCAGCTCACTGAACAGCATGTCCTGTGCACGGTCCTCGGTGTAGGAAACATCAGCCATCAGGTCGATCTCGCCGTTTTTCAGCATTTCCAGCAGCTCCGACCAGCCGGCCTTGACGTATTCGTAAGTCCAGCCGGTGTATGCCGCGACCGACTGCTCGTATTCGTAGGCATAGCCGCTGCGCTCGCCGTTCTTGCCCGTGATATTGTAGGCGTCCTCATACCAGCCCACACGCACCACTTTTGACGCGGCTCCCGCTGCGTGTGCAGGAAGCGGCAGCAGCGCAAGCAGGCACGCCAGCGCTGCCAGAAGGCAGGCCCATCGGCGCAGATTCACCCTGATCTGACACATAAACAACTCTCCTCACAGAAATCCTCTGGGTTTGTCCGCCGTCAAGGCTGCTGCCGCAGGTTCCGCACCGGGAAGCAGACGGAATTTCTGCATAATATCCCAATTCAATTATAGTATAGCGCTGCAAACCCCGCCTTGCAAGCGGTTTTATCGGTTTGATACGGCCAAAACGCTGCCGGCGGGGCGCTGTGCCCGCAGCCCGCACCGGCGCGGCATGGCTCTGCCTGCCGGAACATGCCTGCTGCCGCTGCACAGCCCGGGAAACGAACCGTTGAACGAACAGGAAAAAAGTGCTCACGCTGCCCGACGCTTCCCATCCGAGAACACGAGTGGATATTGACAATTTGCGTGGTTTCTGCTATCCTATAAACCAGTGATTTGTCACAGGCGGAAGGCATTATCAATCGGCAGACCGCCCTTCGGAAAACAATAAAATAAGCTGGTGTGGCGCAATGGCAGCGCAACTGATTTGTAATCAGTGGGTTGCAGGTTCAACTCCTGTCACCAGCTCCATCGAAAAGAGCCTAGATTCGTTAAAATCTAGGCTCTTTTCTTTCGCTATAACACACTATTTAACACACATTGCGTTTTCTGTCGGCATTCTGGGTGCTCAGATGGTGGCTGTAATAGCCGTAGGACATGCCCACAGAATCAGCCATCACGGCAGCTTCGGCCAGATTCAGAGCTTCCCCGTTTTCCAGCTTGCTGGCTGCGCGGGCTACAAGCTGCACACGGCGGCGCTCGCGGTCGTCCCGTGCTTTCCTGTATTGGCAGTCCATGCACAGCTCGCCGGGCTGGAACGTCCACAGCAGCGCGCCACAGGCTTTGCAGTGCTTTTCTTTAGGCTTCATCGTCGCACACCTCCACAGGTTCAGGAACCACGAAAGCGGCAAGAGCTTTGATGCGGTAGTTCTTCACAGTATCAGGGCTTAGGCCGATTTTATCGGCTGTTTCCGGGCCGGTTAGACAGTTGATATACTGGCACACTAACACCTTTGCCAGCATGAGCGGCAGTTGGTCATATACCGTGCCTATGATCTCGGTGGCGATATCCTGCCCGCGCTGTTGTTCGTCCTGCAGCTTCTTTTCCAGCGCGGTGATACGCTGCACGCTGTCGGCCACACGGTCAGAATGGGCGTTTGTGGGGGCAGCCTTTGCCGGGTTCAGGTTTACGCAAATAGACGTGGAAAGGCTGCGAACCTCTGCCAGCTGTTCAGCAATACGGCGCTGTTCGGCAAGGTTTTCCCGGTAGCGGTTCAGCCATGCACGTTTGCGCTCGGTCTCGGGATTCAATTCCTTCATGCTGGGGCCGTCCCTCTTTCAACCTGTCACAGTTTCAAATTATCAAAAAAGTTTCGTTTGTTGGCTTCTTCGCGGGCTTTCAACAGCACTTGTGCGGCCTGCAGGCGCACCGTACTTGTCGCGGTTTTGTCCTGCATGATCTCGGCAAGAATGTCAATTACAGTCGAATAAAGCTCATCCAGCTTTTCGGCCAGTTCATCATCAATGTTTTTAATTTCGCTCATAGTTTTGCCTTTCTTTTTATAACGCTATTTCTTGGCTCTTCCTTTTTTATAGTTCCGGAAATTCCAGAAAAGCCCGGGAAAAACTTCGGAAAAAAGAGGGCGCACGGGTTGCCCTATACGCCCAGATGATGAAATATCAGGTGGTGGCCTGATAATAGATAGCTTTGGCTTTATTCTCCAGCACAAAGGCGTCGTAATAGATACGGTCATCAACCAGACTGTCAGAAATGCCCGGCGGGTCGGCGTGAACATCCTGCGCAGGGCGGCCAGCGTGGCCGCTGCTGCGCTTTTGTGTTCCGGGGTGTAAGTTGTCTTCACCTTCACCGCGTGCCCTCCTGCAGCTTGCTGCGCTCCTGCTCCGTGTACAGGTGAGAAACGTGCAGCAGTACGGCGCGGATAGCTTCCGGGCTGTCCAGCAGCTCCAACAGCACCACACAGGATTCCCGCAGGCGCTGCGCTTCCCGGCTGCTCTTGGTCATGGTGTCGGCCTTCAGGCGGTTCACGTCATTGCCGTTCAGCTTCATCACGGCGTCGATCCGCTTCGGGGTCATTCCCAGATTGCGGAGTTCATTTCGTTTCATGGTCTTGTTCTTTCTTCATTCATAGATGCGTATACAGGCTACAACTTTGCCGATCAGCTGCACGCTGTTGTTCTCTGCTTCGGTCAACATGGCGGTGTTGTATGCCGTGTTTGCAGGGGTCAGGATGGTATATTCATCATCGCGCCAATACTTGCGCAAGCGGACATTCTCGCCCACCTTCACGGCGGCGATCTGGCCGTTGCTCACATGGTCGCAGGCGTTGATATACACAACATCACCTTTACAGATTCCAGCATTGACCATGCTGTTGTCGTCCACGATGAATGCATAGTCCGGGCCGATATCTGCCGGGAGCTTTTTCAACTGTTTCATCTCGTCCACCTCCTTAGCGGTTCCCGCTGAACCAGCAGGCCACAGCGCCGATCAGGCACCACGCAAGGAAGGGTGCCACACAGGTAAAGTGATACATAGTCATTGCAAAAATCCTCCTGTTTTGTTAAACTGGGGGCGGTATTGGTCGTTGCAAACTATACCGCCCATCGTGCCGCCTCCCTGTTGCCGCAGGGAAGGCGGCTTTCTTGTTGCTTGGGCTGGTGTTCTCTTGGTTCGCTCGTTGTTCGGTCGGGGTTCAGCCGATCAGGTGGGACGCATACACCCACACAAGGCGTAACTGCCGGAAATCGGCAGCGGCCAACAGTTTGACGATTGCGCCGGTCAAGGCCCGGCGGGTGGTTGGCTCGTGCACGGGGATCACCTCCTTTCACGCTGGTGCTTTCCAGCGGTTCTCTTTGCCGTCCGGCACGGACAAGAAATACTGTCCGTTGCCGCTGGCCTGTTCAATGCGGCTTGCGATAGGCGGGGCGATATCTTCCAGCCGTTTCGGCGTCCAGCAGCTGGAAACAATGGTGATCTTGCCCGCGCTGCACCGTGCGTCGATGACCTCTAAGGCACGGTCAAGGTCTGACGCGCTGGGGGTGGCGTGGCTGCTCACCACGTCCAAAAAGCCGTCGAACCACAGCACGTTGCACCCCTTCGCCGTCTCGATCAGCTGCCAGTCCTTGGAGCTGCGCCGGGTGAATGCCTTCCACGGCTGATAGCAAAGGCCGCTGGAGCCGTTCGCCATGATGTGGTAATAAATCTTGCTGCACAGGTGGCTCTTGCCTGTGGCAGTCTGGCCGCCGATGTAGAACACGCCTGCGGGGTGCTGGGCGAACTCTCCGGCCCGCCGGTGCAAGCTGCGTTGCCAGTCGGTCATGTCGATGTAATCGCCGTAGCGGGGCGCATTGCCTGCCCTGCGGGCGGCTTCGTCCTTCACATGGACGGCTCCGCATTCCGGACAGACGGTCAACAAGCCGTGGTAATAGTCCGCGTCAGACCATACCGCCATAACGTGGCCGCTGCCATTGCATGCGGGGCACGGGCTGCCCTCTGGGTGGTTGAACTGCTGCACGCGGCTTTCGTTCAGCTGCTTCCATGCCTGTTCCGGTGTAACATCCATTTTCATCACTCCTTCTTCTCAGCGTCCGGCGGGGCCGCTTCAGCGGTGGCCCAAGCCGGGCGCTTGATGCTGTCTAAAAACCTCTGCCGTGCTGCTTCTGTCTCGACGTCCCGATCTTCCTCTAAGCTACTACCTAGCGCCGTCATGCCGCCCAACGCGCCCTTGTGGGGCGCAACGGCGGCAGGCGGCGCGGTCGGGCGCTGCTGCTCTGCTATGCTAATCTCCACTACTCTATTCTCTTCTATACTATACTGGGGTTCCAAATGGTTTCCGTTTGGTTGACAGTCTGGTTGACCATTGGTTTCCACTTGGTTAACCATTGGTGCGCCGGTCGCACTCTTGATATAACGCCCTGACGTCGTTTCTTGCAGCTCTGAAAGCTCGTTCTGATAAATAGTTCTTGTGTGGCGGTCTTTCCGCAGGAAATTATTTACCTTCCAGTCAGTAATCACAAGAACGCCGGATTTGAACAGAATAATGTAACCGGATTGCTCCAACTGCTTGAGTTCTTTCTTTGAAGCGCCACACGAACGAATCGGACTGGCCACAAAACCGTCATCATCTGCCCGCATTCCCAGATGAAAATAGAGCGCTTGCGCCTTGGGTGGCAGGCTATAGAATGCGTCCGTTTCGGTCACATCAACCGAAAACATTCTTTTGTTCGCCAATGTCTCACCCTGCCTTCTTCTTGGCCGTCGGCTCGAAGAAATACCGTCCGATTTCCTCTGGCTTGATCTCCAGCACCTTGCACAGGGCGCTGATCTGGTAGGCATCAAACGGGCGGTTGCCGTTTATGCGCTGGCTCAATGTGGCCTTGGGGATGCCTGCCGCCTTGGACAGTTCTTCTTGGTTGTAGTCAAGTTGAACCATCCGCATGCGCAGGTTCTTGAATGGTCTGTACATGGTTTAGTCCTCCTCGATGATCTCGGTCACGTCCACGCCCAGTGCGTCGGCGATCTTGATAGCGGTCAGGGCGCTGCATGTGCCGCGCTGCTTGATGGTGGACATATTCTGACGGCACATCCCGGCTTTTTCAGCCAGCTGACTCAGATTCAGACCGTTGCGGGCCGCTAGAATTTCCAAATTGCCTTTGAGCTTCATCTGTTTCACCTCCTTCAACGACAAAATAGTTCTTGAACGAAAAAATCGTCCACTGACATTGTAAACGACTTTGCCGTTTATGTCAAGCGTTTTCGTTGAAAAACCGTTTATACTTGTGTATACTGAACGTAAAGGGGGTTCCAACATGCCAAATGGAAACGAACAGATATACGCACGAATTGATAAAATTCTTTCAGATAAACAAATAAGCCGCCGAAAGTTGGCGCAAAAAATAGGCATGCCGCCGTCCACACTACAGTCTGCCTTTGAAAAGGGGAGCAATCTATCGTTTGAGCGCCTCACACAAATAGCGGATGCGCTGGAAATTGATGTCAATTGGTTGCTGAACGGCTTCACACTGGAAGATCACGACAATGAGTTTATTCGTCGGTTGCGGCATGAACCAGCAGAACCAGACTTAGAATATTCTCATATGGTGGCGCAGGAACAGGAAAACGAACGGAATTGGTACATCCATCAACAAGAACTTTTGGACAGCATCAATGAAAGTTTTTCACGGCTTAACGATGCCGGGCAGGAAGAAGCCACAAAGCGCGTAAAAGAGCTTACACTATTGCCACAGTACCAGCTCACCCAGAGCGCCCCACAGGACGCGCCCGCCGGGCTGGACGATAAAGAACCCGCCGAAAAATAAAGCCGCCCACAGGGGCCTTGTAGCCGGTGTGGGCGGGGTGATACAATGTTGATGTGCCGCCGGGGACAGCACCCAGAGCGTGGGCGATTTCGTCAAAATGCTGGTTGCCAGTCTCCGATCGGGGCCCGATCGTGGTGTGCTGCGTGTCAAAATGCACAAAGAGGTGAACCCATGGAAGAACTTTATAGCCAGCTGGCCGCGCTGGCGCGCCGGTACGGTGCAAAGCGGCTTGTGTTGTTCGGCTCCCGTGCCAGAGGGGACAACCGGCCAAACAGTGACATTGATCTGGCCGTGTACGGAATGCCCGAAGATAACCGGGCAGAATTCTGGATGCACTGTGAAGAGCTGCCAACGCTGCTCAAGTTTGACATTGTGCATATTCAGGACGGCATGGAGCCGGTATTTCTTGCGAACATCGAAAGGGATGGGGTAGAGCTCATGGACAAGCTGCACGAAAAATACGACCGCTTTACCGCTGCTGTGGCCCGGCTGCGGGAAGCGCTGGACGATTACAAGAAGTTCCCTCTGGATTCGGTACGGGATGGGACCATCCAGCGTTTCGAGTTCTGCACGGAACTGGCATGGAAAACCATGCGGGAATACCTGCTTGACCAAGGGTATACCAACATCAACAGCCCGAAGGAAGTAATCAAGCAGGCGTTTGCCTTTGGCATGATAGACGATCAAAAGGCGTGGGTGTCCCTGCTGAATGACCGCAATCTGACTTCCCACGTCTACGATGAAGCCACGGCAGCGGCAATTTTTGAGCGGATAGAGGGGCAGTATCTGCCCCTGTTCGACAGTGTGACGGCCTACATGAAAGATGAGTAAACGAACCAACACAGCCGTCTGGGAAGAAAAATATAGCCGCTGGCGCATTGCCGTGCAGAAAGACGGCGAACGGCGGCAGTTCTACAGCTCGAAGCCGGGCCGCACCGGTCAACGGGAAGCGAACGCAAAGGCAGATGCCTGGCTGGATGATGGGATAGGCGTCAAGGCCCGCCGGGTGGATGAGCTGTATAAAGACTGGTACGCCACACTGGAAAAGACGAACGGCACCGGCAACTGTCGCAATGTTGAAAGCCGCTGGCGCACGCGCATTCTGCCCGCGATCGGGAAGAAGCGCATTACCAGCCTGACAGAGCAGGACTTGCAAAACGTGGTGGATGATGCCTATTCGGACGGCCTGAGCAAGAAAAGCCTGCAATCCCTGTGCGCTGATATGCGGGCGTTCTGCCGGTACTGCCGGGCCAGGAAGCTGACCACGTTCAACCCGGAAGGGCTGCACGTCCCCGCCGGGGCCCGTCTCAAGGGCAAAGCGATCATGCAGCCGGATGCCCTGCAAGTGTTGTTCAGCGTGGACACGACCCTGTACAGGGGCAAGCGCGTGCACGATGACTTTATCTGTGCCTACCGGTTTGCCATCCTCACGGGCATGCGGCCCGGTGAGCTGCTGGGGCTGTGCTGGGATGATGTGCGGGGCGATACCGTCACGATCAGGCGCGCCGTGAACGTGCTGGGGGAAGAGACCCACGGCAAAAACGAAAATGCGGTGCGGGCCTTTGCCCTGTCCGGCTTCTCTCGTGCCGTGCTGGAGCAGCAGCGGGCCGTTACCGGGGCGGGGGAAAGCGTGTTTGAAATCAAGTCGGAGGGCTATTTTTATAAGCGCTGGCAGGTCTATCTGCGGGCCAATGACTTGCCGCTGGTGTCGCTGTACTCGCTGCGGCACACGTTCGTGTCCATCGTGAAGAGCCTGCCAGAGGGCGAAATAAAGGGCCTTGTGGGCCACAGTCAGAGCATGGACACATTCGGCTGGTACAGCCATGAACTGACGGGCGACGCCGAGAACACGGCTCGTGATGTGGATGCAAGGTTCATCAAGCTGCTTGGAAGCGGCTGAAAAATAACACACTTTTTAACACACTTTTGGGGCGGTGGGCAGGAACCGCGTTCCTGGACAAAAATTTATTCAACGCTTTTCCGTCTGATTTCTGCGCAAAAAATCCCGGATTTTTGCCTGAAATCGTCCGCAAACATGTTCAACTCCTGTCACCAGCTCCAAGAAAAACCGCTCGGGAACATTGATTTCCGGGCGGTTTTTCCATGGGGCGAGTTTGTTGGAGAGATTGGTGCAGAAATTGCGATAAAATCTGTTGCAGATGGTTGACAAACTGCTTTGCGCGTGGTAATATATACAGGCAGTCCGCGCGGCGGACACAAAAGAATATGGGCGTGTTCCCGAGTGGCCAATGGGGACAGACTGTAAATCTGCTGCT
>OLRW01001329.1_pt1 | contig 16429 bp, 11 predicted proteins | sample 1672701 | NCBI WGS metagenome assembly OLRW01 (sample SAMEA3136715, study PRJEB25190) | human gut metagenome | biome: human gut; feature: human-associated habitat; material: faeces | place: Austria | collected 2013
CACCAACCGGGTGGAAGCCCGGTTCGAGGATGGCACCACCCTTGCCATCGACTGCGCCGCTGTGGAGGACGAGTACGGCAGCACCCCGGCACAGCGGGCAGAGCTGGGCTGGCTGCTCTATACAATAAGCCCTTGGAGTATGCACAGATGGTGCTGAGAGGGGAGATGGAGCACTACCTGTCGCTGGGGTGTGACCACGGCAGGCTGGAGGATTGAGCTTTAGAAAACGCGCGGCAAAAATGCTAATCGCGCGGCGCGCGTTTCTCAGCGTAAATTCAGTGCAAACCATACCAAGTCAGCGTAAAGTATCCTTTTGGCATTAGAGTCCGTGCACCCTTTGATTATACAGCATTCTGTGTCATCTCAACTTTTCGTATGTTTTTGCGGTTATATAGAATTGTCCTTATTTCTTTCATGGTACGCACTAGGGGATCTATTTTGTCACATCTTTAAAACCGATTTACTTTCCTTAGTTCTGTTCACCGAAAAAAGACAGATCTGTCCTTTCCCCTTTTTGAAATGCCTGATAATGCTCGTCAAATCCTATGGCAGAGCCTGCATACAACACCGTCCCATCCGGTGCCACAATCAGCGATCCGCCGCCACGCTGCGGGACACTGAGATAAAATACCCCGCTTCCGGGAATCATCCCGCCGTATTCCTGTACCTGCTCCATGCTCAACTTCATCAGCTTTGCAGCAAGCTGCATCTGTGCTTCCTGCGTCATAAAATCCCTCCATTCAAATCATAGCACACCATTCACTGACATTGCCATAGTCGTGCGGCCATTCATAGATTTTTCCAGATTGCCCATCCACAGTATGGACTTTTTTGCCATCATAATAGACATTGAACCAGTGTCCCGTAGCCGGTTTTCCGGTAATGGGATTTCTCCGGTTGATACCCACGATCAGGTGGGAACCAGCTCCTTCTCTGTACAGGATCTGCTCAATCTTGTCCGGAGCCATATATACGCACTTCTTCCCGGTTTTCTGCTCCATTTCCTGATCTGTCGGGATGTTTTTGTCCGTTGCGATGATCTGCAGATCCTGTCCATTGAAATGCTGCTCCAGCGCAAACGCACACGCACCGCAGTTTTCTTCATAGAGCCTTTGCTGTGAGAGCGAAAGATCGGGATTTTTGTAATTGGGGTTGATCGCCTCTGTCCAGATCTTTACTGTTCTGATATCCTCCGGGTTTGCCGCAAAGTTAAGTTCCTGCCAGAAGGGATCCTGACAATAGACCGGTGCATCTGCAAGATCATAGTTGTGCTCGCACATATACTTGTACAGATTTTGGCTTGCCGCATCCCGCTGCAGCTTCGGCAGCTGATAATCCGGCCATGCAGCGCGTGCCAACGCACGCCACTCCGGGTCCTGAGAGTACTCGGCAAAATCTGGTTTCCCGTAATTATGCCGATTCATGTAGTCTGACATCATCTGGTTCGCCGTTTTCGTGTCCAGCTTTGGGACCGGACGGCCGGGGTACGCCGCATGATACAGCCGCTGCCACTCCGGGTCACGGGTATAGGTAAAATAGTCCTTTTGTCCCCAGTTATGGCCGAGCATATACTGACCGTATGCCGTTACAGGATCCTGTGTCTGCACGGATGCCGGCGGCTCGTCCGGCACGGCGTCCTCGTTGTTCCGTGGCAGCTGAGCGGCCTGTTCTTCCGGCTGCTCCGGAACTTCCTGTACCGTCTCCGGCGATTTTTCGCTGCTGGGCTGGAACTTGCCGATATTCTCGTAGTTTTCGCCCAGCATTGCTGCCAGATCCTCCACGCGGCGGTAGCATTCCTCCAGCCATGCACGACGGTCTGCAAGGATCCCGTCACTCTCGGAGACATCCTCACCCAGCACCCGCAGCATATCCAGTGCGGCGTCGCTCTTGTTGGTCTCGGCGTTGATCTGCTCCAGCTGTTCTTTGATCTGTTCCAGACTTGAAACTGCGTCCATGCGCTCGTTTTCCAGTTCTGCCTGCGCCTCGGCCAGATCTTCCCGGTTGTGCTCCAGTGCCTGCTGAACGGCGGCATCCTGTTCCAGACCGGAAAGGGTCCGGTCAATCTGCTCCTGCCGCTCCTCCAACCGCTCCTGCTTTTCCTGAAAGGTTTCTACGTTTTGTTCCAGCGATTCCAGCGGATTTTCTACGCCTTCTTGCCCCATGTTCACCGGAAAAACCTCCTTCCATCCATCAGCCCTGGCCCTTCAGGCGGCCCTGCAGGTTCTGGATCCGGCTGGTAAGGTTCTGCAGTTCGCTGCGGCGCTGCTGAATGATGCCTTCGGCCTCGCTCACATCCTCGCCTATCTGACGCATTCCTTCCAGTGCTGCATCCGATGCTTCGTTCTGCTCGTTCATCTCCTCGACCTGTTCGTTCATCGTTTCCAGATCCTGCTCGATCTGTTCCCGTTCAATTTCAGCATTCTCCTTTTCCTGCTCCGCCTGTTCCTTGTTTTTCTCCACAGAGCTTGCTACTTCCTGATCCTCCGAGAGCTGTTGCATGGACTGTTCAATGGCATCCAGACGGTTGTTGACCGCTTCCATCTTCTGCTCGTTGTCCTCCACACGGTCTTCCAGTTCTTCGGCCTTGCTTTCCTGATCTTCCAGATTTTCCAGACTCATATTCAGTCCTTTCCTTTCTCTTTAAACAAATTCAGATACCGTTGATGGTCTTCTGCCGTACATCCGCACTTTTTGTTCCGCTTTTTACACTCTGCCATTTTGCGGTCTGCCAGATGCAGCAGATGCACATACACGCAGTAGCCAAAGCAATCGCTCACTGTCTTGTAGCGGTCACGAATGCGGGCAGCCTCCTGCATCGTACCCAGCGCACACAGTCCGCAGAACGAGACGCTCTGCCGCAAGACCGGATCCAGCATCGGCAGTGCCGCCGGGTCGGTCAGGATGCGCTGCACATAGCTTTCGGCCTGATTCCGCACCCGTCGATTACAGGTGGGACAATGCCCCAGACACTCGGCATAGGGGTGGTACAGCCGTGGGTGAGAAAGCTCGTATCCGTGCATCAGTTCTCGCAGCTCCGGATCACTGGGCGGCTCCTCCACATGGTAATCGTCCTTGAAGTTCCGCATCCGGATCATACGCACATGATCTTCACCCTCGTGGTACAAATAGGCGTGGCCCGTTTTGAAGTTGACCACCTGGTGCATTTGTTCCTCGTTCAGATCCATGGTATTACCGATCTCTTCACGGTCGTCCTTGGCGGTCACTCGCATAAGTACCTTCACGTTGGTCTGCTTGACCGCCTGCGGTGCAATGGCCGTGGGCAGCTGATCTGCGATCAGGATGCCCTGACCCAGGGCACGCATCTCAGCCAGCATATTCACAAACAACTCAATGGTCTTTTCGCCGGGGTCTGCACGGGAATCGCTGCTGCTCTTATTGGCCCCGATCAGATTGTGCGCTTCTTCCACCAGCAGCATATGTTTCAGCGGCGAACCAGACTTGCGGGCAATCTTGCAATACTCGTAGACATAACTCAGCAGGAACATCATCAGCAGCGATTTCTCGTCGCCGTTCAGGCTGTCCAGCTCCAGGATCACCGGGCGTCCCATCAGCTCCTCCATGGGAATGCTGTGGGGCGTGTCCAGCATACGGCCCTTGGAGCCGCGCCGCAGCGAGTTGAGACGTTCCAGCAGCGAGGCCTTGAAGTCGCTCTTCATCTTGGCGTCAAAGCCGGAGTTTTCCACGATATATTCCGCATTGCGGCACAGATCCGAAAGGGTGGGGGTCTCCAGCCCTTCGTCTCCGCCAACGCTGTCATCGTACCAGCCTTTTTCCAGATAGGTGCGGCGGATGGCCTGCTCCAGAAAGATGGGCAGGGGATCGAACAGGTTAAATGCGCCCACAAAGCAGGCCTGCAGCCGGGAGATGTGGTTTTCGATCTTGATGCCGGGCAGCACCTCCATGGGGTTGAAGCGGAAGGGGCTGACGCTCTCGTCCCCCAAGGTAAACACCAACAGGTCGTCCTTCAGCGCCGGCAGCAGCTTGAGGGCGCGGTATTCGGTCTTGGCCGGCTCCAGCACGATGAAGGGGATCTTTTGCTCCTCCGGCACATCCCACAGCTGATACAGGATGTTGAACATGGCCGTGGTCTTACCGCTGCCGGGCACGCCTACGATCAAGCCGTGCTTTGCCATCTGCTGGCTGTCAAATTCCGCTGGCATCGGCTCTGCCGATTGGGTGTCCAGATAACTGCCCAGCCGGATGATGCTGCGTGCCTTTTTCTTGTTTTTTACTTCACCCAGGCCGGTATCCAGCCGGAACCCCGGGAAGTTGTCCCGTACCGGGATGGGGAGGCGGAAGAAGGTCGCAATTTCTTCCACACTGGCCAGATGGAACAGACGCTGTGCCCGCAGGGGCAAAAGATCATCCGGACGGTTCCAGAACGGGGTACGCACACCAGCCGAGATGTCCACGCCAGCATAACGGGCGGCTTCCTGTTCAAAGGCAGCCTGCCCACGCTGACTGGTGCATACATAACCTGCATTGCGTACACTGTTGGTCAGGAACGCATTTGCCAGCGCAGAGACATCGCTGCCGGAAAACACACGGATGGCAGTAAGGAATACCCGGCTGGTCTCAAACTGCTTGTTCATTTTTTCGCAGTTGTCTACCGGGGTCTTTAGGACAGGCAGCTTTTCGCCCTGCCAAAGGATGCGTCCTGTGCTCTCGGAGCGGATCGTCTCGCCGTTCATGCTCTCCCGCAGCCGACGGAGGTTGCCGTTCATCCAGTTCTTTTCGTCTTCCAGATAGGTGGTCGGGCACAGGGTCACCTCCAGCACAGCCGGACCGTTGTGCTGCATCAGTGCCTGGCAGATCTGCTCCATGGTGTTTTCAGCCGCAGTCCATGCATACGGCACATAAAACTCCTGTGGCTCTGCATGAAACTGCGCCGGATAGGCAGCACCATGGTAGACCTCTTCTTTTTTAAAGATCTCTGCCGCCTGTCCTGCCCACTCTGCCGAGAACACTTCCGGTGGACAGTCTGCCTCCACCACACGCTGGAAGCTGTATTCGTTCCGTGGCAGGGCGTTGCGGATGGACGCATCTGCCTGTTCCAATTCCTGCTCCGTAAGTGCCCGGCTGCCGGCATGGCGGAACACAAAATACTGTTCCAGACGGTCTGCCGTTTTGAGCAGGCGCATACTGCAGGCCCATGCTGTGCCCAGACTATGCAGCTGGCGCAGCATCAGCAGCTGGCGGCTGCCTACCGCCGAGGAACGCTGATCCTTTTCTTCGCACAGATAGCCAAACCGTTGGTGGGTAAAATTGGGCAGGGAAGTCAGTCGGTATACGATACAGCTGCTGACCGCCGACTGCCGGGTGCAGGTCCAGCTGTCACGCTTTACAGTATTCCATACAGTAATATTGTTCATGATTTTTCCTCGCATGGATCTCCAAAAAAACAACAGCAGGCTGACACACAGTTTTGCATCAGCCCGCTGTTTTTCAGGTCAGCGGTAGTCGTCCTTCCGGCGGGCGATCTGCTGCTCCATTTCATTCATGCTGCGGGTCTCCTGCTGTTCTGCGGAGGCCTTCTGTGCAAACATCTCTTCATTCAGCTGCTTGATGCACTCAAATACAGCATCGTAAATGCGGCTGATCTGGCCGTTGATGTTCTCCTGGAAAGAGTGCAGGAAAATGGAGTCCTCCCAGTTGTCCCAGGCCGCCGTCCATGCTTTTTCCTGCTGTTTGCACTTTTTGTTGTGTTCCCGCAGGGCATTGAGCTGCTGCTTTGCGCTGTAGCCGTACCATATCAGCGCACCGCCCACCAGGATCAGGATCAATGCAGGAGCCGGGGAATCATAGTTTTCCATGCTCGCCATCATCCACAGCACACCGATCACTGCGATCAAGATGCCCCAGATTATCCAGGAGACTCTTTTCAGCAGATCCGCATCGAGTTTGACCGGCTTTTCCGGCACCTTCGGCAGATCCGGCGGCGTAATGAAGGTCTTTTCTTCCACAAAGGTAAATTTACCCACATGGTTGAACTGGACCAGGCAGGACAGTGGGTTCACTGCGCTGCTCTTAGGCTGCACACAGCACACCCGCTGGCGGACATTGCTGCGATCCCACTGGATGTCGCGCACCGCCACGGTAGCCGGAACATTGTTGGCCTGCAGCTTTTCTTCCAGCTTCTGCATATATTCGGCCTGCGTCACCGTATTGAGTTCTTCCGTGTAAAAATGCTGGCGTTTGCTGTCCTTCTGCAGCCAGCTCCACAGCTCCGTAGAGGACATATAGTCCTTCTCAGAAATATCACTGCGGTACTTGGTGGACGAGCCGTGGCCCTGTGCATCCCTGATCTGCTTCTCGGCTGCATCATTGGCTTTTTTCTTCTGGTCTTCCAGTGTGGTGTTCACCTTTTTGTTGATCTGGTCGGCCAGATCTTTTGCACCGCTGAACGCCTTGCCTGCCACATCCGTCACCGTGTCTTTTACCGCAGACATATCCACCGACGGTTCTAGCTTGTTTCCGCAATTTTCGCAATACACCGCCGATTCCGGATTTTCTGTTCCGCATTTTTTACAGACCTTGAACATGATATATGACCTCCTCATGATTTTAGGGTGGTTTCATTATATACCCTCTTTTTCGCCCGTTCAATGCTCCAGATTACCTTTTGTTTCTTCATCCAATTTTTAGTGGAAATTTTTGTCACCTTTAACATTCCTTTTTATTTTCACAACTATTTTTTCTGTGTTATACTTTTATCATGAGTTCTAAAGGAGGAATTTCTATGACTTGTCCAAAATGCGGAAAAGAAGTCCATGCCGGAGCCAAATTCTGCGGATACTGCGGTGCACCCTTGACTGCATCTACGGCAGTTGTCTCACCGCACGTCCGCTCAAAGCGAAAAAAAGGACTTTTGCTTGCGATACCACTCATTCTGGTCTTGATCGCAGGTGCAGCTTTCGTACTGAATCGAACGCATAGCGAAGGCACTGCCGTTGATGCATCTTCTGATTATGTCGTAGTTTACGCCGACAACAGCTACACGTTGATTCCCCTCAATAATAAGTATGAAAAGGTTCCGCTGGGCACGATCGTTTGTGGAGATCCTTCCGATGATTATGTGCCGGAGGTTCAATTCAGCCCGGACGGAAAATATGTTTTTTTCTACACGACCGATCCAAACGGTCAAAACATTCAGCTTTGCCGCGCGGAATGCAGCAAGCTGACGACCGACCTGAAAAAGAACCGGAAGCTTTATGCCGCCGTTTCTACAGAGCAGTTCTGTTATGACCTTACTCCTATGGAGAACGGCATTTTGCTGCTTTACAACGAAGGCACCGGTCAGAGTTCCTATTTTGATGGTTCCAGAATCACGAAGCTGCCTGAGGACTGGTATTCAATCACATTCGATGCGGCAGGAAACTATATTTACTGGTCTGATGATGCGATCTGGCGTGTTTCGGGAGGAGACCTTTCCGCTGCCAGACAGATCGATACCGGTATTGACCGCAGTTCCGTATATTTTCTGGATCCCGATGATCTGCTCTATCAAAAAAACAACACGGTCTATCAGATCGACTCCGATGGGACGCCTCACAGCATCGCAGAAGGCTTTTCCGTTATTTATGGATCGGATGATACGGTCTATTATCTCGGCGGACCCGAAGGCAGCTTTGAGCTATTCCGCTGGAAGGACGGAAGCGCCTCTCTTGTAGCAGATCAAATTTTGTGGCACAGCTACGATCAGGACACGCAGAACAGTAAGCTTCTGCAATACTCCACTCCGGATAGCGACATTCTCTTTGATCTTTCTTCCGGTCAATATGCAGTTGCTACCGAAGGTGCAGACACTTCGCTGCAACGCTGCATATCGGAAAGCGGGATCTCCGATTACGCCGACCTCAGCTTTTTTATCACCGAGTCTTATTTTTATGCATTTTGCGATGATTCGTTCTTTGCTTCGCCTCTGACAGACCATGTTATGGGTGACTTTGAGCAGATCTGTGTGGGAGTATATCCGCTCGTACAGGTCGGAGACACGATTTACTGTACAGAATATCGCATAGATTCGGACAACGCTTACGATTTTGACACGATTGATCTCTATGCCGTAAAAGACGGTGGGATGTATCTGGTGGCCTCGACGCTTTATCCCAATACGCTGGACATTTATGCGGATGGTGTGATGACCGCACAGGGAGAGGGCGCAAATGGACCCGTTTGGGGACGTGCAAAAGAAGGCGCTTCCAATCTCCCTGACGCCCTTTACCTCCCGACTTATCTTGGAGAGGAACGGTTCCTGTGCGAAACAGAGACCGCACTTTATTTTTATGACGCACACAGTGCAGATGCAGAGACTGTAAAACTATTCGATAACCCTCGCTGGGTCTGGTGTTCCGCAAGCAAGGATTTCGATTTTACTCTGGGCATTTATGATTGATCTCAAGCTATTTTGATGGCATCACAAACAGATTTTGCTCTGTCATCGTTCTGCCAAACAAAATCCGTCTGCTGTCCCGCAAAGCGGTGCTTTCTCTTTGCTGCCAGCATCGACCGCCGGCGGTATCTCAACGCAAAGCAGGAGACCCGCCACCGCAGAAACGGTTCTACTTATTTCTTTTTGGAAGGCTCCATGGCATTTCCCGATTGTTCTAACCTTCCTGCCCGCACGATGCTCACCAGCGAAGGCTCCGTTTCCCGCAGCACCCATGTAGTCGCAGACCCACGGACCCAACGTCTGCGTACGCTAACGCCCATCGAATGCGAACGGCTCAACGGCTTCCCGGATGATTGGACAGCCGGGATGCCGGAACGACTGCGCTATTTCACCATATGGGGAATGCGCTTGTCGTTCCTCTGGTCAAGGCCATGGGCAAGCGGATCAGCGCACTGGCCGAGTATGAGCAGCGCAGTTGATGGGCGTGGCAATTGACGATCTCCGTCCACGGTGACGGTGGCAGAGTTCCTGATGGACTGGCTGCCCAAGCAGCAAAAGCGCACCCTCTCCGGCACCACCCTCCACGAAGTCCACCAACTGCTGCACAACTCCTTTCTGCTGGCGGTGGAGTGGGGCATCCTCATCAAAAGCCCCGTCCCGGTGGAAGCACCCAAAAAGACCACCCAAGAGCGCAGCATCTGGGAGGTGGACGAGATGCGGGCAGCACTGGACAGCATGGAGGACCCCATCCTGCATCTGGCGGTGCACCTGACGCTGGTGGGTGCGCTGCGGGAAGGGGAAGTGGCAGGTCTGACCCCGGAGGACATCGACTTTGATGCCGCCAACGGCATGGGCACCTTCACCGTCAACCGTTCCATGCAGCGGGTGCAGAAGGACACGCTGGCACAGGTGGACAAGGGCTGCATCCTCCGCATCTTCCCGGACAAGCTGGAGGGCAGCAAGACCTCCCTCATCCTGAAAGACACCAAGACCGAAGCCTCCTGCCGCACCATCTTTATGACCGCTGCCCTGCGGGAGGAGCTGAAGCAGTGGCTGGAACGCTTGAAACGGGAAGAAACCCTCGACCCGGAGCGCTACCGCAACAGCGGGATGCTGCTGCGGCTCCCCAACGGTCTGGCGGTGGAGCCGGTGCTCATCCGCAAAAAGTTCCTGAAATGGCAGGATGCACACCCGGAGTTCCCGCGCATCGTCTTTCACGGTCTGCGCCACTCCAGCGCCACCTACCAGTTGATGATCTCCGGCGGCGACATCAAGGCGGTGCAGGGGACTACCGGTCACGCCAGTGCGGATATGCTGGTGAACACCTACGCCCATATCCAGCAGTCCTCCCGTGTGGAGCTGGGCAAGAAGTTCGAAAGTGGCTTCTATGCCAAGCCCGACACCCCCAGCCCGCAGGCTGTACCCGCCGCAGGCGAACCCACCATCTCCATGACGGCTCTGCTTGAACTGCTCAAGGATGCCGACCCGGAAATGAAGGCAAAGCTCCGCCTGGCACTGCTCACCTGATGCAAAAAAGGGCACTGATTGCAATGCAATACAGCGCCCTACATCATCGGACATGGAAAACACCGACCGTGCAAAAACCGTGCAGAAACCGTGCACCCATGGCTTACAAAACAAAAAAGCCATGAAATCTTTCGATTTCACGGCATTTTCTGGTGCGATGGAAGGGACTCGAACCCCCGGCCTACTGATTCGTAGGAACCGAATGGCACATTTTGTCCATTTCATCATTTGACGCTAAATCGTCATTTTAATCGAATCACCGTTATTTTGCCGTTGTTATTCTGTTGCATCCTTTGCATTGCTTGCACGCCTTTGCACCTGTTATCCATCCTTGCGATGTGCAGAAAATGTGCAAAAGTGTGCAGAGCCAAAATCAGCCCGGCAAGATGGTCTCAAAATGAGCGACTTTCCTGCTGGATTTTTGAGGCATCAGCAGCACAAAAATTCCCAGTTTTATCCAAACAACAATCTTACATGACACATCGGTTCTATGGCAGGGTTTAGGACATCCGAACAGACACCGTTTGATATAGAAATGAGGTTCACCATGAACAAACTGCTTTCCTGCCGCTTCAATATGGACACCAACCGGGTGGAAGCCCGGTTCGAGGATGGCACCACCCTTGCCATCGACTGCATCGCCGTGGAGGACGAGTACGGCAACACCCCGGCGCAGCGGGCAGAACTGGACTGGCTGCTCTACAACAAGCCCTTGGAGTATGCACAGATGGTGCTGAGAGGGGAGATGGAGCACTATCTGTCGCTGGGGTGTGACCATGGCAGGCTGGAAGATTGACATTCCTGCCTGCTGGAGCAACAACGCAGGTGTTTCCTGCACAGCGGATGGAATCGTCTCATCTTACCCCCGCAAAGAGAAACAGAGCGTCCCCGATGGGGAACGCCCTATTTCTCTTGTGATATATGGATCTTTCAGGGTGCGTTCGCAGGGCGCACCCTGTTTTTGTTTTGAGCCTTCACCGGCTTTTTGAGCTTCAGCACTCTGCTTCCTGAATCAGGATCGTCAGCTGCTTCTGAACGCTGTCATCTGCTGTGACGGTCAGATGAATTTCGCCCGCAGCTTCTCCTGCGCGGATCACCGCCATACAGCAGCCGTCAAAGGTCTCGCTTTCCGGGGTGTCGTAACGCTCCTCGGAGCAGGGGTTTGCGCTGCCTACGGCTTCCAGAATGCCTGCACCCTCCAACTCCACCTTCAGGGTGTGTTTGGTGTGCAGATCTGCGGTGCCATTTGCATCCACGAATTGGATCATCACAAAGGCGGCATCCTCGCCGTTAGCTTGCAGGGTCTTACGGTCTGCTGTAAGGGTCAGCTGTGCATTCTGTGCGGTGCGCAACGTGAACTCACCGTCACACACACCGCCGGTATAGCCCACAGCCTTCAGCTCGCCGGGAGCGTAGGGCACGCTGTAGGTGGCGGTAAAATCCACCATGGCATGGCGGCCCAGAGAAGCTCCGTTCAGGAACAGCTCCACCTCCTCCGAGGCGGAGTACACATCCACCGAAGCCGTCTGTCCCTCAAAACCGGGCCATGTCCAGCTGGCAAGGTTATCCTTGAACATCCAAGGCGTTTTGCTGGAGGTCTGACCGTTGTGTTCCATCCGCAACACTGCCAGATAAGGTGCCTTCCGCAGACCGTAAACGATCTCCCGCAGATAGCTGATGGGGCGGCGGTTGCCCAGCAGATCCAGATCTCCAATGTAGGCGGTGCGTTCCGGGTAAATGCTGCTGAAGTTGGCACCACCATCGTAATGGAAGATGCCGCAGCCTGCCTCCCCCAGATAATCGTAGCCAGCCCATGTGAAGTCGCCGATCATGTGAGGATTCTCCTCCACGATGCGCCACAGCCGCACGATATCTGCCGGGTAAGTCTCGGTGCCCAGCACTGCCTTGTGGGGGTGCAGTTCATGCTCCAGCACATGACGTCCGGTAAGGTAGTTCAGACCAATGACATCGCAGGAATCCTCGCAACCGGACAGCGCCTCGGTCAGCAGCGGATGGGTGGCAAAGTAGTCGCCCTTTTCCCCGGACATCAGGCTCATAAAGCTGTTCAGGGCATTGCTGCCGCCGCCATCGCCGCCGGAGGGACCGGGCTGCGCCGGGAATTTTCGCATCACATCCCCCATGATCTCCCGCAGGCGGTAACCGGCTGCCATAAGGCCGTTGAGGGCGTTGGTGGTGTAGCGGGTGGGGTCCAGCTCCCGGAAGGTGTTGCAGAGCCGCCGGTTGGTCTCTGCTCCGCTTTCCGAGCCAGCCTCGGAGATCTCGTTGCCCACACAGTACAAAATAACACTGGGATGGTTGTAATCCTTGGCCACCATCTTTTGAATGGTGGGCTTCCAGTCCTGCTCAAAGTACAGAGCATAGTCGTAGGGGTTTTTCCGCACGTTCCATACGTCGCTCAGCTCGTCCATTACCAGCACACCGTACCGGTCGCAGGCATCCAGCAGCGCCCGCCCTGCCGGGTGATGGGAGGAGCGGATGGCATTGAAGCCCGCTTCCTTCAGTTGATGGATGCGGCGCTCCTCGGCATCGGGCAGGGTGGCTGCACCCAGAATGCCGTTGTCGTGGTGGATGCAGGCACCCCGCAGCTTGACGGTCTGCCCGTTGATGCGTACCCCATGCGATGCATCGATGCTCAGGGTACGGATGCCGAAGCTGGTTTCTTCCCGGTCCAGTTCTTCCTCGCCCTCCAGCACCTGCATGGTGCTGGTGTAGAGGTTGGGGTTTTCCGGGCTCCACAGAGCCGGGCTGTCCACGCAGTACCGGAAGGAGACAGTTCTGCTTTCACCGGGCTGGAGCAGGAGGTTCTGCCGGTCGGTGAGCACTGCCGTGCCCTCCCGGCAGATGGTCTGCTGCAGGGTCACCCGTTCTGTAGCGGCGCTGGCAGACTGCACCTGCGCCGTCACATCCAGTAGGGCAAAGCTCTCGCCCACCTCCCGCGTGGTGATACGCACGGTATCCTGCGGCAGATAGACCTTGTTGCCCACCAGCAGCCGCACCGGGCGGTAGATACCGCTGCCGGTATACCAGCGGCTGTTGGGTTCCAGACTGTTGTCTGCAATGACCTTCAGCAGGTTGTCGGCACCATATTTCAGGTAGGGACCAGCCTCCACGGTAAACTCCGCATAGCCGTTCACATTCCGGGTCAGCAGCCAGCCGTTCAGGTAGACCAGCGCCGTCTGGTACACGCCCTCAAACACCAGCGACACCGGCTTGCCCTGCCACGCCTGGGGTGCGGTGAAATGCTTCTGAAAAATGTACTCGCCGCCGGGGTAAAAACCGGTCTGCGCACCGTTTTTCGTGTCCGGGGTGCGGGCTTCGTGGATCATGGCATCGTAGGGCAGATGCACGGTTTGGGTCTGGGTATTTCCCAGAAAGGAATTCATCCGGGAATTGCCATCGCCCTTTTCTACCGTCCAATCTGCGTTGAAATTCTGTCGAATCATGCCTGTGCCTCTTTCTTGTGTTCAGCATCCCACTTCTTATTGGCCTTTTCCACATCAAGGAAAGCCAGCAGCACTGTAATAATGATGCCAATCACAAAGGGGAAGGTGATGTACAGGTTGAAGATCATCCGAATGGCACTTTCGCTCTGGACCGTTGCGGTGCCCACAAAGCCGCCCAACTTCAGCAGCCAACCCACAGCCGCAGTACCGATGCCGCCGCCGACCTTCACGCCCAGAGAGGAGCAGCTGTACATCATACCGTCCATGTGGATGCCGGTGGTGCGTGTGGTGTAGCCGCTGGCCTCAGCAATCAGGGCATTCAGAGAGCCGCTGAGGGTACCTGCAAAGATGCCCTTGATGAACATGAACAGCAGGAACATGGAGAGATTCTTCTGCATGGCAAAGTAGATCATGGGGATGCCCAGCACGCTGCTGATGGCGTAGCCCCAGAAGTTGACCTTCTGCATACTGCCGGTCTTTTTGATGAGGACAGGCGCAATGGCCAGTGCGATGATAACCGGGAACATCTTCATCATGGAGAACTGACCCAGCAGGCTGCCATCGCCCCAGTAATAGGTGGCGCAGAACACACCGGCACCGGTGGTCAGGTTGCTCATGATATAGTACACGATGTAGATGGCAAGGATCATCAGGTAATACTTGTTGTGGACGAGGATCTTAGCGGTCTCGGCAAAGCCATGCTTTTTCTCCTCGGCAACTGCTTTGCCTTCCTCTGCGGCTTCGCTAGTGTTGCCGCTCAGTTCTTCCTCCGGCAGCTCTTTAACTGCAAGGCAGCTGATGGTGTTGACCACCAGACCAACGATCGCGAAGATCAGAGCCGTGGTACGCCAGCCTGCGGCACCGCTGCCGAACTTCTCCACCATGCCGGTAACGGCAAAGCCCATAAAGATGTTGGTGACGACCGCAAACATAAAACGGAAGGAGCCCAGCTGCACACGCTCATTGTTGTTCTTGGTGATCAGTGCCACCAGAGAGGAATATGCAATGCCGTTGGCAGTATAGAACACTGCGTTCAGTGCCGTGTACACGATGAAGAAGTAGATATACTGCATGGTGGTGCTGCCAGCCGGGATGGCAAACAGCAAAAACAGGCAGAGGGAAACACCTACCTGACCAAACAGCATCCACGGACGTGCCTTGCCCAGCTTGGAGTGGGTGCGGTCGATCAGGGTGCCAAAGATCACATCGCTGATGCCGTCCAGAACCTTGGAAGCCAGCATCAAAGAGCCAATGATGGCACTGTCCAGACCCAGTGTTCCGGTCAGATAAAGCAGTACAAAACTGGAAACCAGACCATAGGAGCAGTTAGAGGCCAGATCGCCGGAACCGTAGGCCAGCTTCTGATACCATTTCAGATATTTTTTCTCTGTCGTTGCAGTAGCAGACATGGGGATTCTCCTTTCAAGATGTGCTGTATCATTCACGGCGACAGAATACGTCTGTCGCTTTACATTTTTTCAAAAGCACTCTATAATAAAGCCATCGGCCGCACAGCTTTTACAGAATGTTTTTGTATTGTGCCTATATTTTAGCAATTCCGTTCACATTCCACAATGACAGCATCGTGTGCCGCATCCATCAGATTGTATCATATTCGCACATTGCGGAAAAGGAGACTCTTTCATGAAACCGGATTCCACCAGCTATGAGAATATTTTGGAGGTTGAAAACTGGGGCAGTCAGCTCTCTACCTTCTACAAGATCATGTCCCCGGTGCAGATCACGCTGGAGTCCTGTACCGGTCTGGGAGAAACCGACCAATACAGCATTCAGATGTTCTCACCGAATGGCTGCTGGCTGCATGAAAACTCTATGGATGCTTTATTCCGTGCCCTCAGCTCCCGTCCGCTGCACCGCCACGATTATTTTGAACTGATGCTGGTGTTGGAAGGGGAGGTCATCCAACAGATCGAGGAAAAAGAATACCCCTACCGTGCCGGAACCTGTTGTCTGGTAAACCGCAGCATCCTCCATAACGAACGCTTCATTGGCCCCGCCAAGCTCTGTTTTCTTGGTCTGTCTGTGGATTTTGTCCGCAGCCTGACGGAATCTGCATCCCTGCAATTATTTGAAGCCGAACGCCATCTGCCGGAAAATCCCGTTTTGCAGTTCATGCTGGCAAATCTGGGACAAGACCTCCGAAAGGAATATCAGGACCTTTTCCCCACACCGGAAAACACCGATAGTGTTCAAACCCTAGCAACGCTCATCGCCCGCATGACCCACATCCTGCACGAACCCAGTGCCGCCGCCACCTATTATTTGAAGGGCGTACTTTGCGAACTGTTCGATTTTCTGTCGTCCGGGTTCTATGTCACCCCGGTGCACCTGAGCAGCAGCCCTGAAAGCCTGCTCTTTCTGCGTATCAGCCGTTTGCTGGAGGATACAGATGGTCGGTTGCCTCGCAGCGAACTGGCACGGCTTTTGAATTACAATGGCAGCTACCTCAATTCCATCGTCCAGCGCCGCACCGGTCTGTGTCTTTTCGATTACGGCATGACCTTCTGTTTCCAGAAGGCTGAACGGCTGCTGCGGGAAACAACACTTTCCGTCAGTGAGATCGCCCTACAACTCAAATTTACCAACCGCACCCACTTCTACGAACTGTTCCGGCAAAAGTACGGCATGACCCCGCAACAATGGCGCAAGATGCAGAAAAGCGCAGAGCACTCTGAATAAGGTGCTCTGCGCTTTTTGTTTTATCTCAATTTTTCAAATCAGTGCCTGTCAAAATAGCATATCCCATGCATAAGTCCTACTATCACTGCTTTACTGCAATAAAATTTGCAAAACCATCTTGACGCGCTCCGCAATCCATGATACCCTTTATCGCAAATCCCACCAATTTTGTAGAAAAGTACAGAGCGGCGAGGATTTATTCCCCATGAAGATTTTTACCGTCCCGCAACACACCCGATTCATTTTGCCGCCGATTCACCCGACAAAATCCATCGCTGCGCTGCGTGGGCGGTATTTTTCTTTTTCACAAATAAAATCTTATGTA
>OLRW01001331.1_pt1 | contig 16418 bp, 16 predicted proteins | sample 1672701 | NCBI WGS metagenome assembly OLRW01 (sample SAMEA3136715, study PRJEB25190) | human gut metagenome | biome: human gut; feature: human-associated habitat; material: faeces | place: Austria | collected 2013
ACATATGCGGTGTTGCCAACAACCAGCACCTCCATGGCGCACCCCTCCCCTTAATTCCACATTTGTCATAGTCAAACATGCGTATTGTACGCTGTCAACGCGAGCCAAGGCGCCTTTAAGGCTGTTTTAAGAACTTTTTTAGGGGATGTGGGGACATCGAGAGTGCTAAATGCGCGCCCAATCCGGAAGTATGCGGCAAATTCTTGACATGCCGACCACACTGGATAGTGGCAACGTTTCTACCTGCGGTTTCTTTACATGAAAAGGACGGCGTGCTCGAGGGTTCCGGAATTTACCGCATACTTCCGTCGGACGATTCCGGAAGTGCGGTGAAAAACCGAGATCGACAGACCAGACCCCTGTTTTAGCCTTCCGCGACCTGCGGTTTTGTTGTCGAAATTCGGTTTACGCTCGGAGGTTTCCGATTTCTCCCCGCACTTCCGGAAAGCACGCTTAAACCGCGCGTCCCTAAGCGAAAACCATCGGATATTTGTTTCTCCCCAAATGAGATCCTTGTTTTGCCAGGCCGAATCTTACATCCAAACAAAAAAGAGGGCCGACGCATCAGCCCTCTTCAGGTGTCGCCCGAAGGCTTCCAGCGCAATTGATTTAATTCTAATCGATATCACTTGTTTGACCACGATCACGTCAACCAGTAGAAGCCGCCCATGCTCGATCATTCCATTGCCGGGATGGTGCTTGACTAGTACGTCACACATTGCAAACATGAAAAAAGGGCAACACTCTCAGTCTGAAAGCGTCGCCCTTAAAACTCCCGAAGAGCTTTTGTATTACAGGAAGATACTTTACACCATCTTCCCTTGATTGGCAGATCGAAACAGACACCATTGTGATTTCAAGCAGAAAGCGTTATAGAAAGCGTTATATTAAGTTTGCATTTGCACGTGGTGTTCGCACTATACGCTCAGATGCCATAGTCTACAATGATGGCCTTCTTCACAGACGCTAGGTGGGATTACTCACTAGTAGCCGATATGTCGAAGGCCTTCTTGTATTTAAGGAAATCATATTCTCTAATAAGCCGTCTCAGCTCGCTATTACCGTGGATTATCTTGCGATCGTCCGTGATGAACGCCCTCAGATACTCGAGCAACTCACTTAAATCGAGCTCATCTTCCTCAAATGGCCACAGAGAATTGAGCACAGGGTTATTTAAAAGTGAGCAGTTTAATCAAGAGGGCCTCACCCCCGGGAGCAGGGCGCAGCGCTCGATCTATTGTTCTCCCGGACGGGCAATTTGGCGAGACCACTCGGAAAGGATGGATGAAGCAGCCGTGCGGTTACACCAACATTTCCGACGCGATCAGAATCGCTATTCTTAGCAGAAGAAGCACCGTAGATGCGGCGGTCCAGTTGCTATCGGCGGTCTTGGGGAGTGCCGAGTAAGTCGCGGTTTTGGCCTTGGATATGGAAGTGTTGGCGACCGTGGCTTTGGTCACCTTACCCACATCAAAGCGTCGCCACTACATTCGTCGACGCACACCACACATAAAAACTGCGCCATCCATAAAAATAGGGGATGCCCTCCCTAGGGAAGGAACCCCCTTGCAAAACTTCGGCCAAAGAAAGGCTTCTGTTTTTTGTTGTGAAGAAAGCATAGCTCTTTTTTGGCATCCAAGGCGTTGCGGCAACGCTCGTCACAGATTCATCGTTAATCAGCGTCCACCGGAAACCACGCACTAATCACCTTCGTGAGAAATTCAAATCCAGTAGAGACCTGAAGATTGCCCTGATAATAATCGACGTGCTTATTCATTCTTTGAACAAACACTCTCAGGCTCTTTGCTCGATGTTCGGAAACGCCTTGCGAAGCAAGTTTCCTGTGCGCGTATAGCGTAGTGACAATCTGCTGTATACGGTCATTGCTCATCTTTGACTTACGCTGGTCGAGACCGATACCGGCTATGGTCGACAACTCCCGCGTTACAACGTAGCTTGGCTTAAATTGCGGTCTATCAGCACGCAGGTTATTCAAAATACAGCTATTATGAGCGCATGCATTTCTTAATGACTTGACTGCTTGAAGAATATAGAACTCTTTAAGCATCTCGCGGTCGTCAAACCTATTGGCGCAAAACTTGTAAAAATAGAGAAACGAGCCAAAAGAAATTACTTCGACAAACGCCCACGCGGGAAAGTCGAAATCAGCATACCTGGCAATCAACCCACCAGTGTAGGGACTGTTCTTGCATCTGAGAATCTCGTCTTTGAGCGAATTGCACGGCGCTCCATCTGGCTTCGTGCCATCGTAGGAGGAAATGAAGTCCGAGACGACTGCATAGCCGTCCTCCCGCTCTGTCTCGATGCGCTTTAATAGTTTTACCTTTGCGAAATGCTCCACATCAAGCGTAAGCGGCAGCATTTCATAACGAAGGAGCATGTCGACAATCGACAAATCGACCAGCATCTTAAAGTCTAGATTTGCATACTCTCCCTTGCGGGCTCCTTCTTCAACTTTAGGAAACCCAAGCCGATAGGCGCGCAGACGAAAATAGTTGCTGTTCTTCTCCAGATAGGCTCTGGCATCGTCTTCGCTCATCAGCGAGAAGTGGACGCCTCTCGATTTGAGATGATCAATCTGCTCGGACGCCGTAAGCCACGGCTTTCTATTGGCGTCGGTCATCAGATCTCCGTTCTCAATGATTGGCTTGAGATTCAATGTTAGCGCGTTCAGCCGGGAGAGCCGTTAGGATATGACCGTTATGCAAAATACCCCCTAGAACAATAACCTGAATACACTAAAACTAAGGAATGTCAATCCGATTAATGGAATTATTTACCGTGCATTTGAGAACATCATCCTGCCCATCAAAAGCCATTGGGAAAAACTGCAGGTAACGGTTTCCGAGTATGTCAGAGTACGTGACGAGGATGCGATAGCCGGCCTCCATCACCGGCTTCGCTTCGCCCCCAAAATAGATAACCAGCTCACTCTCCCCTCCCACTGGAAGCTGTCGAGTCTGGCACCAGGCGACCCGCGGAGTTCCAAAATGGGCCCACTCATTTCTATTCGCAATCCCAACCCTCACATTAACCGCAGGCCCAGCTCCCATACTGGATATTGCATAACGATTAGCGGCATGCTCGTCCACAGGACTCTCGTCGCAAGGAATAGCTGGGGCTCCGCCATCAATCAGCAGACGATCAACGCAGTCCAAAGCACCCGATTTGTATTCATCGTCCCTGGGATCAGCCTCGGTAAACACACCGTGAGCGAAACCGTTCTTCGACATACATAGTTGCTTTTCCGACAAACGGGTTAAGGCAATACAAGGGAGAACGTTCATCACATCAGAATGATTCCGGTCTTCTCTACCAGCTAGCAGCGAGAAATACAGCACCGCGACCGCCGAAATTGAGCCCACTAACGCGCCAAGATACCCAAGCAGGCCGTTAGCGTCCCATACGGGATGCAGCCATGGAACTGGTGTATCAATTGAAAACGCGATCTGAATGACTATTAGTAAAAATACAGAGAGCACCACAACGCAAGCAATAAACGCCTTAATTAAATCGAATACCGAAGGCTTCCTCTTGCCCGAACACATTCCAACCAAACTCATTTCACGAAACACACGTTTTAATAAAGTTGGCCCCAAAATCGGTTACCTGGTAGCTCCAGCGATGGAAAACGAATTTCTTGTCATCTTCAAGCTCAACCTTCGCCTTCGCATTTTGGATAGCCTCGCTTGATTCGAACCTTTCAAGCGTAGCTTTAACATCATCAGCATAGTAATCACAACGCTTGAGGATGCCAAGTCGATCCAGGTTTCCCAGATACACCAGCGATTGATCAGGGTACTCGCAAACACCCTTACAGCACTCGTTATAGCCTTCTACGATTAGCGTCCATTTAATTGGAACTAGCTCGTCTGCGCTGACAATTCTTAAGTCAACGAGCGGAATAGACGCGTGTTCAGCGTCATCAGAGCCAGCCAACGTACTCAGTAACTTAGCCTCGTCGGGACTAATCTCCTTAAGTAGCTGAACAAAACTGGGGTGGACGTACTCTGCCGTCCGATCATCCATCGAGGAAAGTAACAGATTCGCATACATCCCTCGTAATTCCTCGCTGTCATAGCAATATGCGAGTTGTTGAATTGCTGGAACTGCGATATGCGCCGGAGGTTCGGTAAGATGCTCCTCGGGAATCTTATCAACACGAGACTCTATAGCATCGATGGCCAGCTTGATGCTTTCCTCTCTATTAACAACCCAGCGATTCCACGAGGAAAGCCAAATGGCAACAGTCCGTGGAACCAGGCTAACCGTTTTTCCTATCGACTCCGCAGAGGGATGAACAAGGTCGTCATATGCCTTTTCAAGCACCGGTATAGTGGCAATTTCATTAACCTTATCGAGATCCATATCAAACTCCTTGCACATCAATGGTGACGCATAATTTCTTTCGCAAATTGACAACCGCATAGCGGAACACGGCCCGCGCCCCGTCACATGATTTCTAGCAGCTAAATAACAAATCGTTGACGAAGGGGGCACGGGCCATGCCTGCGAACATCGTATCAGTCGACGAGGAGTCGCTGCACAAGGACATAAAGAATCTGGTGAGGAAGACTGTCGAGGAGACGCTCAACGCGCTGCTCGACGAGGAGGCGTCCGAGCCTGTCGCGGCCGAGCGCCACGAGAGGACGGCGGGCCGGGAGGCCTACCGTAGCGGCCACTTAGCCAGAAAGCTCATCACCGGGGCCGGGGATGTCGAGCACAGCGTTTGTTTTGAATGCAGAAAAGCGAACCCGAACGCAACCGCATCCGGTCCTCTTGGCAGGTCCCATCTTGGGTTGATGTCCACAAATACTAGCCCTTGCGGTCGGTTAAACAAGTTTCAGCAGCCTTTGATACTCTCCGGGATCACGCATACGCATAATATCCATGTATATTCTGCTTTTTGTGACCATGACATCGTCGAACTTGGCTAAGCCGTGCCCGTTTGCTCTTGTGACAACCATGCGGTCATCGCAAAAATATGAAAGGAAGGTGTCCTTGTCGGGATGGTGTATCCGTCGAACGTCGAGCACGTTCCGAAAGTCATAGTAAAGTGCGGCGTTTACGGTTTCCTCAAGTTCAGTCAGTCTGTCGACACCTTCAAATTGGCAAGGATAAATTAGCAGCAAGTTTTTCGAATGATTGATTGAGCGAAGAAGTCCTCGGGCCTCACGGTCTTCTTCGCTCAATTGTTTATTACTCTCAGTTTTTAGAAGGTCGTCAAGCTTGGCGAGGCTGTAATCCCTGAGAATTGCATGCAGGCGTAAGCCTCTCTGTTCTTTTTCATAACTTTTGCCAAGTAGTTCTAGAGTCATTCCGCGGTCTGAGACTCGCCTTGACGAAGTGAGGCTTACGGCGCGCGTCATGGATTTTCCGAAGATGAGCTTGAAATCTAACTGATACGCGTCTGATACCGCATCACACTCCCCATTGGCCTCGGATGCGGGCGCATGAAACTCCGCACCTCTGGTCAATTCCTTAAAAGCGTTAGAGTAATTGATGAGCTCGCGCATCCATTCCTCATATGTATATAACGGACGCCCAGAATAGTCTTGCATGAGGTCCTTAACAAACAAGTCTGGGGTAATCATTGCGGATTTCAGTCTCTCGGCTCCGGGAACGGCTTCAACAAGCCTCTTATCTATCACTGTGGCCTCCTCCTTGCGGTAGCTTTGCGAATGTTGACGCAAGCCGCTCCAACAGGGCAACGCCAAAGTTGGCCCGAGCGAGCGGCCCGTCCTGGCTCGGAAGGGTCCGTGCCTTCGCCTAGAATACGCCCACCATGGCGCGAACAGGCCGCTTTCGGGACCATCCCGGCCGTCTCCACGGCAACCTCGCGTTACTTCTCGGAGAGGAAGAAGCCGAGTTGCACGACACGACGCTCCGGAGGGGCGCATCGGGCTGTCATGACTGGGCCTAGCTGGAAAAGACCACCAGGAAGATAGTCGAATCCAGCCTTGAGCTTGCCGACAGAGTGGAGTCAGCCTAGGATATCGATAGATTCCGAATCCTGGACACAGGGGCCAAAGAGTCCATTACATCAACTTTCGCGACACTACCGTTCTTGTCAGATCATTCTGATGTTCGGCGCGAGTTTCAGAGACATCGTGCCACGACGACGAGAAGGCACATCAATTATTACCCGGTGATCGGAATTGGCCGATATCGATTAAGTATTTATGGCTATGAATAATTCAATGCTAAAACCATCGCCTACCGAGCACTCAAGCGTTTAATCTTCCTGTAAATCTTAGCCTCATCGGGAGCAATCGGATCATTTGGAAACGCCTTTTGGGCTCTCGCTACGTAGGAAAGAAAGTTCCCATAGCGAGAAAATGCAGAAGGGTCAGCATCACCCGATGGGCACAGCCTTCTTCCTTTAATACCGAGCGGTGAATAATGTTGATACAGAGCGGAGACGCGCTTTTTTGATGCGCGCCTTCCCTCTCCCTGATTAGAGCGCGCAATCGCAGTGGCCGCCTCACGGAGACGTTTGTTGTACCTTCCAACCGTAGGCTGTCGAAGTCTTACAATGCGCCCGTCAAAGTCAAACCCCAGGAAACTGACTTTCTGCGCCGGATGTGCACCGGAGTACGAAAAGACCTCACCCGCACAAACGCTTTCAAAATCAAGCTGAGCAACTCCGCCGCCATCAACCCGGAACACCTTGGTTTTCTCAGGTTGCAATTTAACGGAATCGACATCGGCCATTAGATTAATGGCCTCTACAAGTGCATCGAAGCCAGACTCTGGAACGGCAATAATAAAGTCATCGCAATAACGAAGATACAAGCCGCCAACCCGTTCAAGGGCAAGTCTGACTTTCATATCGATATCGGCCATATAAATGTTAGCGAGCACTCCGCTTGCGGCAAGACCCTGAGGAATGCCCAGTGCAGAGCCATCCCGTACCCAAGGTCTGGTAATAATATTGCTCTTGTTTGCAAGAAATTCAGACTTTGGCAAGATAACATCCAGCTTATTAAGTTCGCGAATAGACTTGAACCGAAGCTCGATAGCCGCATCGCTGATCATTTTCTCCCGAGTAGGATCGATTGCTGGCCATGGCAATTGATGTCGAGCAGCCAAATCAGCAATAGGCCAGCACGAATATCGGAGGATATTTTTAATGACTTGATAATGATCGTCCGGTAAGCGTCCACTGGGAAACAACGAACGCAACGACGTCATTAGATGAACATGATTTAAGTTGTCGAAGAAGCTCTCGAAATCACCCGTAAGCACAAAAGCCGAATCTTGCTCGCGTATATAATCGAAGGCCTTTTTAGCTGATGAAATATTGCTGCCAGCAGTTACGGCGCTGTCTGATGAAAGCGAAGAGCGGTACGCTACGGCAACCTCATTAAACTCTTCGGCAATGACCCTCTTGTTATATAAGTCCGACCACAGATAAGAGTAGTACTGGAAGACGCGGTGATCGAAATGCGAGGCATAAGCGATATTGCGAACTTTGCAGCTTCGCTTACCCCCACGATACCGAACGGCGATGATCTCGTTGGAAATTAGAGGGTAGAACGCGTGATGGGAAACGTACCCTGGATCTAAGATCTTGTCCTGGACATCGGCAAAAGACACCCTATGATCGAAATGGGCGTATGAGCTTTTGGAACTATATCGAGGAATACGAGCGATGTCGAACTCGGTCAAAATACCCCCAAATAAATCAACCTATCCGGATCAACGAGCGGCGGCTAACCCTCCCCGGACAGGCTAATCAAAGGTGCAGCAAGTGCAACCAACGCTTTCGCGGCCACCTAGAACAATGATTGCCTATGTCATACTAGACGAAAGCGAGGAATTGGTACTTATGACCATCGAAGCCCTTATCCAGCTAGCCGCAGGCAACGCTGGTGTCAATGTGGCGAACGTCGGAATTTCGTCGTTTGCTATATTGACGGCAGTAGCGTACCCCATCGCCAGTTCGCGATGGGCAGATAGCTTTATTCCCCATTCTTGCTTTTATTAAACAGGCTATGAGAAATAGGCTCATGCTGCTAATAGTAACTTGACGCTTACCCAAGTGTCTTAACGCCGGCTTTGGGCTCATAGGACAAAAAATGTGCCCCGGTAGAACATCAACTTCCATCCATTAATCCACCCAGAACGGGTACGGGCCCTGCGGCGGAGGCCCTCCCACACGGCCCTGTTGCCACGTTCTGGGCCTCCATCCTCACGCGTCAGCGATGCGGAGCAGGCACCGGATAGGAAGTCGATGTCCGTGTCAATCGGCATCGTGGCGAGCTCCTCGCGCGCCGCCTCGCGTCCCCCAAGCGCGCGCGGCAACACCAGAGCACCGCCTTCACGCGCTTGACCGAAGTCAACCCACGGTTTTGCACAGGACGGCCCTCAGTTGGGAGTTCGCCCCTCCCTCGATTGTGCTGTTGGTCGACGGCTGCGACCCCGTCTTGTCCAGGACGGGGTCAAGTTTACTGATATTCATTTATAAGTGGTCCGTAAGATCGCCGAGAATCGAGCACTTTAGTCATTAAGAATCGAGTAATTTGATTAATAGGACCGTGCCCCTGGCCCCAGCGAATGATATTCGGCTGGTTGATGCAGCCGGGCGCTCGAGGTCCGAAATCACCCGTACGTTCCACGTGAGCCGGATCGCCGTGGCTGAGTACGACGACATGTCAAACATTTCACTCGCCGCGCCGCTGCGCCAAAGGAGCGCCAGTCCCGCGCTCGAGAGAAACGAGGGAAGGTTTATGGACGCCCTCGTAACCGACCGAGAAGCCACGCCAAACGGCAAGAATCGCCCGCTCTTCATTGGCGGATAAAGCTCCCTATTTTCCAACGAAGACGAGGCAAGGCTGCTCTTTCGTGTCCTCGCCGATGCCCATAAGACGCAGCCGCGGCCGCAGTTGGTCACATCGTCAATCACGGAAGGCGCCCGATATCGTTGAAAGTTGACGGCGGCCGACACTTCCCCGTCCAACAACAACTTCCGGAACGCTCCGCCTGCGTGTACCCCAGTGCCAAAGGCAGCCACAATCCCGGCAAGCGCCAGACGCGAGCCATTCCGGCACGAGGGTCCCACGTGGCGCCCTTACCTTGGTAGCACGCACCCCGGACGCACATGGCGGTCCGGGACATCACAACCAAAGAAAGGACACGCCATGCCCAGCAACACCATCGCCTACCTACTCAAGTTCGCACCCAGGGAGGCGTACATCGACGACCTGCTGAACGGGCGTCTCTACATGAACGCAGCCGGCTACTATCATAGACTGCTTGGCGAACAGGGCGACCCGCTCGAGGCGTCCATGGCTCCCGGGGCACGCCTCTACGGAAATTACTGTCTGCCCATCTACTGCATGTATACAGTCCGCGAGAACGACATCGTCGACAACGCCGTGAAAATCCCGACGCGCATGATCCGGGAGTTCGGGTGCGCGGACGGGTGGATCGGCATTGTGCAGTACGACAGCTTCGCGCGCCTCGCCGACAGACACACCACCGACGACGGAAGCATCTACGCCCACGGCCCCATCTCCTACGGCGTCCCCGGGCCAAAACTGATACGCGAGATCTTTGAGGGCATCCCGCACAATCTCGTTATCAAAACGCCCAAGTACGCATATCAGAAGGAGTATCGAATCATCGGGTCGCGACCGGTCGAATGTCGCCTTTCACCAGACAAGAATCACCCGGGCTGCAAAATTGAAGAATACGGCCATGCAGAGCTTGACCTAGGCAGCAACCTCGCGGGCTTTTCCTCGAAGGCCTCGGTGCCGAACCTCGAAGAGTCGCAAGACGGTCTCATGTTGAAGCTCACGCATCGCGTATAGCCAACGAAGCGCGGGCGGGACGCCGCCAGTGACCATCCTCCCGCTCCCCGCGCGATCGCATCCACGTCCAACTTGTAGAGTAAATTCATCGCTCGCGTCGATTACGACCCCAGTATTTCCTTAGGAAACACACTCGATAAATCGTTAACACCCATAGCGAAAAGCACCTTTGCGCTGGCATCGTTGCTGAGCTCGTCACTCAACTTAAGTGCATCAAGCAGTATATTTCGGCGTAACATCTTATAGTCACCCTCAGTCAGCACTAGCTCAAGATCGCTTAAAACCCCTACTAGATTGACATCGCGAGACGGAGACACCCTCGCGCAGAACAGGCGCTCGTCATGCGCGCAGATATTTCTGAAATCTTTAATATGATCGTACGCAAGTCTTAGCCTTCGTGGGCTGATACGCTTATGGACTTCATGTGTCTCGGAATAAAGGTCAGAAAACGACTTGGCAATGGAATTTCTCATGCTTTCTGGCTGAAACTCGAAAAACTTGAATGCCTGGCCAAGCATTAAGTAATTCATAAGAATCCATACCGGCGTATTGTCGTGATTATTTTCATAATGACGAATGTAGTCCCTTTTATAATCACTGTTCCATTTTTTAGACCTACATAGCACCTTCTCGAAATCACCGATAAGCGTGTCGATCTTTTTTCGATAGCCGGCCTCAGCCCGATAGGAATCTCTATCAAGGTATGCTTCTGGGTTATCTTTATGAGCCATAGCAAACCGATAAGAGCAGACGGTCTTAAGAACTGCTTCCGCCTTGTTAAAATACTCAAACATCAGCAGGCGCAAAGTTCGATCGAATTCGAATAGACGATAGATATCAGAAAACTTGGTCCCTTTTACGAAAACCTCTTGGCCAGAACCATCCCGTTGGTCAAGAAACAAATCCTTGTAGCCGTTAACAACCGGGTAGTATCCCTCGCGCTCCAGAACTAAACGAGTATCGTAATCGCATTCGAGCCCACGGCTTTCAAGAATAGCAATCTGCTCGGCAATAGATTTAAATGGCTTATCCATATGGGCCCCTTAAACGCGAAAACCGCCTTTCGGCGGTTCCCACGGACCAAGCCGGACGTACCGTCGCAAGGCCTCATCACAAGGCTTACTTTAAGGGAGAACTCGGGGTCCGTCAATCCGATATCACCAATCTGGGCGATACCGACATACGTCAGCGCTGCGAGGTCTGCCGATAGCAACAAATAGGCACCGAGATCGGTGCAGGTCAATCAGGAGCCGCAACAACAGAGCACCGAAGCTCATGTTGGCTCCGATGCTCAAACGCGTCATTGGCGGTACCGTATCGCGATATTCAACAATACTCGAACAAGCAGCTACTCAGGCGAGCAGCCTCCGTCTAGTCATTCGCAACATGCCATCGAATAAACCAGTTGGAATCACTCGAGAGCCCACCAAGCAACTTTTGCTCGAGAGAAGCATCATCAAATTTCCCTTCCTTGCATAAGCGCACAAGCTTAAATGCAACATTAGGGGAAACATCGTGCAACGATTGAAACGCTAAATCGCTAAAAGAGCTCGCTTCCCATCTACGATAACCTGCAGCAATGCTTGCAAGCAATATTGCACGCACAGCAGAGTCCTCACTAAGCAAAATGCTCGAACAGATTGCAGAAACGACGTCACAGTACCGATCGCAGATAGCATTACAAACAATCAGCTGCTCAAGCACATCCAAAAACGCACGCTGGCCGGAAGCAGTAAGTGTTTCAAATCTTATACCAAGCGTTAGGAACTCTATGTCCTTTGCAAGGCCAGCAACCACTTTCAAAGCCAAACACCTTACAGACCATGCACATGAATCCATTGAAGCAGGATCTCTAAATACTGGATCTTCTGGCCACTCATCCGGAAGCTCAGAAATCAAATCCGTCCAACCGTCGGGCAGCGCTTTTCCATCGCGCACACAACAACATGCAAACTTATTTAATACGACCATAGCCTCTCCTACGGAGCAAGGGGATCCTTGATATGACGGAAGCTCTTTAAGACAATGTTCCAGCACGCGAGCCAAGGATGCGCTAAATGACTCAGAGGAATCATCATCGAGGGACCGACATAGCAGAGAAGAAGGACGAACGGAAAACCCAGAGCGAAAATCAGAACGATTATTCGAATCGAATTGCGTACGCAATTCATCGATACAAGCCGTCTCCGTATTGCATGCAGGAGATTTGTTGTCAGAATAACAACCCTGCTCGACAGCAGAAAGGTGCTCTACTTGCTCCTCACTCAGAATAGAATAGCCGCAACGCTTCTCAACACCTCCGAATACGCCAGCGGAGAAATTATATTTGAGCAGTTCGTCAGAATTCGATTTAAGACTACGACCCAATTGATTAACGAGTTCATTATCAATTTTGTCTAAATCCATTCCGCCAATAACGTTCGAAACATCAGAAGCGACGGTATATAAATGTTGATCGACAATCCGACAAAGTAGGTTTACAAGTGACTTCTCATCAACCCGCATCTTGATCATGCCGATGGCTTTGATCCATTCTGATGCAGACTGCCGATAATCATCTGCAGCGTTTAACGTGCTCCAAGCAACGCAAATGGTGTCATCCGAAAAATAAGGCGCGCATTCCTTAATGACGACGGCTCTCGTGCTCGGACGATATACCTGTGCCGTCAAAGAAGTCAGACGCCACAGTTCCTCGGCACACGACGGAAGGTAGGACCTTAAACGATCGCTCTTGTAAGCAAACCTTTTCTCAAAGCCCTTAGCATCCCCCTGAAGAACAAGAAGCTTAATTCCCTCAAGCTCAAGTTTTGGCCAATTGTAGATAGAGGAGTAGTCGATAAGCGAATTGGCAAGCAGGCCGCGAGCATAGAGGGCACTCGATATGCTTCCGCACAATAATGAACTAAATAACAAACATGATATATTCGACAGGACGGAAGCAAGGCTGGCATCATGTCGAATCGTTGTGTAAGGATTAACAGACCTCGCCTCTCTCGATGCGTTTAGAACAGCGGTTCCAACCTCCTCTTCAAACTTAAGCGCAAGGGGAATGTAGCATGGAGCGGAAAGCGCATCAATTTGTTTCTGAATTGACCACTGGGTGCCAAATCCATATTCGGAAAGCATGCCAGCGACAGTCCGCTTGTCAATTAAACAATTACCATAAGCCCAACAATCTTTCGATTCTATTGAATCACAAGCAAGTTGGAGTAATTCATAGCACCTGGAATAGCGGCCTTCAATAGAAGCGTCAAGAGCGTCAAGCCTTAGTGAAAGGGTGTCTCTGGGAATACCGCTGTCCTTCATAGTTTCCAGAATGACAGCCTTGAATGCATCAACCGAAAAAGGGGTGCCATAAAGAAGCCAATTGACCGCTTTCTCGCCAAGAAAGAAGAGATAAGGATTGTCAGACTTTCTCTCAAGCCAATCAGCATGGTAGTTAAATTTTTTTGAAATCAAGGCAACCGAAGAACCGAAAGCATCGAGAACATCTTCGGGAATAGAGACAGGAGCAATATCAGTAAAAACCGCCGATCCACCATCTCCAATTTCAAATCGTCGATTGTGAAACAAATCGACCATCACGTTGTTAAGTTGGTCCATCAGATAAGGAACAAGGCCTGAATCATTCGGCCGCCCTACATACGTGCACGCATCCATTTCTCTGGCATAACGAAGCAGAGACTCGATTTCCGGCGACGTCCCAGACTCAAGCTTAACAAGCAAGAGTGGCTTTCTAAGCCTGATAGCATGATAAAGCTCTCTGCTAGTCCCTGGCCTCAACTCTGATCGTATAATTCCAATTACTATATCGCTTTGCGCCAAGCGATTAAGATAATAAGAGGATGATGGCTCAATGCTCGCATGAAACTCGATGGCAAAGGGCTTAAAGATATCCGATTTCAGCAAAGCGCAATTAAGCTCGTCCCTCAGCTGCTGCCAGCTAAAATCGCCTTCATCGCGCATCGAAGAGCTAACAAACACCTCAATACGGTCACGATCAATAACCTCAACGTCCATCTTGTTAGCACCCATAGAACCTCCCAATCGAATAGACCCATAGAATATCAAGCGGCGCGGACCTATAGCGTTGGCAGCAAAACAATCGAAAGGTCTTGATGCGTGAGCACCTGGATCCGCCAACAACGACAGCCGCATTTCCTCATCGTATGACAGCCCAACACCCTAAAAATTATTCGTCGCGACAGTCGACGGATTTTAAAGTTTCAGCCAACTCGTTCAGCATAGTTGTAAGGCGAGCAGTAAGCCTTTTCGTGTCTTCCCTATGGTCTTCGGTGACCACATCACAGTGAAGCTTATCGTATTTTGAACCCTTGCCGTGCGCCGCTCCCGCAGATCGAAGGTTCTGAAGGTCACGGAGAGGCTTTATGTCAGCCACGATACCATTCCCGCTGAGAAAGGTCTCCAGCTTGTTAATACTTCCCTTCGCATCAATGCCCTTAAGAGAACTCTCATCGATATAGTCGACAAAGGCTTTCGTGAGGGCCATGATCACGGCCTCAAATTCAGGCTCGCCATTACCAGATGGAATGTGGATTTGTTCAAGAATGCCTTCGTCTGCACGGTGGAAAGGCCTGAACAGCGCCAAGCCAAACCGCTTCCTCCATGCCTTATCAAGTTCCATGCGCGCCCGCATAAGCATGGAAACAGGGCCCGACGGATCCTTAACCCACATATTGAGCAAATCTGTCTTGAACACCTCATCAGAAATATGCTGGTCAACGGGTGACATCTCAAAAGAGAGGAAATGGGTGCGCTCGCTCTCGGGTAGGTCGCGCCCCAGATCGCCGAGATACACCATGACTCTGTCCGAGTCGACATTGTCAATCTCGCACCGCCATTGGCTCCCGCAAGAAATGTGACGTTCGCTTACATCGAAGCGAGGGTCGCTCCTGTACTTATCAAGCACGGCGGGCTTGAAGAAAACGGGGGTTAAATAATGTGGAGCGCGAGGCTCCTTATCAAAGTAGGTGCCAAGCTTATCCGGATCGGATGTGAATCGAACGAACGAGCCGTCAGGCCGTTCGTCGATAATGAACTCAGGGTAATGTTCTTTATTCTCATCGTACGGCCATACGCCGCAAGTCTCGACGTGGCCGGGTTCGATAAAACTTCGAGCGTAGATCATTGACAGCAGATAGTTTTCATCAGTATCGCTCGTGTACCAATGCCTGATATGGTAGTTCTCCCCGACTTCATCACGTTCCGCAATGCACTCAGTGCTCCCCAGGGGAAGCTGGGCGCAGACGCCAGTCGCGCGTCCACAAAGTGGACGAAAAGGCATTGCTTAGCCGCAATGAAGCGCAATAAATACTTGGTCCTGACGCGTACCTCGTCTCCAGTAAAGTCGACGACTTTTTCTCTCTCGGCACACTTGTCGATGCCGTAATAGCAACCGTCTTCGTCGCGGAAGAGTTCGAACAGCATGATAAATTCTTGGTTGACCAGAATTTGCGCTTGGTCAAGCGGATAGAAATACTGCTCGGCAACAATAAAGTCATAGCCTTCGTCGCGACCGTTATGATAAGTGACGTCATCTCCATATATACAGAAACCTGGTGAGAAACTGGAGGCGTTCTTCAACCAATCATCGCCTGCAAGGATCTCCTGCTTTCGTGTAAGGTCGGCAAAACAGGCGAAAACCGAAGGCCTTCTATTAGCATCAGTATGATGCGAATAGACAGTCGTCCATGCTCCAGAAAGAGGGTTCTTAACCAGCTCAATTACCTTCTCCTGCCTGAACGGCTTAGCGTCGAGCCCCAGATTGGCTAAAACCCTTGAAACCGCTTCGTCCATATACACCTCTTACCACTTAGCGCCATCACAATTAATTAATGTGAGGATAAACCGTGAGAAGCACTCACATGCCGTAAAGCATCTAAGAAAATTGTCCGCCACTGCAGGGACGAAAAAAGCCACCAGAACGACAATCGGAGTTTTAAAGACAAAATGCCCAAGAGCAACAGCCATACCTGGAACGCCGTAAAGATCGACGGCAAATGGCGCCAGATGGACCTAACCATGGACGACACAAGCGACAACTGACATGGAGACCGGGACCAGTAAAAGTGAGATTCTTAATAAATCGTTTAAACTCACTTTCAGTCAAATAACGCTCAAGCATCCAAACCATTCGAATAAAGTTGACGTTTTTGCGCCCGCCAACCTTGGCACAATATAGTCTCTCATCATGGGTGCATTGAAGAGAGACGGCCATTCAGAAGAACAGCCGCCACTCCGCAGGTCGTAGGCCCGTAGGTTGACTACGTCAATACCGCTGTTCACCGTATCCCCTGGTCCTCAAAGGGTCAATTCAATATATGAGAGCAGAATATCCCTCATGAATCAACCCTGCCAAGATTTGCATAGTCAACCCAACGCGATCCACCACGTCACCGAGCAACCAACCATCCCGCTCCCCCTCCCCACATTACCCAGAAAGTTCGCTGATGTTGACTGGTGTTCCCGTAAAATAATCCCCAACAAAATATGTGCGGAGTGCTGGCCTGGAGCTGCCTTCGGACCCTATTGGCTGCTCACCGAGAGGCTCCGCTATGAAAC
>OLRW01001337.1_pt1 | contig 16383 bp, 17 predicted proteins | sample 1672701 | NCBI WGS metagenome assembly OLRW01 (sample SAMEA3136715, study PRJEB25190) | human gut metagenome | biome: human gut; feature: human-associated habitat; material: faeces | place: Austria | collected 2013
GTCTTGGTCGTGTACTTGGACCGAAAGGTTTAATGCCAAACCCGAAAGCTGGTACAGTAACAATGGACGTTACTAAAGCAGTTCACGATATCAAAGCAGGTAAGATTGAGTACCGTCTTGATAAAACCAACATCATTCATGTTCCGGTTGGTAAAGCATCCTTTACAGAGGAACAGTTAAGCGACAACTTCCAGACGCTGATCGATGCTATCGTTAAGGCTAGACCAAGCACACTGAAAGGTCAGTATTTAAAGAGCGTTGTAATCGCTCCGACAATGGGACCTGGTGTGAAGATCAACCCGGTTAAGTTAGCACAATAAATTTAAGCAAAATGAAGCTCCCGAAGAAATTCGGGGGCTTTTTTGCACTCTTTTTTAACCGGATCAGGAAGTACCTTTCTTTAATTGTGAATATCTGCCTGGTTTGGTATTTCAGTTTGGCGAAAGAAGGTGGTTACAGGATTTCGAGAGAGTGTGTTATAGTAGGGAGGATGAATGGATGATAGAGATATTTTAGATGTATGTGTTATATGATAGCAGATATAGATAGTGACAGACAGGAGGAATTACTTTGGCAGCCAGAAGACGCAGAAGGAGAAGGGGTTATGCCCGGAGAAATGCGGGCAGGATTGTGTTGTGTACATTTATTGAGGTGATCGTGATCTGTGCGCTGGTCATAATGGTTGGCTGGAATAAAGGTATGAAGGAATGGTTTGCGCAGTTTCAGCAGCCAATTTTGAAGGAAGTGGATATCAGCGGGATCAACAGTCCCAATGCGATCCTGATGCAGGCGCGGGGTGGTAAGATACTGGGAGAGATCAATGGAGAGGAGCGGATCTATCCTGCTTCCATGACGAAGATCATGACAGTGATCGTGGCTATCGAGAATCTGGATGATCTGGAGGCGAAGATTACGCTGACGGATGAGATGTTTGCCGGGCTCTATGAGCAGGATGCGACCCAGGCGGGATTTCAGCCGGGTGAAGATGTGCGGGTGATCGATCTTCTTTATGGTGCCATGCTTCCGTCGGGAGCTGAGTGTTGTATTGCTCTGGCAGATACCATCAGCGGTTCCGAGGCGGATTTCGCAGAGTTGATGAATAAGAAGGCTGCGAAGCTTGGAATGGACAATACGCATTTCTGTGACTCTACAGGGCTACATAATCCGGATCATTACAGCACGGTTAAGGATATAGCGGTACTGATGAAGTACTGCATTAAGAATGATACGTTTCGTGAGATCGTGGAAAGCCCCAGACATTCCACAGGAGTGACCAATATCCACCCGGATGGCATCACGTATTACAGCACCATGTTTAAAAACCTGTCCGATCCCACAGTAACAGGTGGAAAGATCCTGGGTGGCAAGACCGGATACACCAGCGAGGCCGGACACTGCCTGACAAGTTTTGCAGAGATTGAGGGCAGAGAATATATTTTCGTGTCCGCAGGAGCAGTCGGTGATAATACAAATACAATCCCCCATATTCAGGATGCGGTAAACATTTATAACAGAGTTGGAGCTGCGATTGAGGAAAAGATGAATAATGGGTCTGAAGGGTAGACAGAGTTTGAGGTCCGTGTTATAATCAGTCACATACATAAGAACAATACGGGCTGTAAAAGGAGGTGGAACTGGTGACAGACAGACAAATACTGGAAGCTGTTTTAGCAGAGGTCAAAGGGTTTGGAATTCGAATGGATGGTTTTGAAGGTCGAATGGATGGTTTTGAAGGCCGAATGGATCGAATGGAAAAGCGTCAGGAGCGTTTTGAAGAAGAGACCAGAAATAATTTTGCGGATATTAAATTGCATCTGGAGAACACAACAGACAAAAATCTTTCCATCCTTGCAGAGAATTACCAGAATGTAATCGATAAGATGAATGTGCCGATTACCTGGATGAACAGGGTAATGATGAATGAGATTAGAATTAATTCTCTAACAGATCAGGTTGCTAAACTTCAGGAAAAATGCAGTTAAACTTTCAATGATGAAAATACGAACGGATAAAGAAGAGCTATCGGTAAAAACGGAATGACCGATAGCTCTTTTGGTATTTTCAGGCGAATAAATGATTACATTATGATAAGTTGAAAAATTAGAATTCTTTTACATAAAAGATAAATTGATAGATATTTGTTCTTGAATTGTTGAATTTGATATAGTAGAATTTTAGAAAAAAGAAAGGAGACAGAAGTCTATGAAAAAGAAAAAGTTTTTGATTAATTGCATGTGCTGTCTTGCATTAGCAGTGGGAACTGGTGGTGTCAGTACAATGGCGTCAGATCTGAATGTTGAATTTACAGCAGATGAAGGTAATGCTGTGGATGATACAGATATTTCTGCCTTTTCGGAAGGGGAGGAAATCGGAGATGATGCGACGCAGCCACAGGATATTGGTATTGTAGAAGATGAAACAGAGGACAGAGAAACGGAGAATGAAGAATTTGAGGATACGGTCCTGCCAGCGGCGGCATCAGATGATTTTGAGATAGAAGATGGAGTCCTGGTGAAGTATCATGGCACTGAAAGAGATGTTCTGGTTGTTCCGGATAATGTGACAACCATTGGTTTAAGAGCTTTTTCCACTGCGTATGCAAGAAAGATTGTGCTGGGAGAAAATGTAAAGGTTATTGAATCAGAAGGATTTGCAGGAAGTGGGGTCCATATTGTTGAAATGCCCTATGTAACGACCATTGAAAGTGAAGCTTTTAGAAACTGCGGGAGTCTTGAGAAAGTTGAATTTGGAAATGAACTGAAGACGATTGATTATAATGCTTTTGAGAATTGTGAGAATCTGGGAGGCGAACTGACGATTCCTGAAAGTGTAACGAAGATAGGTGATTATGCATTTTGTAATACCAGGATTGAAAAGGTTACATTTTTGTGTACTGATATTACTTATGGTGTAAGTATATTTTCACGCAATGATTCATTGAAAGAGATGTATATTTATGGTGGTACATTGCCTTCCTGGCGGACTTCTGCACCATGGAGTACAGAATCATTGGAAAAGGTATATATTGGATCAAATGTAAAAAGTCTGGGCTATCATGCTTTTTCGAGGTGTGCTAAGCTTCAGGATGTTACGATTGAGCCTGGACAGTATGATACGATAGGGTTTGCTACGTTTTCGGGATGTACTTCTTTGAAACATATTGTGATCCCCGATAACATTAAGAAAATTGAAGATAGTGCTTTTTCAGAAACCGGTCTGGAAGAGATAGATCTGAATCAGGTTACAGAGTTAGGTGGAGGCAGTTTTATGTCGTGTAAATCCCTTAGTTCTGTGAAGTGGGATCATGTGACAAGCGTGGGACAGGGATGCTTCCTGGGATGTGAAAGTATTAAAGAACTCGTACTTCCACAGACTCTGGTTAGTATGTGCAGTGGTTCTTTCTGGAATGAATCCAGTCTTGAAAAATTGACAGTTACCGGAAAAGATACAGAGTTACTGTTAGACGCTTTTGATGAGTGTGAAAATTTAAAAGTAATTGATGTTCAGGCAGCCCGGAAAGTAGAAGGATATCTCCCGAACAGTAGAGGATGGACATTACTGATTGGAAATGATGTTGCGGAGATTGGAGGGATCTCAGGGGATGTTCAGAGTCTGGTAATTAACGGAGATGAAAATCTGAATTTAAATCAGAATGCCTTTAATGGAATTACTGCGTTAAAATCAGTTCATATATCAGGAAAAGTGACGCTTTCTGATTATTGTTTTAGTGGCTGTGAAAATTTGGCAGATGTAACATTCGAAAATGGTCCGGCAGTTATTGGAAGAGGTGCTTTTGCAGGTGATAAATCTATTACAGAACTGATACTGCCGGAAGGAGTCACAGAAATAGATGTAGATGCTTTTAAGGAAATGACAGCATTGAAAGAGCTTATTGTCCCGGATAGTGTTACAATATTACAAAGAGGATTTCTGAGAAATAGTGGTGTGGAAAAATTAACGGTGCCACAACTGGGTGAAGATGGAATAATTGGAAAACCAGAGGAATTACCTGGACTAAAAGAAATCACTATTAAGAGCGGAAAAATAAGTTCATTAGCTTTTGAAGGTTATACAAATCTTGAATCAGTGGTTCTTGGTGATAAAGTTACTGAAATTGGGCATAGAGCTTTTTTGAATTGCCCGGCATTAAATAAGGTAACGGTTCCTGCCAGTGTAAAGAACATTGGAGAATATGCATTTGGCACAAAGGCAGTGAAGCGTGTAGAGGGAAACAGAGTTTATTATGACAAATACGAACCTGCATTTCCAAAAGAAAAATTCAAACTAAGTGGTTACGCCGACACAGCAGCGGAGAAATATGCTGAAAGTACAGAGGGAATTGAATTTATCGACTTGGGTGGAACGGTAAGGTCATTCAAGGTAACTGTCAGTAAATCATCTGTTATTTATAATGGAAAATCACAGGAAATAGGGGTTACAGTTAAACAAGGTTCCAAAACATTAAAGAAAAATACAGATTATACAGTAACATATAAAAATAATAAAAACATTGGAACGGCCACAATAACTGTTACCGGAAAAGGCAAATATAAAGGAATTACAGCGAAAGCAACATTTAAGATTACGTTACCTGAGAAGCAGAAGGTCACGGTCAGCAAAATCACCTACAGAGTAACAAATGCTGCTGTTAATGGAAAAGGTACAGTGAGTGTAAAGGGGATTACTGATAAGAAAACAAGAACATCCCTTACAATAGGAAAAACTGTAAAAATTGGAGGTGTATCCTACAAGATTACAGGAATTGATTCTTCTGCATTTGCAAATGCGTCGAAATTAAAGTCGGTTACCATAGGAAGTAATGTACGACAGATTGGTGCGAAGGCATTTTACAATTGCAAATCACTGGCTAAGATTACCGTGAATACTTCCAAATTAACAGATAAAAATGTGGAAGCAAATGCATTCAAGGGAATAAAGGCAACCTGTACTTTCAAAGTTCCGAAAGCAAAGATTTCTGCATATAAGAAATTGTTTAAAGCAAAAGGAGCCGGGGCGAAAATAAAAGTAACAGGTTAATGTAAAATAGTATTACAAAGAGAAATGGAGTCCTGTATAAAGGGGCTCCATTTTTTGAAAAATACGTAGATATTTTTACTTATATTATATGTTCAGAACAAGGTTTCTTCATTCTCATCAAACAACTTATCATTAATTTCAAACAGGCTGAGCTTATGCAGCAGTCCGTAATAGATGATAGCGTCGCGTTTCAGCTTCGGGTAGAGCTGGGCCATTCCGCAGAGTTTCAGTAATTCCTGGGTTTCTTCGACACTGGCTTCCAGGCCGTAGCACAGGCACAGTAGACGGTTTCTGGAGGGATTCCGGCGGCCGGCGAAAATCTGGTGCAGATAAATCTCACTCATTCCTGCCTTTTTTGCAAGAGCGGCCTTGGAAATATTTTTCTCCTCAAACAGATGGTTTAATAATTCAGATACACTTTTATTCACAAATTGTTCCTGGTTCTGGGACAGGAACAGAGTAAGATCCGGTGAATCCATAAGTTCCTGCTGTAAACCATCTGTATTTTTCTTTTTCATAATCCGCGCCTTTACAATAGTTATTGAATAAGATACAATATTCTAAATAGTGTATTCAAATAACAATATACTATAAATGGTTCTGAAAAACAATATGCAGACCGCATAGTGATGAGGATGAGAAATATGGATATTTATGACAACCTTCTTGAGGCAGTTCATAATGAATATGATATCATAAGGCTGATCAAGAAAAGTAAACGGGGCGAAGTCTCACTTGTACGTCACAGAGAAAGCGGCACCCGTTATATTTTTAGACATTTTTATGGGAGCAGCGAAGTTTATCAGCTGTTTCTCACTATTTGCTGCCCGTATTTGCCCCAGATTATGGAAGTAGGGGAAAAAGATGGCAGGACTGTCCTGCTGGAAGAATATGTACAGGGGGATACACTCAGAGATATTCTGGAGTGTGGTCTGCTGACTGTAGCAGAGGCCAGGCAGATTACACGACAGCTGTGTTCGGCATTGTGGGTGCTTCATTCCATGGGGGTGGTACACAGGGATGTAAAACCGGACAATGTTATTGTACGTGGGAAAGAGGCGGTACTGATTGATTTTGATGCTTCCAGAATATATAAAAGTGCTATCCAGGAAGACACTCAGATTCTGGGGACGACCGGTTTTGCCGCACCGGAGCAATACGGCCTCTCTCAGTCAGACGGGCGCGCTGATATTTATGCGCTGGGTGTTCTGCTCAATATTATGGTGACAGGGGAACATCCTTCCAGAAAGCTTGCAGGTGGAAGAATAGGGCGGATCGTACAACGCTGTACAATGGTAAGCCCGGAGAAAAGGTATAAAAATATTCTTCATTTGATGGAGGTTCTGTAAAAGGAGAAGGAAGAATGAGCAAAAAATGCATAAAATGTGGGCATCCGCTTCCGGATAACGCATCGTTCTGTCCACACTGCACAGCAGTTCAGATGGAAAAAAAAGAAGTAAAGACCCCGAGAAGGTGGAAAAAGAAAATGCTTATGGTTCTGGGAATACTGGCTGTAGTTGCTGCAGTGGGGACGCTGATTTCTCTGCATCACAGACCACAGACTTATGAAGGCAGCGCGCAGATCGTTTATCCAGATAAAGATAAATCTTATAAAGTTCTGCTGACTTTCTCTGAAGGAGATGGGGTGACGGGACATGCACAGGGAGAACGTACAGATACTTTGTCAGAAGGCATGGACAGTGCACTTCCCTGTCAGCTGTATGCGTTCGATCAGGAGACAGGAGAGCTGGCATGGGAGGAGTTTTCAGAAGAGGTGGAATCCTGTGTGGTTGATACAAAGCCATCTGAAGATTCACAGAAAATGGAATATATAGAACCGGTACATAACGAAAGTTTTCCGAATGCAGCCTATGTTTCGGATATTATGTATACTTCTGACAGTGGTACCAATGATATTCTGTGGACACTGACCATGAAAAATGGAGATACCATTTCTCTCAGTACCCGTCTTACGATAGAAAAACAGGCTGCAGTCGCCTATTTTTCGGAAGATGTTCCCATGGAAACAACGGATGATCTGAAGACGCTGCTGGCTTCCATTGAAGAGGAGGTGTCTTCCGATACACCGGTATATCTGCATCTTCCGGCAGTGACTTATGAGGGAGATATTACTTTCGGCAATCACGTCTGGGGGATTTATGGAAGTAAAGAAGGAAACGCTGAGACTACTTTTACAGGAACAGTGAGCATGAGAGGGCTTAATGGAAATTATGCGGAGATGTCGGGGATTCGTTTCGAAGGTAATTCAGGAACCGGACTGAATGCGTATTGCCTTGTACTCCTTTCCCAGTGCACCTTCGAAGGCTGGGATACCGCTGCTCTGGCACAGAACGGAGCATGGGTCAATGCCAGTGATTGTACTTTCACAAATAACAATACAGCTTTGAAATTTAATACCAGTTCTGCGTATGGAACCGCCCCGAGCTACTTAAACAATATATTTACCGGGAATGGAACTGCTGTCTGCATTGACAGCCTGCCAGGATCCGAAGTTCTTGATTTCGCAGGAAGTATATTTTCTGGAAATGATACGGATATTGATAATAAGGCGGAGCATCCGGTGGATACAGCCAGGGCGGTTATGGAATAAGCGGGGACACTATGCTGTCAGTTAATTGTATTTAATAGGGATCTGTTTTATGATAATTTATCAGCTTTTATGCAAACGGTGGAAAAGAGAGAATGGGGGATTACATAAAGGGAAGGAAGATGGAGCGTTCAAGCTGACTGTTGGTAAGAAGAACAGTATTATATGACTTACACAAGTGAGCATTTTGGATAAGCAAAATCAAGCAATCGTGGCATATGATGACGGCAAATTAGAAAAATTTATCGTGAATACAAGGAAAGTATGAGGAACGAAAATGAAAAAAATAATTACGATACTGTTAGCTTTGGTTATGTCTATTAGCACTTTAACTGCTTGCGGTTCGAACACAAAAGAAATCGAAGAAGAATTACGCGGCATATGGAGTTACGATAAGTATGCTTCTGCGGTTGATGAACATTGTCATCAAATTTATAAATTTGATGGCGATGGAAATGTTGAATCAAGTTGGGTCAATGATGAAGCGCCATCCAAAAACAGCCATCACACTGGAACTTATAAAATAGAGGATAAAAAAATTATAATTGAATATAGTGATGACGCAGAATCAAGCACAATCGAATATTCATATAATAATGGTAATTTAAAATTATTTGATAAAGGCGACGGGTCACTAGAAGAAGAATTAACGAAATAAACTACATAAAAGAAGAGGGATGAAAATGAAAAATTCAAGAATAAGTCAAATTATAGTGATTGTGCTGTTGGCTATTTCGACTATAGTATTATTCTTTGCGACATTTGGCTCAAATAGGATAAGACATCAAATATGGATGTCTACTACGGCTTGCTATATTTTATTTGCAATTATGATAGGCGCACTTATATATTATATTGTCATGTCTAATGAAAAGAAAATTTCTATCATTATTAGTATTATAGCAGTAGGAATTGAACTTTTAGTAACATTTGCGAGAGCTTTCTATATCCTCTATGGTAAATCTCAACACGTAACTATGAGTAATCGCTGGCGTGCAATGTGGGATAACTGGATGATACCTACGCATGTGGTTTCTGGTGGTGTGTTCTTGGCAACAGCCATTATTTTTGTTGCATTATTGATTACTTTTATAAAAACTAAGCCGATTACGCAATCCAAAAAAGAAGAAATCAATTATACGAAACCGTACACAACTGTATCAAGCGAAATTTATTGCGGTATGGCAAAACACGTTCTGCTGCTTCTATTTACTTTTGGAATTTGGTATTATATATGGATTTACCGTATGACTGGTTATACAAATGCCGCAGAAAATGAAGAATATCGCGACCCAACAAAGAAATTACTTCTTTGTTTATTTGTTCCGTTTTATATTATTTACTGGACATACAAAACCGCGCAGCGCGTAGATAAAATGGCAGCAGCAAAAGGAATTTCCTCTGATATGGCTACATTATGTTTGATTTTGGCTTTCTTTGTTCCGATTATCCCACCTATTTTATTGCAGGATAAAATGAACAATATTGCGATGGCAAATGATACACAATGTGTTTCTACTCCAAAGGTAGAAACTGTAAATGGTGCAACACTTGGAACAGCAGAGGAATTGAAGAATTTCAAGGAATTGCTTGACGACGGCGTAATTACACAGGAAGAATTTGACGCAAAGAAAAAACAGTTGCTTGGACTGTGATTTTGAATAACTTGGAGCGGGGTGCGTGCCCCGCTCTTTATTATATCTGTTCGTAAGAGTACACCTTTACAAACACGCAAAATAGCATGTATTTTTATGTTCGAGAAAGTTGTTTTTGTATTTACAAACATATTCGTAAAATATGTTGATATTTACGAACACTTTTAATATAATACGAACATAAGGAAATGGGAGGGCGCAAACATGAACAGCCGCACATACTATTATGCAAGAGTATCAAGTAAAGAACAGAACCTTGACCGTCAGATAGCAGCTTTCAAGGCTCTTGGGGCAGATGAAAGAGATATTATCACAGATAAGGAAAGCGGAAAAGATTTAGACAGAAAAAGTTATCAAGCATTAAAAAATGCCATGCTGCGCCGCGGCGATACACTTGTTGTAAAATCCCTTGATAGATTGAGCAGAAACAAAAGTGACATTCACAACGAATTGCAGTATTTCAAAGACAACGGCATTCGTTTGAAAGTGATTGATTTGCCAACTACTATGATGGACTTACCAGAGGGGCAAGAGTGGGTTTTTGAGATGGTAAACAATATTCTGATTGAAGTATTAGGAACAATCGCAGAACAAGAACGCACAACAATCAAACAGCGTCAAGCAGAGGGGATTGCAGCAGCCAAACAGAACGGAAAACGTCTTGGACGTCCCGCACTCACATTTCCCGAAAACTGGAATGAAGTCTATTCCTCTTGGAAAGCGGGAGAGATTACTGCAAAGACCGCAATGGAACAGACAAATACCAAAAGAACAAGCTTTTATAAACTTGTAAACATGACTGAAAACAATTAAATTTCGGGACACATTTTTCAAGGACACATTTTCTTACTTTTGGACTTGTCAAAAGACAGTGGGACACGCAAGGGACATTTTTACTGCCTGTAAATATGACAGAGAACAACTAAAATGCGGGACACATTTTTCAAGGACACATTTTCTTGCATTTAGGATTTTCAAAAGGACAGCAGGACACGCAAAGGACACAGGAAATATAAAAAATCAGCAGAAGCAGCAAAAAAGAGAGGACAGATTTCTCTATCCTCTCTTCTGATAATCCTTATTCTATGCGGCTTTATTATTCTCCGAAGTATCTCTTAAGCAGACCAGCGAATGCTTTTCCGTGTCTAGCTTCGTCTTTAGCCATCTCATGAGGCATTTCGCTTCGCTCATGCCCCTAAACAGTGTATTTGCAAGTGTTTCAAGAGTTTTTCCACTTCCACTTTTGGCGTTACAGTAACATAAGAATTTGAAAAAGTCCACAAAATTACGGGGGACTTTTCCAATGGCAGACACAACAAAATCTGGTGTATATCAATTAGAAAATGGTATGTGGGGCTTTCGCTACACAGTAACCTACAACGGCAAAAGAAAAGATGTAAAAAGACAGAAAGACGAACTTGGCAGAATATTAAAAACAGAGAAAGCAGCGTTGCGCGCGCGGGAAAGTGCTATGCTGCACGATAAAATGAGCCGCATTAAAAAGCCAGTAGAAAAGCGAATGACTTTTGCAGAAGTTTATCAAGAATATTGTGAAATGGGGCGCAGCGGAAAAGCATACGCCACAATAAAAAAGCAAGACAGTTTATGGAAAAACCATCTTGCAGAAAAATTTGGAAATAAGTTTATTGATGAAATCAGCGTGGCAGAAGTCAATGATTATCTTTCACAGCTTTACTATACAGAGGGACGCGCTTACAAATATGTGGAAAGTTTTTTGAAAATGTTCTATCTGATTTTCGGTCAAGCATATTCACGAAATTATCTTGATGTAGATACTTATAACAAGTTATGCGTGATGAAAGAAGTAAGAATATCCATGCCGAAAATGAAAAATGATGAAGATACAGACATTGTGGCGTATGAGCGGGAGCAGGTAAAAGCACTTGAAGAATATTTCACAGGAACAAATGCTGAAACCGCATATTTGCTTGGCTGCTATTGTGGTTTGCGTATCAATGAGTGTTATGGCTTAAAGTGGGAAAATGTAGACTTGGTGCATGGAACAATAACTATTGACAGACAAATGCAGTATCAAGAGGGGTTAATAAAACTTGTTCCTTTAAAGACAAGAAACGCACGCCGCACTGTTTACATGAGTGAAAAATTAAAGTCTTATTTCGTAGAATTAGCGCGGCAGCGGGTGGCAGACGCAGAACAACTAAAGGGGCAGCGGGAGCAGAACCAAACATTCATTGAAGATTTAGACGGCGAAAAAGTATCATCATTGGAACTTGTAAATTCCCTTTCAAATGGAAAAATACAGACTGTAAATTCTATGAAATATCACAGCCGCACGATTAAAACAGAACTTGGCATAGATTTTAAATTCCATCATTTGCGCCACACATACGGCACGCGGCTTGCAGAGTTAAATACACCTACACACATTCTTTGTAATCAGATGGGACACGCAAGCGGAAAAGTCACAGAGCGTTATTATCTTGCAGTTTCAAAGTCTGGAATTGATATTCTTGTAAGAAATTTAAACGCTATATAAAATAAGCGTGTGACGCATAAAACGGCTATTTACGGCACGCGGCAGCAGCAGACGGATATTTTATCTATACAAAGGAAAAGCGGGACGCGCAAGGCTTCCCGCTTATTTTAAAGCTATTAGAAATCAAATACTCCACCCTCATTTATCTCATATTTACGCACAGGATAAGGACACTGTAAATCGTCATGTAAAAGATGATACATATTATCCAGAAGTACAAGCATTTCTCCGCATACTTCTCTATCTTGCATTTGTAAGCCCATATTATCCCAAACAAGTTGTAAAGTTCCTAACATTTCTTTTTCTGTCATAGTGAGTTCTCCCCTTTAAAAATTGAATTGTATCGGCGTAGGAGAAACTTGTTTCTCCACGCCGCTAATATTTATAGTATCTGTTTTATTTATATTTATTTCTATATCCTTTCCCGCTTCGTTATTTACGGTTTGCGGCGTTCCATAAGCGTCAGCCGTAAAGTCTAAGCCGTCAATCGTTTCTATTGGCTCTGTATGCGTGACGCGTTGTGGTGTTTCATAGAAATCATAGATAGTACTTTCCTTGCGCTGCACAAGATACCCTTTATCTACCAGTTTTACAAATTGGTCGCGATAAGTAGACGCAGGCATTCCTATTGCCTGCCTTATGGCAGCAGGTGAGAGCGCAAACTCATAATTATTAGCATTAGACGCAAGATATAAATAAAGCATGAGCGCGTGTGCGCCTAAGTCGCGCGCCGCAGCTTGCCAGTTTGCGTTTTGTATTCCTAAGAAATCATTTAAAAGCATGTTTCTATGAATGAATACGGTACGCTGATTAGGTACTGTATAAGGCATATATAAACCTCTTTTCTATTGGAATGGCAGGGCGGCAGAACCGCCCGCCAGTGTATTCTTATTTACGTTCTAAACTGTTTATTTTGTCGTTTAGTCCATCTATTTTGTTAAATATCTCTTGCGTGTCAACTGCTGTATTTAAACGTGATAAAACTTCTTCGGTTACTTCGTGGACAATTTGTTCATGTTCTAATTGTTTATAAAGTTGCTGATTCATCATTTCCTTTTGGAATGTATATGATAAATTTACATCTCCTGCTTTTCTCAGAAATTCAGCAAATTGATAAGTAAATCCATTGTCACCAAACATACGGTATCCCCCTTTCTTTTAGATTTAAGAAATATCTTTTTCTTATGAATATATTATAACAAAATTTTTTATTTGAATAAAATAAAGGTTCCTCCAAAGGTTTGTCTGATCAGCGGAACGATAAGAACCAGTCCAAAGAAACCATATACAATAGACGGTACGCCTGCCATCAGTTCAATTCCTGATTTCAATGGTCTGTAAATTTTTTTCGGGCAGTAGCGCGCCATAAAAATGGAAGTAAATAACGCGATGGGCACACCCAAAAGAATGGCACCTGCAGTTACGTAAATACTTGCTACGATCATTGGAAGGATTCCAAAAATATCATTTGACGGCTTCCACTTTGTTCCCAGCAGGAACTTCAGCGGACCGATTTTCCCGATAGCCGGGACACCATTTGCAAACAGAAATGCACAGATCAGAAACACTGCCAGCACTGAAGTACAGGCTGCGATCAGAAATACACATTTCATTGCTTTTTCTTTAAAGTGGTTCATTCATTACACCTTTCTTTCCCTGTATCAAAAATCATAACCTGTCACTTTTACAGTGATTCTGAAAATATGATTTTCAACATGCAAACAGCCCGCCTGCTGTACTATTTCATTCACAGGCGAACTGCTCTGAAACTAAATCTGTTACATTATTTAGCAAGATCTTCCCATGTAGTAGTCTCGCCTGTGTATACAGCCTTTACCTGATCGCTTGTAAGTTCATCAACATCATTGTCTTTGTTTACAATAACTGCGATACCATCTCTTGCGATAACTGTAGCTGTAAGACCAAGGTCTTTCTCTTCATCCTTCAGGTCACGGGATGCCATACCGATATCTGCTGTTCCTTCTGCTGCCATGTTTACACCTGTTGTGGAATCACTCTGCTGAACTTCTACAGTTACGTCTTTGTTTACTGCTTCATAGCCTTCTGCAAGTTTCTCCATAACCGGTGTTACTGAAGAAGAACCTGCAACTACTACTTTACCGGAAACTCCGTCTGCTGCTTCATAAGCCTTAGCATCTGCTGCTTCTTTGATATATCCGTTGTCCTCTACGATCTTCTGTCCGTCAGAGCTCATAATGTAGTTTACGAAATCCTTTGCTGCATCGCTTTCTTTATCAGATGTAAGGATGTTGAATGGACGTGCGATCTTGTAAGAATCATTGGAAACATTATCTACAGTAGCTTCTACGCCATCAATCTTAACTGCCTTTACTGTATCATCCAGAGAACCAAGTGAGATATAACCGATTGCATTTTCATCACCTGCAACAGTTGTCATCATAACAGATGTGCTGTTTGTTACACTTGCTTCATCTGTAGTCATATCTACTTTCTCACCGTCTTTTTCTTCTTCAATTCCAAACAGTTCTACGAATGCTCCACGTGTACCGGAACCATCCTCACGGGATACAACTGTGATGTCTCCGCTTGCTGCACTTACGATTGTTGTGAAAGCTGTTGCTCCGATAACTGCTGCTGTAAGGATTGTTGCGATTTTTTTCTTCATGATAATTTTCTCCTCTTCCCATGAGCCATGTTTTTAATATAAAGTGAAAGGCTCATTTCCTTTTTAATATCTTTATGTTTTATAACTTGTTGCCTCATTTACAAGTGCTATTATAGAAATCCAAAGTTAAATGTAAAACCACGCTAAAGTAAAATCTTTGTAAATTGAAAATTTTTGTGAAGGTTGTAAAAACAGGTTCAAGGTGCTATCATAAACTATATCTTCAAGTCCCCACCCACTGCTTATTACTTTTCGCAAGTCAAGCAGGGGACTTACTTGATTCGGTTAAAATTTATACACAGGAGGATTTTATATATGGAAAATTTAAGATGTGAAAAAGCAGTAGAAAAGAAACATAACGGCTATAACTGTGCACAGGCTGTGGCCTGTTCTTTCTGTAAAGAGGCATCTATGGATGAGGATACACTCAAAAAGATCACACAGGGATTCGGTGCAGGTCTTGGCACTATGGCCGGTACATGCGGAGCAATCTCCGGTGCTGCAGTTGTAGCTGGACTTATTAACCAGGACAAAGCCGGAACCTCTCAGACTGTCCGCTCTGTCATGAATCAGTTTAAACAGCAGAATGGAACTGTAATATGTAAAGACTTAAAGGGTGTGGAAACCGGAAGGGTAATCCGCTCCTGTGATGACTGTGTCAGAGATGCGGTGAAATTTCTGGAAGACGCATTAAAATCAGAAAATTGATTTCAGCAGATATTCACAATACATAAATACCAACGCAAAAGGAGCTATGCACGTATAATGTGCATAGCCTCTTTTATGATTAGCTTGATTAATGCTCCCAGTTCCCAATTAATTTTATATCTGTAATTTACTTTCACTACTTGTTCACAGTCATCTGCTGTTCCTGAACTTTTTTTATTTCTTCCAGAGGCAAGTTCAACATCTTCGAAACTTCTTCTGGAGTTTTTCCACTCATGAGAGCCCCCAGAATCATTCCCTCATGACGGCCTTGCTGTATTCCTCTTTCATAAATCATATCTCCAAATCCTGTCATTTTGCTCGCCTCCTCCTGAAATGGTTCTGACCATTCTATATGTGAATATCTTTGTATTCTCTTTATATCACCAGTAAAAAGCCCTTTCAGATAATCAAATATTCCTTTTTCTTCTGTTTCTTTTCCCAGTCGGATTATAATTACTGTTAAGAGATCATAATCCTCCTCAGGTTCATCTGCTACCCCTATAATATCCTTCTTCGAAAAAGAGTATTCCGTCAATGTATTCTGCAGTTTCTTTGGCACATCCTCCGCACAGATCCATATGGAATAACATTTTTCCAACTTTGAATAATCTGTAGTCTGCGTAATAGTACTTAACTGAGATGAAAGGTCTCTGGCCACATAATATACTGCACGTTTTAATATAGGGTATGACGGATTACTTGGACGGTAGCTTTTCTGCGCTTCCATATCAATATGTAAATTCACTCTTATTTTCTCTGTAGATAACTTTGGATTTATTATTTTAAACCGAATATCAAACCTCACCAGTTTCTCCACAAGAGATGAGAGTTCACTGTCTTCTTTTGTTAATCTCAGATCCTTTTCTACATTTGGTATATCACTTACGAAATCATCTTTTGTAATAGAAGAAATGTCTAAGCACTGTAGAATTTCTTCCTGTGAGCACGTTTTAAACTCCGGCACTGTCATCTGCAAAATGGGAATGATAATCTCCTTATTGCTCATAAGTTGTTTCATTCCTGCATCATACTCCGCGCCAGTCACTCCGGACGTATATACGTCCATCTTCGTCTCATCACGCATGATTTCTCCTCTCCGGGGAACTGGAACTGTTTTTTCTTTTGTATATGGATATATTAACATGAAAACCTGAACCTTACAATTCTTCCATAACATTCTCTTGCAAAATCGCCCTTTCCAATTTATGAT
>OLRW01001355.1_pt1 | contig 16212 bp, 15 predicted proteins | sample 1672701 | NCBI WGS metagenome assembly OLRW01 (sample SAMEA3136715, study PRJEB25190) | human gut metagenome | biome: human gut; feature: human-associated habitat; material: faeces | place: Austria | collected 2013
GTACATGCCTGCCCATAAAAGAATGGCCAGCACCAGATAGACCGGGTTCTTCAGGGAACTGACCAGCGACTGCCCGAACAGCGCGATCAGGGCCACCATGACGCCTTTGCCCAGCAGCATGGTGATGAGGTACCGCTTTTCGTCAAAGTCCGAGATGCCAAAGGCCAGATGCATAAAGGAGCTTGGTGTGAAGGGCAGAAGCGTGAGCATGAACAGCGACGAGGTGTCAAAGCGGTTCACCCACTGCTGAGCTTTTTCCAGTTTGGGCGAGCGGGAGGCGAACTTCCAGAAGAAGCGCTTGACTACCCGCCGCCAGAGCAGGAACATGATGCAGCCGCCCAGTGCCACACCGGCCCAGCTGTACAGAAAGCCCAGCAGGCCGCCGTGGGCCGCCACATTCAGCGCCACAATGGCAATCAGCGGCAACGGCGGGAAAAAAGACTCCACCATGGCCAGCACAATGGGGGCAATGGGGCCAAGGCCGCCAAAACTGTCCAGTAATGCTTCCCAGAATCCCAGCGTTCCAAGCTGACGCAGCCAAACGTTCATCGTGCGTATTCCATCCCTTCTGCCTGCGCCCTTTCCCAAAGCGCGGGCCGTCTATCCGTAGTATATCCACATTGTATGACAGAGCCGTGAACAGAAAACGACTTTTTTTGCCCTGCACACAGCTTCCTTGGGATACTACGAAGCAGAGAGGTGATTTCCTGCAAAACAGGTGAGAAACGACACCGGCTGCTCCGGCAAGCTGCGCGAAGCCATGTCTGGCGTGTAGGCTGCACTTAAGGCAATCTCTTTTTTTACGACGGCAATCTCCTGCCGGGTCTATTTTTATCATCACACGGAACACCGGCGAATTTTTTTTCGCGTCACATTCTCTGTAAGTGAAACCCGTCAGAACAAAGCACCTCTCCACTGCATGAAATCATTGAGATACCGCTGCTTTATCCTCTGGCCACGATCTTCTGAGCGCCGCATAGGAAATAAGGAAGTTTGCAAGCCAACCTGCCGGGACTGCAAGCCAAACAAAAGCAATGCCAAAACGCGGTGCACAAATCAAAGCAACAGACAAGCGGATCGCAAGGTTTACCATATTTGCAATAAGAAACGGCCGCATGATTCCAAGTCCGCGAAGAACGCCATCAGTTGCCATCTTGATGCCCATGAAGATGAAAAAGTAACCAAGCCATCTCATATAATCACCGGACACCTGATAGGCCAACGCGGTTCCGTCTTTTCCCAGGAACAACGAGGAAATCTGTGTGTGCAGTGTTTCAATGACCACGAAAGCAAGAACTGCAAAGCATAGATCCAACACCAGTGCAGCATGATAACCTTTTTTGATACGCTCAATTTTCTTTGCGCCAAGATTCTGGGATACAAACGGCGAAACTGCATTGCCGATGGATACGAAGATCAGCGAAAAAACATTTTCTACCCGCATCGTTGCCGCATACCCGGCAAGTGCCTGTGTGCCGAAGGGATTTACCACTGCCTGCACGATCATCATACCGATAGACACTGTGGACTGCTGCAAAACCGATGGTACCGCAATGCGAAGCATGGAATACAGCTCCTGCCGGTCGAACCTGCTAAAGGAGCTCTTGTATTGCCGCATCCGAGACAGAAAGATCAAAAACGAAAACACGGCAGAAATTCCTTGTGCGATCAAGGTCGCAAGGGCTGCACCAAACACCCCCAGACCAAGACCGGCCACCATCCAGAGATCCATAAAAATATTCAGGATAGATGAGAATATCAGCAGTCCCAACGGAATTTTGGATTCACCGATGGAAGTGAACATGGTGGAAAGAATGTTGTACATGAATAGAAACGGGAAACCCACAAAGTAGACACGCAGATACAATACTGCTTCTTCCAATATATCGGCAGGGGTCTGTAATCCGCTCATCATGAAATGGGAAAAGCAAAAGCCAAAGACACCAAGGACAACGCTTAAGATCAAAAAGCTGATCAGGGACGTTGACACAATGGTTTTCATTTTACCATAATTTTTTGCACCAAAACAGCGGCTTACAAGCACACCTGCGCCCACACCAGCACCAAGCGCCACACAAATAAAAACATTGGTCAGTGCAGCACAAGCACCAACAGCCGCAAGTGCCGAGGAGCCAACAAATTGACCAACTATTATGGAATCGGCCATATTGTATACTTGTTGAAAAAAGCTGCCAAGGATCATCGGCATCGCAAAAACAGTCAGCGCTTTAAGGGGTGGATCTGTGATCAAATATTCATCTTTCGACATGATTATATTCCTTCCAAAAATCGTTTATCGCAAATTTTATCGCAAGTCAAGAAATGAGTGCAACACTCAAACGGCATCTTTGCGATATGCAATTCACCGCTGTTGCATTAAAAAGTTGAATTGCTATAAAATCGACCAGACAGCCTTAACGGGAAGTGCAAAGGCTTCTCACGCTGGTGGTTTGGCGAGTGCAGGCGGGACGGAGCAGCCGGTGCCGCTTTTACTCCGCAGCCTGTTTTTCTGCGCGGGCCTTCATCCGCTCCAGCTGGGCGGTGCGCTGCTTCTCCCAGCGGTCAAGGGAGGCGTCGTCCGGCATCTGGAGACAGCGGGCGTAGCTCCAGTGCAGGCCGTCGCGGCGGGCAAGCTTGTACCGCTGGAATACGCCTTTGCCTGCAGCGCTGCCGCTGCCGGCGCACCGGGGGCACTGGCTCAGAGTGTACCAGCTGTTGCTGCCCTTTTTCAGCCACACATCGTCCGGAGTCAGCGGTGCACCGCACTCCGGGCAGTTCATGGTGTAAATTTTGGGGTCGGTGCGCCAGGTGTACTGCTCCACATAGCCGTGGAACACCTCAAAATCCCGGTAGTCGCCGGGGGCCGGGCACAGGCTGGCCCGCAGGGCTTCGTCCTCGGTGGGGTAGGCGGCAAGCCCGGCCCGCAGGTCCAGCAGACGGCAGACATCGGCGGTGTACAGCGTATCGGAAAGTGCATCGTGGAACTGCCGCTCCATGGGGATACCCATGCGGGTGACGACGCTTTCCAGCGTCATGCCCTCGCCCTCTTTGCGGGGGTGCTCCCGCAGGAACACCTGCTGCAGGTCGTACCACACGGTGGGGCGGCTCTCGTCGATGTTGCACAGGAACAGGTTCTGCTTGAGCACCGGCACGTCATCCATGCCCCACTCGGCAAACTCGGCATCCGGGCCGCACCACTGCATAAAGCGGCGCAGCCCCTGCACAATGGGCTCGCCCCGGTCCAGGTCGGCCTGGGTCAGGCCCGTCACCTTGGCGATGTGGTGCTGCAGGGTGCGGAAAATGCGGGGCCGCAGATGGATGGAGAAGGTATCCAGCACGTTGGCATCCTCGTCGATCTTCACTGCGCCGATCTCGATGATCTCGCCCCGGAAGGTCTGCTGCACGCCATGATAATTAAAGTTATACGGCTTATAGCCGATGTTCCATTCCAGATCAAATAAAACCAGATTGCGTGGCATTGTTGTTTGTGTTCCTCTCAGTTCAGGATAAATTTTTCGATAGCCTCGGCCACGCCGTCGTGGTTGTTGTCTGCGGCGGTGACGTAATCGGCCACAGCCTTGACGGCATCCTCGGCATTCTGCATGGCCACACCCACCCCGGCATAGGAGATCATGGAGCGGTCGTTCAGGCCGTCGCCGCAGGCCATCAGGTTCTCCCGGGTCAGGCCCATCCGCTCCAGCAGGGCGGCAAGGCTCCTGTCCTTTGCCACGCCCAGCGGCACGGCCTCGATGAAGAAGGGGCTGGAGGGGTACAGGTCGATACGGCCCGCAAACTGCTCCTTTCCGGCGGCACAGACAGCATCCCGCCGGGCAGGGTCAAGGGTGATGAGCATTTTGCAGATCGGATAGTCCACATAGGAGGCCAGATCATCCACATGGAGCATCGGCAGCTTTGTGGTAAAGCACTCCTTGTTTGCCCACACGTCCTGATCCCGCTCACACACGATGCCCTCGCTGTTATAGGTCAGGATGGCCACATCCTGCCGGGCGGCAAATTCGCAAAGCTCCGGGACGAACTCCGCTCCCAGCTGCACCTGATACAAAGCCTCGCCGGTCACGCAGTCCACGATCTTGCCGCCGTTGTAGGCCAGCACACAGCCGCCCTTTTTGTCCAACCCCAGCTTCTTTGCCAGCGGCAGAATGCCCGCTGTGGGGCGGCCGGAGGCCAGCACGATGGTCACGCCCTGTGCGGCGGCGGCATCCAGCGCCGCGCGGGTGCGGGGGGTAACGATCTTTTCGTCATTGGTCAGGGTGCCGTCCAAGTCCAGAGCCAGCACCCGGATATTCGATCTTGCCATGATTTTTATTCCTCGTTCTCAGGCAGGGGCTTCCCGCCGGATATTTTATTACTTACCCATCTATTTTACAATGCTTTCCCTTTTCTGTAAAGCAGGAAACTTGTCCCCCGCCCAGAGACAAGCAAAAAGCCGCCCGGCGAGCAAAACCGGACGGCTGAGAAGGAAGAAAACGCTGTGTTACAGGATGTCGATGTATTCCCCGGCCAGTGCCTTGTTCATGCTGCGGACGGCGCAGAACTTGCCGCACATGGAGCAGGTGTCGCTGTGGTCATCCTCGGGCAGGCGGGCATCCCGGATGGCCTTGGCGGTCTCGGGATCGAGAGCGCAGGCGAACTGGGCATCCCAGTCCAGCACGCGGCGGGCATCGCCCATCTTGTCGTCGATATCCCGGGCATGGGGGATGCCCTTGGCGATATCGGCCGCATGGGCGGCGATCTTGGAGGCCACGATGCCCTGCTTCACATCGTCCACGTTGGGCAGAGCCAGATGCTCGGCGGGGGTGACATAGCACAGGAAGGCTGCACCGCTCATAGCGGCAACGGCACCGCCGATGGCAGCCGTGATGTGGTCATAGCCGGGGGCAATGTCGGTGACGAGGGGTCCCAGCACATAGAAGGGAGCGCCCATGCAGATGCTCTTCTGCACCTCCATGTTGGCAGCCACCTGATTCAGGGGCACATGGCCCGGGCCTTCCACCATGACCTGCACGTTGTGTGCCCAGGCGCGCTTGGTCAGCTCGCCCAGACGCACCAGCTCCTCGATCTGGCAGACATCGGTGGCATCGGCCAGGCAGCCGGGGCGGCAGGCATCGCCCAGCGAGATGGTCACGTCGTGCTCGGCGCAGATCTCACAGATCTCGTCAAAGTGCTCGTAGAAGGGGTTCTCGTTGCCGGTCATGCTCATCCAGGCGAACACCAGAGAGCCGCCGCGGCTGACAATGTTCATCTTCCGCTTGTGGGTGCGGATCTGGTCGATGGTCTTGCGGGTGATGCCGCAGTGCAGGGTGACAAAGTCCACGCCGTCCTCAGCGTGCAGGCGCACCACGTCGATGAAGTCCTGCGCGGTCAGGGTAGCAAGGTCGCGCTGATAGTGGATGACGGAATCGTACACGGGCACAGTGCCGATCATCACGGGGCACTCGTGGGTCAGCTTCTGGCGGAAGGGCTGGGTGTTGCCGTGGCTGGACAGATCCATGATGGCTTCCGCGCCCATATTGACGGCGCTCATCACCTTTTCCATCTCCACGTTGTAATCCTTGCAGTCGCGGGAAACGCCCAGGTTCACGTTGATCTTGGTGCGCAGCATGGAGCCGATGCCCTCGGGGTTCAGGCAGGTGTGGTGCTTGTTGGCGGGAATGGCCACCTTGCCCTCAGCCACCAGCTGACGGATCTCCTCCGTGGTGCGGTATTCCTTTTTGGCCACGATCTCCATTTCCGGCGTGACGATGCCCTTGCGGGCAGCGTCCATCTGTGTGGTGTAGTTCTGCATGGTACTTTCCTCCAAATGTTTCTTTTATCTTGAACAGCGCTTTGCGCGCTGAACGTACCGGAAATAGGTTTTTGCGCAGCCTTTCCTCTGTGCGCAATTGGCTCCCCCTTTGGGGGAGCTGGCATCGCGCCAGCGATGACTGAGAGGGCGAGCCGCCTTACAGCTGCTCCGCCAGTGCCTTCAGCTCCCTGCACTCGGCCTCGATGTCCTCCGCGCCGAAGATCGCGCTGACAAGGGCCACACCGTTCACGCCGGTGCCCTTGAGCCGGAGCAGGTTCTCCTTGTGGATGCCGCCGATGGCCACAACGGGGATGTCCACGGCATCGCAGATGGCTTTCATCATGCCCTCGGGCAGAACGTCCACGTCTGCCTTGGTGTGGGTAGAGAAGGCTGCACCCACGCCCAGACAGTCGGCACCATGCCGGACGGCCTCCAGGGCCTCCTCCACGCTGTGGACGGATACGCCGATCATCATCTCATCGCCCACGCGCTGGCGCACCTGAGCAGCGGCCATATCCTCCTGCCCCACATGGATGCCCTCGGCGTGGCAGCGGATGGCAATGTCCACGTTATCGTTGATGAAAAAAGGCACATTGTATTTTTTGCACAGGTCGTGGAGCTCAAACGCCTCCTTCAGGAAGGCTTCCTCGTCCAGCTCCTTTTCCCGCAGCTGAACACAGGTCACACCGCCCTTCAGGGCGCTCTCCACCTGCTGATAGAGGGTCTGACCGCCCACCCAGGCACGGTCGGTGACGGCGTAGAGCCGCATATATTCTTCAGCGCACTTCATACTTGGCACCCTCTTCCAGCTGAGCCGGAGTCATATTGTAAATGGCATCAATGATGTAATTGCGGTAGGTAGCGTTGCCGTCCAGCGGGGTCAGCCGTGCATGGGCGATCTCGCCCGCAAGGCCCATGGCGCAGACGGCGGCAGCCGCAGCCTCCAGCGGCTGGCCGGGGTTGGCGGTGATAAAGGCCGCCGTCAGGGCAGAGAGCTGGCAGCCCGTGCCGGTGATGGCGCTCATCATCGGGTGGCCGTTGCGGATGCAGTAGGCTTTTGCCCCATCGGCCACGATGTCAATGGCACCGGTGATGGCCACAACGGCACCGGTCTTTGCGGCAAATGCCTTGGCAAAGGCCACCGCGCCGTCCAGATTTTCCTCGGTGACCCTGTCGGCCACATCGGCATCCACGCCCTTGGTGGTGCCCGCACCGGAAGCCAGTGTCTTTACCTCGGAGATGTTGCCCCGGATGACCGTGAACCGCACCTCGTCCAACAGGCGGTAGGCCGTCTCGGTGCGCAGGGTGGAAGCGCCCGCGCCCACAGGGTCCAGCACCACGGGGTGGCCCAGTGCATTGGCCTTTTTGCCCGCCCTGAGCATGGATTCAATGGTGCGGCTGTTCAGGGTGCCGATGTTGATGTTCAGCCCGCCGCAGATGGTGGTGATATCCTCCACCTCGGCAGCATCGTCGGCCATAATGGGCGAAGCACCGCAGGCCAGCACCATATTGGCGCAGTCGTTCACGGTGACGTAGTTGGTGATATTATGAATCAGGGGGCTTTTGGTGCGGACATTGGCAAACTGCTCTGCAAACATGACGCACCCCCGTCAGGAAAGGCTGCTCTGCATGGAGCGCAGGGCACCGGAGTGCTGCAGGCTGTACACCAGCACACCCGCAATAACCGCACCCACAGCGGTGGAGATGAGGAAGGGCACGATGTAGGCATAGAACGCGATGTCACCGGCGCTCTTGCCCATCAGGCAGATGGCCACCGGGTAAGCACACAGGCCGCCCAGAATGCTGGTGCCGAACACCTCGCCCACCAGGGTGGCGATCAGGTTTTTGGTCTTTGCGTAGACCAGGCCGCAGAGCAGGGCACCAAACATGCTGCCCGGGAAGGCCATCAGGCTGCCCAGACCCAGGATATTGCGGAGCAGCGAAGCCACAAAGGCCACGCCCACGCCCCACCAGGGACCCAGCAGCACGGCGCAGAGCACATTGACCATGTGCTGCACGGGGGCGCACTTGCTGCCGAACATCGGGAAGCTGAACACACTGCCAACCACGCACAGGGCGCAGAACATTCCAGCGAGAGCCAGCTTTTTCACAGAGAATTTTTTCATTGGAAACTCCTCTTTCTCAAAAAGCGGTCGAGGCTTGCTGGCCTCCTCTCACGCCGGAACACGGCTTCCCATCGCAGTTATTTCAAGGCTCAGGGCGCTCCCCCTCAGCCCGGAGCCGCCCGTTGCGGCGGCTTGCGGCAACAAAAAACAGGAGACACCACAGCGGTGCCTCCTGCAAAAAATCATTTTCCTATGACTTCCTACGGCGGCATTATCCGCATCAGGTCAAGGGTCGAAGTTTGGTTACTTCCTCTCAGCCCGCCTCACGAGCTCCCCTGTGTTTTGTTTTTCGTAGGGTATTGTACACCCGCCGGGGCAAAAAAGCAAGAACAAGTTTTTCTTTCGCCTTTTTGCCAAATCGCTTTTACAATTTTCCGGATTATGTTATACTTGTCCCAAATTTCGCAGCGCCCGGGGGAGCCATTCCCCGTTTTGGGACACTGCCCGGCACAAAAGGAGATTGAAGTTATGGGTCTCATCAAAGCAGCCATGGGCGCAGCATCCGGCGTGATGGGCGACCAGTGGAAGGAATATTTTTATTGTGACGCTCTGCCTGCGGAGGTGCTGGCCGTCAAGGGCCAGAAGCGGACCAATGGCCGCTCCGCCAACCGGCACGGCAGCGAAAACGTCATCTCGGACGGCTCTGTGATCGCCGTGGCCGACGGCCAGTGCGTGCTGATCGTGGAGCAGGGCAAGGTGGTGGACCTCTGTGCTGAGCCCGGCGAGTACACCTACAGCACCGGCACCCAGCCCTCCCTGCTCAGCGGCGGGCTGAAGAACATCGACAGCGTGTTTGCCGAGCTGGGCAAGCGGTTCAGCTTTGGCGGGCAGGCCGGTTCCGACCAGCGCATCTATTATATCAATACCCGGGAACTCACCGGCAACAAGTACGGCACCCCCAACCCGGTGCCTTTCCGGGTGGTGGACCAGCGCGCCGGCATCGATATCGACATCGGCATCCGGTGCTTCGGCGAATACAGCTACCGGGTGGTCAACCCCATCCTGTTTTACACCAATGTCTGCGGCAATGTGGAAAACGCCTACACCCGCGACGCGCTGGACGGCCAGCTCAAGACCGAGCTGATGACCGCCCTGCAACCCGCCTTTGCCCGGATCAGCGAGCAGGGCATCCGCTACTCCGCCCTGCCCGGCCACACCGCCGAGCTGGCCGAGGCCCTGAATCAGGAGCTGAGCGCCAAGTGGAGCAGGCTGCGCGGCATCGAGATTGTCTCTCTGGGCGTTTCCGGTGTCAAGGCCAGCGAAGAGGACGAGCAGATGATCAAGGAGCTGCAGCGCAGTGCGGCCTTTATGGACCCCACCCGCGCCGCCGCGCATCTGGTGGGTGCACAGGCCTCCGCCATGCAGACTGCCGCCTCCAACACCGCCGCCGGTCCCGCCATGGCCTTTATGGGGATGAACCAGGCCGCTGCAGCGGGCGGTGTCAACGCCCGGGATCTCTACCAGATGGGCGGCCAGCAGACCGCCGCGCAGCCTCAGGCCGCACCAGCCGCTGGCTGGACCTGCAGCTGCGGCCACACCGGCAACACGGGCAAGTTCTGTGCCGAATGCGGCAAGCCCCGGCCCGAAGCCCCGGCTGTCTGGGTGTGCAGCTGCGGCGCAAAGAACAGCGGCAAATTCTGCTCGGAGTGCGGCAGACCCCGGCCCGCCGCCAAGTGCGCCAACTGCGGCTTTGTACCTGCCGACCCGGCCAACCCGCCCAAGTTCTGCCCCGAGTGCGGCAAGCCCTTTGGGGCCTGAGAGGGGTCTGACGCATGGCTGAAAAGACAACGAATTATCAGTGCCCGGCCTGTACCGGCCCCCTGCACTACGATGGTGCCAGCGGCAAGCTGGTCTGCGATTACTGCGGCTCGGCCTACGACGTAAAGGACATCGAGGCCCGCTACGCCAAAAAGCAGGCCGCTGCCGACACTGCCGCCGAGGGCGATGCCAAAAAAGCCGCCCGCCTGCCCCGGCAGGACAGCCCGGTGTGGAGCGAGGCCGAGGCGGAGGGCCTGAACAGCTACTCCTGCCCCACCTGCGGGGCCGAGCTGGTCTGTGACGAGACCACCGCCGCCACCACCTGCCCCTACTGCGGCAACCCCACGGTGCTGGGCGGCAAGCTCTCCGGGAAACTGAAGCCGGAGTACATCCTGCCCTTCAAGCTGGACAAAAAGACCGCCATTGCCCAGCTGACCAGATATTACAAGGGCAAGGCCTTCCTGCCCAAGGCATTCAAGAGCCAGAACCACATCGCAGAGATCCAGGGCGTATATGTCCCCTTCTGGCTCTACGATGCCAAGGCCGACGCGCGCGGCCGGTACGAGGGCCAGAACTCCGAGAGCCACCGCGAGGGCGATTACATGGTGACCACCACCCAGCACTACGATGTGCGCCGCGAAGGCTCGGCCGCCTTTGCCAAGGTGCCGGTGGATGGCTCCAGCAAGATGCCCAACACCCACATGGATGCCATTGAGCCCTTTGATTACGGTGACCTGAAGCCCTTCTCCACGGCCTACCTGCCCGGCTATCTGGCCGACCGGTATGACGAGGATGCCGATGCCTGCGCCGAGCGCGCCTACCGCCGGATGTACAACTCCACGGCCGATGCGCTCCACGCCACCACCGGCGGCTACAGCGAGATCCACCCCATTTCCGAGAACATCAACGTGGATATGACCCACGCCCACTACGCCCTGCTGCCGGTCTGGATGCTCCACACCCGGTGGAAGGACAAGGACTTCCTGTTCGCCATGAACGGGCAGACCGGGCGGCTCATCGGTGACCTGCCGGTGGACAAGAGCCGGGTGGCCGCGTGGTTTGCGGGCATCAGCCTGCCCCTGATGGCAGTGCTGGCGTTCCTGCTGTTGTTATAAGGGGGTGGCAGAATGAAACACACTGCAAAACGCTTTGCCGCCCTGCTGGCCGCTCTGGTGCTGGCACTCTGCCTGAGCATCCCCGCCTTTGCCGCCGCACCGCTGGTGCGGGACGAGATGGGCCTGTTCGATGCGGATACTTACAGCCAGCTGGAAGCCTCTGCCGAAGCCGCCAGCAACGGCCACGACTGCAACGTGTATTTTCTGGTGGTGGACAGCATCGGTGACACCGACCAGCGCCAGTACGCCAAAGATTACTACCTTGCCAACGGTCTGGGCAGCGGCTCTGAACAGAGCGGCATCCTCTTCCTGCTGGCAGTCGGCTCCCGCAAGTATGTCACCATCACCTACGGCGGCGGCGTGACAGCCTTTACCGATTACCGCATCGAGCAGATCGAAGATGCCGTTGTTCCCTATCTCTCGGACGACGACTGGACCGAGGCCGCCTCCGAGTACCTCTCCATGTGCGCCGACACGCTGGATTTCTACGCCGAGCACGGCGAACCGCTGGATGTTGACAACGATACCAGCGGCTGGCCCATCCTGCTCCTCATCGTCATCGGTGTGCCCATGATCATTGCCGGTATCGTCTGCGGCGTGCTGTACAGCCAGATGAAAACAGCCCGGCTCAAGACCGAGGCCAACGATTACATCGGCGCAGGCTTAAAGCTGCGGGTGCAGGTGGACAACTACACCCACACCGACCGTGTGCAGGTCTACGACCCGCCCCACGAGGAGAGCAGCAGCTCCGGCGGCTCCTCCGTGGACAGCGACGGCTTTGGCGGCTCCTCCGGCGGCTCGTTCTGAGCGCCCTTTTCTCCAGCAATAAACCACCGGTTCTGCCGGTGGTTTTCGCTTGTTTTTATTTCCGTGCAACTTGCAAAAGAAAGGAAACCCAACGAATGTCAAAGAAGATCACCGCCCTGATCCCCGGAGCCGCGCTGGCACTGGGCATCGCCTGCATCGCCAAGTGGCTGGAAACGCTGGAAAGCAGCGCCGGGCTCCACCTCATTGGCGCATCGGTCATCGCCCTATTTATCGGCATGGCCATCAATGCGTTTTTCCAGCCCAACAAAACAACCGCGCCGGGCATCAAATTCACCTCTAAGAAGGTCCTGAAATTCGCCATCGTCCTTCTGGGTGCCAGCCTGAACATCCGCACCGTGCTGACCGTGGGCCGTTTTTCGCTGACGGTCATGCTCTTCACCCTGGCCACCTGCTTTGGACTGGGCGCGCTGATCGGCAGAGCGCTCGGGCTCAACTGGAAAACCAGCAGCCTGATCAACGCCGGAACCGGCATCTGCGGCGGCTCTGCCATTGCCGCCATTGCACCGGTGATCGAGGCCGATGACATGGATATCGCCTACGGTATGTCCGCCACCTTCCTGTTCGATACGGTGATGATCGTTGTGTTCCCGCTCCTCGGCCGGTGGCTTGGGCTTTCCGATGCCGCATTCGGTCTCTGGGCCGGTACCGCGGTCAATGATACCTCCAGCGTTGTAGCCACCGGTTACGCTTTCAGTGAAGCAGCCGGCGACTTTGCAACGATGGTCAAGCTGACCCGCACGCTGGCGATCATTCCGGCTGTTCTGGTCTTTGCCGCCATCAACCTGCACCTGAAAAAGAAAGAGAGTGCCCAGGCCAACGGTGTCAAGGTGCGCGTCCGTTCCATTTTCCCCTGGTTCATCCTTGCGTTCCTTGCCATGTCCCTGCTGACCAGTCTGGGCCTTCTGCCCGCCGGGCTGGTTTCCGGCCTGAAGACCATCAGCAAGTTTTTGATGGTCGCGGCTCTGGCGGCCATCGGTCTGAACACGAACTTTAAATCGCTCTGCCGTTCCGGCGCAAAGCCCATGCTGCACGGCTTCATCATCTCCACATTGGTCGTTCTGGTCGCCATTGGCGTTGAGTACATGATCGGCATTGCACCCTACGGCACGCTGTAACGCTCCTGCCAGCTGAATTTTCCTACAATAAAAGAGCAGTGCTCTCCAATGGGTCCACCCACCGGAAGCACTGCTCTTTTGTTGTTCCGCTTTGCTCCACAAACGCGAACTTGTCGGGGCGAGGCCCCTCCATCTTGCTACGCAAGACCGTTCTGTCGCTTAAAAGCCCCACTGGGGCTTTCATTGTTCTGCTTCGCTCCACAAACGCGAAGTTGTCAAACAGCGTTCATGTAATGGAATCGGCGCAGTCGTTCTTGAGCCATTCTGAGATAATTGCCATCAATCCCCGAATATAAAAGGGGGTGTTTTCTGCGTGAAAAACGGAAAATTGGCAAAAATTACCTAAAAACTGCTAAATTTTTTACTTTCAGCCCCGTGCTGTGGGGTCCAGCATTTCGGCGGCGGAGTAGACCAGCGCATTGCAGATGGCGGCGGCGAGTCTGTGCGTCATCGTGCTGGGGTGGGGCGTCGCCGGGGCGGCGGGAGCCACGGTCTTTTCCCAATATGTGTCGAGCGTGGGCATCTTTGTTGATCCCGGCCAGAGCGAGATCATTGCGGCGGGCGTCCACTACCTGCGCATCGAAGGCGCGTGCTATATCGGCGTCGGCATCCTGTTCCTGCTCTGCGGCTACTACCGGGCGGTCAACAAGCCCATGATGTCGGTCATCCTGACCATTGCTTCGCTGGGCACCCGCGTGGCGCTGGCCTATCTGCTCTCGGCTACGCCGCTGGGGGTCACGGGCATCTGGCTCAGCGTCCCGATCGGCTGGGCGCTGGCGGACGCCATCGGCATCGGGTACTACCTCAAAACCAAAACGGCATAACGAAACAGCCGGGAGGCGTTCCAAAAGCGGAAGCCTCCCGGCTGCGTTTTTATAAGTTGTGTGCTCCGTTCGGTTACTTGAGCAGGTCGCTGTGGTCTGCGCCGCCAATGGTCAATGCCGCGCGGGGGCCGGTGTGGGTCCAGACGACGGCCGTTTCATCGGGGGCGTCGGGTTCCGCCGCCAGCAGGGCGTCCACCGAGACCGTGGTGGAGCGGGAGAGCAGGGTGGTGAACACAAGGGTCTTCACGCCCTGAGCCTTCAGGGTGCGGACCATGCCCAGCGTCAGGTGGGCCGAGGTCACGATGCCGTTGGCGCGGATGGTCAGGGTCGTGCCATTCTGGGTGCAGGTGTGGGTGATCTGCTTGCCCAGAATGTTGGTGACAGACAGCCCCTCCACCGTGACCGGGCGCTCCACTTCCACCGAGCCGGTGGAAGGTGCTTCTGCCGCTTCAGTTTCGGTGGGCGTCACGGTCGGCTGGGCGGGCTGTTCGGGCTCCTCCGGCTCTGGCTTTTCCGGTTCGGGTTTTTCCGGTTCGGGTTTTTCCGGCTCCGGCTTTTCCGGTTCCGGCTCGGCCACAACGTCGCCGTCCTGCGTGACGTCTTTGCCATTGGAGTCGGTGCGCTTGATGGTCGTACCACCAGCCAGATTTTCAAATTTCGTTTCGCCGTTCACCGAATCACCAATGGCAATATCGCCGCCGCCCGTAGCGTTGATCGTCACCTTGCCTTCGATGGTGATATCGGATTTTACCTCATGGGCGTCGTCAGCAACACTGCCGCTGCCGATGGCCGCAGCACCGGGAAGAGAACCATCGCTAGCTCCACCGCCGGTGGCAGTGATATCGGGCGAACCAGCTTCGGTGCTCTTGATGGAAACTTTGTTTCTGGTATCCTTGGTGTCGGGTTCTGTTTCTGCGCCGCCACCGATACCGGCAGCACCAGCGCCGCCCTGTGCATTTTCGATGGTGACATTGCCCTCGATGGTCACGTCACCAGTGCCAAGAGCACCGCCGCCGATACCGGCACCTTCTTCGCCGCCGGTGGCGTTTCCGATTTGAGCATTGCCTCTAATGATCACATTGCCGATGCCAATAACGCCGCCGCCAATGCCGGAACCACCATAACCACTTTTTGCATTTTCGATTTTGGCGTTGCCTTCAATGGTAACCTTGCCGACAGTTGAGATGTTATTTCGCAGCGAACCCTGTCCTGCGCCGATTCCGGAGCCATAACCTGCACTTTCGGCGTTTGCAATGATTGCATCGCCGGAGACTTTTACATCACCATCACCATAGGAGCCACCGCCGATGCCAGCAGCACCAGCACCGCCTTGTGCGTCTTTAATGATGGCGTCGCCCTTAATAGTGACAGTGCCAGTGCCAAAGGTTCCGCCGCCGATACCAGAGCCAAGCCAGCCGCCGGATGCAGTGATTTCACCGCCGCTAATCGTAACATTTCCGTTGCCGGTATTGGTGGGATCACTATAGTCGCCACCACCACCGATGCCGGCGGCATGGTCATCACCTCGAGCGGTAATCTTACCACCAGAAATTGTCACATCGCCATTGCCTCCGGCGGAGTTATAGTTTCTGCCGCCACCAATACCGGCACCGTAATAGCCGCCACTGGCAGTGATTTCGCCGCCAGTAATGGCTACTTGTCCGTCATTTCCGAAGCCGCCGCCGATACCGGCACTGCCAGCACCACCGTTGGCGGTAAGTTTACCGTCGTTATTATTGTCCGTAATGGTCAAAGTACCGCTGGTTTCCTTTCCCTCGGAATTTGTTTCTTTATTATGCTCCAGACCGGCATGACCAGAACCACTCGTCAGAGTATTATTACCGTTCAGCTCAATGTTCGTATTGCCGCTGCCGGTAACGCTTACAGCGGCGTCGCCTGTTTTGCTGGTGTTGATATTGACGTTGTCCAGCGTGACATTCACCGTCTGGCCTTCATTCGAGTTGACGGTAACGGTATTGTCCGTAGTTTTCACTTCACTAGTCTCGGCATCCTTGGTGGTAATTACCACGTCGTTATCACAAAAATCCTTGATTTCTACATTGTTCTTGTTTTTAACGTAACCACCATTACCGTCTCCTTGCGTAACGGTCTGTTGATTGTTTTTGAATCCAACGCTGATATCGCCCTTGGTCAGGTCATACACATCCGCAAAGGCGGGGAGCGTCATCCCGACCACGAAGGCGGCGGTGAGGGTGAGGGCGGCGGCGCGCTTTGCGGTGGAGCGGCGGGCTGTTTTGACCGCAGAAACCGGGCTGTGCCCCAGAACACGCATGGCGAGTTTGCGATAAGAGATCATAAGTGGTGCCTCCTTTCAAAGTTTCAAATCCGGTAAAACATGGGCTTATGCTTGTAAGGAAATTATACCACTCTCCTGGGGGAGGATGCAAGTAAAACTGCGTGAAAGGCCATGATATAAGGTCGATCCTGCGGTAATACACCGTAGCGGTCGAGAATCGGCGTAAACACATGACGGAACAGCCTATCATAGCTTTTATCCATTTTATCTGTATTCATGGCTTGTTGCCTCCTTCATTTGATGGTTTTATTCTACCAGCAAAGAACGGGCAACGGAACAACACTGATGGCAGTTTGTGTTGAGTTCAAGAATTGTGCAAATTC
>OLRW01001357.1_pt1 | contig 16186 bp, 16 predicted proteins | sample 1672701 | NCBI WGS metagenome assembly OLRW01 (sample SAMEA3136715, study PRJEB25190) | human gut metagenome | biome: human gut; feature: human-associated habitat; material: faeces | place: Austria | collected 2013
CTACCGTGTTTGAACATGCAGCAGTTTCAGCACCGCTTGCAGCATTAGAGGAACAGGGATTTGAAATAACAAAAATTCCGGTTGATGCAAACGGAATTCTTTCGATGGAAAAACTGGAATCTGCAATCCGTCCGGATACAATTTTAGTTGCTACGATGTATGTCAATAATGAGGTAGGAGCAGTTGTTCCGGTGGAAGAGATTGGAAAGCTGGTTCATGAAAAGAATCCGAAAACAATTTATCATGTAGATGCAATTCAGGGTTATGGAAAATTCCGTATCTATCCAAAACGGATGGGAATTGATTTGTTATCTGTAAGCAGTCATAAAATTCATGGACCAAAAGGAGTTGGATTTTTATATGTAAATGAAAAAATAAAAATTCAGCCGATGATTCTTGGTGGTGGACAGCAAAAAGGCATGCGTTCCGGTACAGATAATGTTCCGGGAATTGCAGGGCTTGGAGTGGCAGCGAAGAAGATTTATGAAGATTTCGATGAAAAAATTGAACAGTTAAAGGAAAATAAACTGTATCTTGCAAAGAGACTTCAGGAACTGGACAATGTCTTTATCAATGGTCCAAAACCAGAAGATGGAGCACCGCATATTTTAAATGCAAGCTTTGTCGGAGTCAGAAGTGAGGTTCTGCTTCATACCTTAGAAGAAAAACAGATTTATATCTCAGCGGGAAGTGCCTGCTCCAGCCACAAAAGAGCCGCAAGTGCAACCATGCTTGCGCTTGGAGTCTCAGCAGAACGCAGAGAATCTGCAATCCGTTTCAGTCTAAGCGAGATGACAACAAAAGAGGAACTTGATTATGCGGTAGATGAAATCGCAAAAGTACTTCCGGTGCTTCGGAAATTTGCACGACATTAAGATGTAAAAGAAGTTAATGAGATAAAAAAGAATAAAAGACAATATTATGAAATGAAAGGAAACGATATGTTCAAAGCATTTTTGATAAAATATGCAGAGATTGCAATTAAAGGAAAAAACAGATATATTTTTGAAGATGCGCTTGTAGACCAGATTCGTCATGTATTAAAAGAAGTAGATGGCGAATTTTCAGTCGTAAAAGAGCGTGGTCGAATTTATGTCTATGCAGACAGTGAATTTGATTATGATGAGACAATAGAGGCATTAAAACGTGTCTTTGGTATCTTTGGAATTTGCCCGACTGTAGTATTAGAGGACAAAGGCTATGAAGAGTTATCCAAAGAAGTGGTTGCTTATGTGAAAGAGATGTACAAGGATGAGCCAAAAACCTTCAAAATGGATGTGCGTCGTGCAAAGAAAAGCTATCCGATGACTTCTATGGAAATGAACGCACAGCTTGGCGGGGATGTACTGGATTCCTGTCCGAATATGAAAGTGGATGTGCATGAACCGGATGTGATGATTCACGTGGAAGTCAGAGATAAGATTTATCTGTATTCTGAAGTAATTCCGGGACCGGGAGGTATGCCGGTTGGAACAAATGGAAAAGCGATGCTGTTATTATCCGGCGGAATCGACAGTCCGGTTGCCGGATACATGATTGCAAAACGTGGTGTTAAGATTGATGCTGTATACTTCCATGCTCCGCCATACACAAGTGAAAGGGCAAAACAGAAAGTCGTAGATTTGGCAAAATTAGTAGCAAAATACAGTGGACCGATTCATCTTCATGTTGTAAATTTTACAGATATTCAGCTGTATATTTACGAAAAATGCCCGCATGAAGAATTAACCATTATCATGCGTCGTTATATGATGAAAATTGCAGAAGAATTTGCAAAAAAAGACGGTTGTCTCGGATTGATTACAGGAGAAAGTATCGGTCAGGTGGCAAGCCAGACAATGCACAGCCTTGCTGCTACAAATGAAGTCTGCACCATGCCGGTATTCCGTCCGGTGATTGGATTTGACAAACAGGAAATTGTAGATGTGGCATTAAAAATCAATACTTATGAGACCTCGATTTTACCGTTTGAAGACTGCTGTACAATCTTTGTTGCGAAACATCCGGTTACAAAACCAAATCTGAAAGTAATTAAACGCTCAGAAGAGAAGTTACAGGATAAGATTGAAGAAATGATGATACAGGCTGTAGAGACAGCAGAGACGATTGTGTGTGAGTAAAATTTGCAATAATAAAATAATAAGAGTCATACAGAATTGTGTGGCTCTTAAGATTTCTTTATTAATGAGTGAAAAGCAGAAATAGAAAAAAGGACTGTTAAAACAGTCCTTGGTTTCTATCATCCATTTTATATTAGTCTACTAAATATGGTTTTAAGACAGTAAGAATATCGTCTAAAGCACCATCAGTTGCATGGATGTTTAAATCAATAGATTTGGATAAATCTAAGCTGAAGATACCCATGATAGATTTTGCATCGATTACGTATCTTCCTGATACTAAATCAAAGTCATAGTCAAATTTTGTGATTTCATTTACAAATGATTTCACTTTGTCGATAGAATTCAGAGAAATTTTAACTGTTTTCATTGGACAAATCCTCCCTTACAATCAGTGTTTTTTGCTTTTTACAAGCATAATGTTACCGTTAATGGGGCAAAAAGTCAATATCTAAAAGAGAGAAATAAAATACAAATAATTCGGAAACTATTCGTCAAAACGCTTAAGAATAAATAGGAGTAAAATAGAAATATATGGAAAAGAAAGTTGCATTGCACAATTTAGGATGTAAAGTAAATGCTTATGAGCTTGAAGCAATGGAACAAATGCTTAAAAATGCGGGGTATGAAATTGTACCATTTGCGCCTGGAGCAGATATTTATATCATTAATACCTGTACGGTTACAAACATTGCAGACCGCAAATCAAGACAGATGCTTCATAAGGCAAAGAAAATGAATCCTCAGGCAGTTGTTGTGGCAGCAGGCTGTTATGCGCAGGCGCAAAAAGGAGAAGAAATTGACGAGGCAATTGATATTGTGCTTGGAAATAACAGAAAGCAGGATTTGATTGCCGTTCTGGAAGAATATCAAAGCGGAAATGGTCAGAAGGAAGAGAGAATAGACCTTGAAAAACCGGTAGAATACGAAGAACTGGAGCTGGCTTCCACAGGAGAGCACACCAGAGCTTATTTAAAAGTACAGGACGGATGCAATCAGTTCTGCAGTTACTGTATTATTCCTTATGTCAGAGGTCGTGTCAGAAGCCGTAAGAGAGAGGAAGTCATAAAAGAAGTAGAACGTCTGGTAGCACTTGGATATCAGGAATTTGTCTTAACCGGAATCCATTTAAGTTCTTATGGGATTGACTGTGAGGATAGTCTGTTAAATCTGATTGTGGCAGTACAGAATGTTGAGGGTGTAAAAAGAATTCGTCTGGGTTCTTTAGAACCGCGTATTATTACAGAAGAGTTTGTAAAGACCTTAAGCAGTCTGCCGGCTATCTGTCCGCATTTTCATTTGTCTTTGCAGAGTGGATGCACGGAAACTTTAAAACGAATGAACCGTAAATATACCGCAGGAGAATACTTAGAAGGATGTCGTCTGCTTCGGAAATATTTTGACCATCCGGCACTGACAACCGATGTAATTGTAGGATTTCCGGGGGAAACAGAGGAAGAATTTAAATCCTCTAAGGAAATGGTGTCAGAAGCTAAATTCTATGAGACTCATATTTTTAAATATTCAAGAAGAAAAGGCACAAGAGCAGATAAAATGGAAAATCAGATTCCGGAACAGGTAAAAGCAAGCAGAAGTCATGAGATGATTGAGCTTGGAAAAGCACATCAGAAAGAATATATGGAATATTATCTTGGAAAACAGGTTGAGATTTTATTTGAGGAAACAACCGAGATTAATGGACAGACTTACTGGGTCGGTCATACAAGAGAGTATATAAAAGTTGCTGTTTTATCAGAAAAAAATCTGGAGAATCAGCTTGTAACAGGAGAAATTACCGAATTTCTTCAGGATGGGATTTTTAACTGCCGAATATAATGGTTGAATTTCCTAGAAAGATATATTAAAATAGTGGTAAAGTTTTAGATAAGGGCGTGATAATATGGGAAATTTAGATAGTACACAATATTTTAATGTAAAAGGCGATCCGGAAATCAGAGTAAAAGATGTTTTGGATTTGGTATACAATGCGATGGCAGAAAAAGGATATAATCCGGTGAATCAGATTGTCGGATATATTATGTCAGGAGACCCGACTTATATTACGAGCTACAAGGGAGCAAGAAGTACAATTATGAAAGTGGAGCGCGATGAACTTGTAGAGGAACTTTTAAAAGAATACATTAAAAATGAGTCCTGGAAGCACGAGTAAGATTATGAGAGTGATGGGACTGGATTATGGCTCTAAGACTATCGGGGTGGCAATCAGCGACCCTTTAGGTCTTACAGCGCAGGGAATTGAAATTATTCGTCGGGAAGAAGAAAATAAGTTAAGAAAATCCCTTCGCCGGATAGAAGAACTGATTAAGGAATATCAGGTAGAAGAAATCGTTCTGGGATTTCCGAAAAACATGAACAATACAATTGGAGAACGGGCGGAGAAATCGCTGCAGTTAAAGGAAACACTGGAAAGAAGATGTAAACTGCCGGTAATTATGTGGGATGAGAGACTGACAACTGTTGAAGCAAACCGTACACTGATGGAAAGTAAAGTGCGCAGGGAGAACAGAAGTAAATATGTGGATATGATTGCTGCAGTATTTATTCTGCAGGGATATCTGGATTCAAAAGCAAACCCGGGTACAGTTTAATTTCGGTTAAAATGCCAGAAATGGTATTTTTAAGAAAAAAAGAAACGGCTGTTATCCGGGATTTTAGCGTATAAAAAAATAAATTACGATAAGAAAGGATGAGGTTATGGAAACAATTATTTTTGATGGAGAGGACGGAAGTCAGATTGAACTTGGAGTCGTTGCGCAGACAAGAGTAAATGGAAGTGTTTATTTGCTGACAGTAGACCCGGAAGAGTCCGGTGAAGAAGGCAGTGCAGCTTATATTTTAAAAGATACCTCAGAAGATGGAGACAAGGACGGCTGTTATGTATTTGTAGAGGATGACACAGAATTTGATGCAGTGTATAAAGTCTTTGAAGTGATGTTGGATGAGATTGATTTTGAATACGATAATAAAAGGAACGGCAAAAATTGGAGGAATTAATTTGAAAAAAAACAACAACTCAAAATTGAAAATCATTCCATTGGGCGGACTGGAACAAATTGGAATGAACATTACAGCCTTTGAATACGAGGATAGTATTGTTGTAGTGGACTGCGGACTTTCATTCCCGGAGGACGATATGCTGGGAATCGATTTAGTAATTCCGGACGTCACCTACTTAAAAGAAAATATTTTCAAAGTAAAAGGCTTTGTAATTACCCATGGTCATGAAGACCATATCGGAGCACTTCCTTATGTATTAAAAGAAGTGAATGTGCCGATTTACGCAACAAAACTTACCATCGGACTGATTGAGAATAAATTAAAAGAACACAATCTGCTTCGTACAACCAAACGGAAAGTGATTCGTCATGGACAGTCTATTAACCTTGGCTGTTTCAGAATCGAATTCATTAAAACAAATCACAGTATTCAGGATGCTTCCGCACTGGCAATCTACTCGCCGGCAGGAATTGTCGTGCATACCGGTGACTTTAAAGTAGATTACACTCCTGTATTCGGGGATGCAATTGATTTACAGAGATTTGCAGAGATTGGAAAAAAAGGTGTCCTTGCGTTGATGTGCGACAGTACGAATGCGGAGCGAAAAGGCTTTACAATGTCAGAGCGTACTGTGGGAAGAACGTTTGACAATATTTTTGCGGAGCATAGAAATACAAGAATTATTATTGCAACATTTGCCTCAAATGTGGACCGTGTACAGCAGATTATCAACTCAGCCTATAAGTATGGAAGAAAAGTTGCGGTAGAGGGCCGAAGCATGGTAAATGTCATCGGTACAGCCGCAGAACTTGGTTATCTGAAGATTCCGGATAAAACGTTAATTGATATCGACCAGCTTAAAAACTATCCGGATGAGAAAGTTGTATTGATTACGACAGGAAGTCAGGGAGAATCTATGGCGGCATTGTCCCGTATGGCAGCAAGTATTCATAAGAAAGTTACGATTAAGCCAAACGATACGATTATTTTCAGTTCCAATCCGATTCCGGGAAATGAAAAAGCAGTATCAAAGGTGATTAATGAATTAAGTATGAAAGGTGCAGACGTTATCTTTCAGGATGCACACGTTTCCGGACATGCATGTCAGGAAGAGATTAAACTGATTTATTCCCTTGTAAAACCGAAGTATGCCATTCCGGTGCATGGAGAGTACAGACACTTAAAAGCACAGGCAGGTGTGGCAGAAGAACTTGGAATTCCAAAGGAAAATATCTTTATTCTTTCTTCCGGTGATGTGCTTGAACTAAATGAAGAAGAACCGGCAAGAGTAACCGGACAGGTTCGTACGGGAGCAATCTTTGTTGATGGTCTTGGTGTTGGAGATGTTGGAAATATCGTACTTCGTGATCGTCAGCATCTTTCTGAAGATGGTATTATGATTGTTGTGCTTACTTTAGAAAAACATTCGAGCAATCTTCTCGCAGGACCGGATATCGTATCACGTGGTTTTGTCTATGTGCGTGAATCGGAAGATTTAATGGAAGAGGCCAGAAGTGTAGTGGAAGAGGCGATTGACAGCTGTCTGGAGAGACATATTACAGACTGGGGCAAGATGAAAAATGTGATTAAAGATTCTCTGGGAGAATTCTTGTGGAAGAGAACCAAGAGAAGTCCGATGATTTTGCCGATTATTATGGAGGCATAATTCCATGAGTAATATTGATTATTATGTAAACAGGGTGATTGAGGAGATTAAAAGTGAGAGTGTTTACAGACAATACACGACTTCTCTTGAAAAGCTTAACGCAAATCCTGAGATAAAACGGCAGGTCGATGAACTGCGCAGATTAAACTATCAGGCGCAGGTAAAAAATGATGATACAGACTCTTATGACACCATAGATGACATTGATGATAAGATAAATGAATTAAGCTGTATACCGGAAGTGAATCAGTTTTTAGAGGCAGAAGCTGCACTTTGCAGACTCCTGCAGGATATTTCGGTAAGAGTACATGAGGCGATTCATTTAGATGTACCGGACTTGAATTAGGGGAATGCTTATCGGCATTCAATTGGCAGGATTAGCAGGAGACTTTAATATTCCGAGGGTGCATTAAGAAAATAAGGAGAAAAAAATGGGAAGAGGAATCAGAAAACAGGGTGCGGCATCAATTTTTGCAGGTGGATTTTTCCGCTTTGCTGTGTATGCCTGTGTGGTGTGTGCCGTGATTTATGTTGGAAAATCAGCGTATGATTTTGGATATGCGATTTTCGACCAGATACCTGTGGATGATGAAGACCATGGAGAAGATGTAACTGTTGTAATCAAAGACGGAGCGTCGGTGTATCAGATTGGAAAGATTTTAAAAAGCAAAGGTCTGATTAAAGATGCAAAAGTATTTGTGGTACAGGAAAGTCTTTCAAATTATAAAGATAAATTACAGTCGGGAACTTATATTTTAAATACTTCTATGACGACAGATGAAATGCTGGCAGTGCTTGCAAGAGAAGATATGACAGGACAGCCGGAGCAGGATTCCACGGATTCTCTGGACACTTCAGCGGATGGCACAGATGTGCAGACAACAGAAGAGTCCGTTACAGATGAGAGTCAGGATGCGTCAGGAGAACAGGCAGGAGAAACGGCTGAATAAGAGGGAAAAAAAGTGATTGTTGATGAAAGAATGGTTACCTATATAAACTCTCTGGACAAAGGAAATACGCCTTTTTTGACTCAGCTTGAAAAGGATGCAAAGGAAAATTATGTGCCGATTATACGGCGGGAAATGCAGAGCTTTTTAAAAGTAATGCTACAGATAGCAAGTCCCCATCTCATCTTAGAGGTGGGGACTGCTGTTGGTTTTTCCACTCTTCTTATGAGTGAGTATGCACCGAAAGACTGCAGAATCACGACGATAGAAAATTATGAGAAGAGAATACCGATTGCCAGAGAAAATTTTAAAAAAGCAGGAAAAGAAGAGCAGATTACCTTATTAGAGGGGGATGCGGCCAAAATTTTAAAGACGCTGGAGGGAAGTTATGATTTTATCTTTATGGACGCAGCAAAAGCGCAGTATATTAACTTCTTTCCGGATGTGCTGAGACTTTTGAAAAAAGGCGGAATTTTGATTTCTGATAATGTACTGCAAGATGGAGATATTATCGAATCTCACTTTGCGGTTGAGAGAAGAAACCGGACAATTTATAAGCGGATGAGGGAATACCTTTATGTGCTGAAAAATCATGAAGAACTTGAGACAAGTATTATTCCTCTCGGTGATGGAGTAACGCTTAGTATTAAGAAATAGAAAGGCAGGAAAGATGAGAGCAAAACCAGAGTTATTAATTCCGGCAAGCAGTCTGGAAGTTTTAAAAATAGCGGTTATTTTTGGTGCAGATGCAGTTTATATCGGTGGAGAAGCCTTTGGACTGCGTGCAAAGGCAAGAAACTTTTCTATGGAAGACATGAAAGCGGGAATTGAATTTGCACATCAGCACCATGTAAAAGTATATGTAACAGCAAACATTTTGGCACACAACAAAGATTTGGACGGAGTAAGAGAATATTTCCGTGAATTAAAAGAAATCAAGCCAGATGCACTCATTATTTCTGATCCGGGTGTATTTATGATTGCAAAAGAAGTATGTCCGGAGATTGAACGCCATATCAGTACTCAGGCAAATAATACCAATTATGAAACTTATAAGTTCTGGTATGGACTGGGCGCAAAACGTGTGGTCAGTGCAAGAGAACTTTCTTTAGAAGAGATTAAACAGATTCGTGCAAATATTCCGGATGATTTGGAAATCGAAACTTTTATTCATGGTGCAATGTGTATTTCTTATTCCGGAAGATGTCTCTTAAGCAATTTCTTTACCGGAAGAGATGCCAATCAGGGTGCGTGTACGCATCCGTGTAGATGGAAATATTCGATTGTAGAAGAAACCAGACCGGGAGAATATATGCCGGTTTATGAAAACGAGCGTGGAACTTATATCTTTAACTCAAAAGATTTATGTATGATTGAGCATATGGATGATATTCTGACTTCAGGAATCGACAGCTTAAAAATTGAAGGACGAATGAAAACCGCCCTTTATGTGGCAACGGTTGCAAGAACCTACAGAAAAGCCATTGATGATTATTTTGAGAGTCCAAAATTATACCGGAAAAACATGGAATGGTATAAAGAGCAGATTATGGGATGTACCTATCGTCTGTTTACCACTGGATTTTTTTATGGAAAACCGGATGAAACTTCCCAGATTTATGACAGTAATACTTATGCAAAAGACTACACATATCTTGGTTTCTTGGAAGAAAAGACAGAAAAAGGACTCTATCGAATCACCCAGAGAAATAAATTCCTTGTAGGAGAAACGATAGAGGTCATGCGTCCGGATGGAGAAAACCGTCTGGTTACGGTAAAAGCAATCTATGATGAAGAGGGAAATTCCTGTGATAGTGCTCCGCATCCACAGCAGGTGCTGTATCTGGATTTGGGAGAAGATTTAAATGTCTTTGACCTTTTAAGAAGAAAAGAAAGCGTTTCTTAATTTTAAAATCGCATTTTTTTCAATACGGGACACATAAGAGCGGCTGATATTCAGCCGCTTTGCTATTTCCCGCTGGGTCAGCTCATCACAGCCATAAAGCCCAAAGCGTAGTTTTAAGACTTCCGCTTCCCTCCTGGTCAGTACGAAACCGAGCAGGTAGTAAAGTTTACGGATATCCTGTTTTAAAGAATAATTTTTTACGACATCGACAGGCTCATTTTCAATCACATCAAGCAGATTGATTTCATTTCCTTCACGGTCTGTACCGATTGGCTCATAAAGAGAAATATCTTTGCTGGTTTTCTTTTTAGAACGAAGCAGCATAAGCAGTTCATTGTCGATACAGCGGGCAGCATAAGTGGAGAGCCGGTTGGATTTTTCCTGATTAAATGTATGAATTGCTTTTATCAGACCGATTGTTCCAATCGAAATCAGGTCATCTAATTCTTCTTCAACCCCTTGATATTTTTTTACAATATGTGCTACAAGGCGCAGATTGCGTTCGATGAGAACATTTTTTGCTTCCTGACTGCCCCTTTTGTATTCTTGGAGATAATATTTTTCCTCCTCGGATGTCAAGGGCTTAAGAAATGTTTTCAAGCAGCCTTACCTCAAAGGGATTTAATAATAGTCTATGAGAAAAAGGGATAAATTGTGCTTTTCCAAAAAAAGAAAAAATGCTTGTATCAAAAGGAAAATTGTGATACGATAATCGAATCAGAAAACAATTCATGTTTTCCGGTACAGCTGCTTAATCTTCGCTGTACCAGTTCTGGCAGTTCTGCCGTTTTTTCAAATTTTAAATTTATTTAATTTCAAATCTAAGACAAGTAATTATGAGTTTAGGAGGCATTTTATGTATGTTCAGTAAAGTGTTGTCAGCGGCTATTGATGGGGCAAGGTGCGTTCCGGTATCAGTAGAAGTGGATGCAAGTAATGGACTTCCGGCTTTTTTGATGGTAGGAGATTTATCTTATCAGGTAAAAGAAGCGCAAGAGAGAGTCCGTACTGCGATAAGAAACAGTGGAATGACAATTCCACCCAAAAGAGTAACTGTAAATTTAGCACCTGCGGATGTCCGTAAAGATGGAAATCATTTTGATTTGCCAATAGCGGCTTCGCTTATGATTGCATTTGGCTTTCTGGAAGCGGAAAAATTCGATGGCGTGATGCTTGCCGGAGAACTTGGCTTAAATGGCAGGATTAATGGAGTCAGAGGAATTCTGCCTTTTGTAGAAACCGCTTACAAAAAGGGATGTCGGCTTTGTATTGTGCCAAAGCAAAATTACAGGGAAGCACGGATGATTGGACAGATTTCTGTGCTTGGAGTGGAGTCTTTGCAGGAATTTTTAAGCTGTGCCAGAAAAGAAAACTGGGGGCTTTTAGAAGATACAAAAGAAGAGCCGGTTTTATTGCCTGCAAAGAAAGAAGAAATCGAAGATTTTGCTGATATTCAAGGTCAGGAATATGTGAAGCGGGCAGCCGTGATTGCGGCAGCAGGGATGCATAACTTTCTTATGACCGGTCCAAAGGGAACAGGAAAGACGATGATTGCCAGAAGAATCCCAGGGATTCTGCCAGAACCTACCAAAGAAGAACTGCTTGAAGTATCAAAGATTTACAGCATTTCAGGTCTGTTATCCGAAGAGAAACCGTTTCTTTTATCTCGTCCATTTCGGGCACCCCATCACACCATTTCACCGGCAGCACTTGCCGGAGGTGGAAAGTATCCAAAAGCCGGAGAAATCACGCTTGCCCATAAGGGCGTTCTTTTCTTAGATGAATTTCCGGAGTTTTCCCATGAATGTATTGAATTATTAAGACAGCCGTTAGAAGAACGGAAAATTTTAATCAGCCGAAGCGGAGGTTCGTACTTGTTTCCGGCCGATTTTATGCTGGTTGCTGCAATGAACCATTGTCCCTGTGGTCAGTTTCCGGATTTAAATCGGTGCAGTTGTACGTTTCAGGAAGTAAAGCGTTATCAGAATCGAATCAGTGGTCCGATTTTAGACAGAATTGATATTGTGGCAGAAGTGTCGGGAATTTCTTATCAGGAACTGACCGGAAAACGGAAAGAAAAAAGTTCAAAAAAATTTAGAAAAGAAGTTGAGATGGCAGTAAAGGTACAAGGGGAACGCTATCAGGAGAAAAAGATTCGGTTTAATTCTCAGCTTTCCGGTAAATTATTGGAGGAGTTTTGCAATGTAAGTGCAGAGGGACAGCGAATTTTGGAAAAAGCGTATAAAAAAATGAGATTAAGTGCAAGGGCATATCATAAAATCTTAAAAACGGCACGTACCATTGCGGATTTGGAACAAGAAGAGGAGATAAAAGAAGCGCATATCAGTGAAGCACTTTGTTATCGAAGAGTAGAAGGAAAGGATACTTGAAATATGGAAGAAAAAATTGTAAGTTATACACCGGATGACGTTGAGTATCCGGATAAATTAAGAAATTTTAAAGACAGACCCAAACGGTTGTATGTAAAAGGAAAACTTCCGGATCCAAATCGCAAAAGTGTGGCGATTATCGGGGCAAGAATGTGCAGTTATTACGGCAGAACGCAGGCTTATGAATTTGCAAAAGAATTTGCTTCTTGTGGAGTTCAGGTTATCAGCGGACTGGCAAGAGGAATTGATGGCTGGGCACATAAAGGTGCAATTGATGGCGGAGGAGAAACATTTGCGGTGCTTGGTTGTGGAGTGGATATTTGTTATCCGAGCCAGAATATCAATCTCTATCGTGAGATTCAGAAAAAGGGAGGAATTATCTCTGAGTATGAGGAAGGAGAGAAACCCCTTGGATGGCATTTTCCGTTAAGAAATCGAATTATCAGTGGGCTTGCTGATATTGTTTTAGTAATCGAGGCAAAGAAAAAAAGCGGTTCATTAATTACAGTAGAGTATGCACTTGAGCAGGGAAAGTCTGTCTATGCGCTTCCGGGAAGAGTGGGGGAAGCATTAAGTGAAGGATGCAACAATTTAATTTTTCAGGGAGCACAAATTGCAAAAAATGTGGAAATTATCCTCGAAGAACTCGAAATTTTGGATAAAATGACGAAAGAAAAGAATAAAAAAACAGAGATAAGGCTTGCAAGAAAAGAAGAAATGGTGTATAGTTGTGTGGATTTGAAACCAAAACACCTGGACGAAATTATAAAATTGACTGACTTGGAATTGCTTGAAGTGCAGGAAATTTTGGTGAAATTAGAGTTGATGGAACTTGTAACAGAGCCAATAAAGAATTATTATGCCAGAGCGGGAGGTTGATATGGCAAAGTATTTAGTGATAGTGGAATCGCCGGCAAAAGTAAAGACAATAAAAAAATTTTTAGGTTCCAATTATGAAGTCATGGCATCAAACGGACATGTAAGAGATTTGCCGAAAAGCCAGTTGGGGTTTAGTGTAGAAAATGATTATGAACCAAAGTATATAACAATTCGCGGAAAGGGTGACATTTTAGCAGCACTTCGAAAAGCTGCGAAAAAAGCAGATAAAGTTTATCTTGCGACTGACCCTGACCGTGAGGGAGAAGCGATTTCATGGCATCTTTCAAAGGCATTGAAGTTAGATGATAAAAAAATGCGTCGTATTACCTTTAATGAAATTACAAAAACAGCAGTCAAAGCTTCTATTAAAGAGGCTAGAGAGATTGATTTAAAATTAGTGGATGCACAGCAGACCAGAAGAATGTTAGACCGTATGGTTGGATATAGAATCAGTCCGGTTTTATGGGCGAAAGTAAAACGTGGATTGAGTGCAGGACGTGTGCAGTCTGTTGCTCTTCGTATTATTGGAGACAGAGAAGAAGAAATCAATGCATTTATACCGGAGGAATATTGGACTTTAGAGGCACAGTTTGCGGTAAAAGGTGAGAAAAAACCGCTGACTGCAAAATTTTATGGAAAAAAAGGACAGAAAATCAATATTCATTCCAAAGGAGAACTCGATGAAATTTTAAAAAACCTTGAGGGTGCAAGCTATGAGGTGGATGAAGTAAAAAAGGGAGAGCGTACCAAAAAAGCACCATTTCCATTTACTACCAGTACCTTACAGCAGGAAGCCTCCAAAGTGTTAAACTTCTCGACACAGAAAACCATGCGTCTGGCACAGCAGTTATATGAAGGAATTGATATCAAGGGAAATGGAACAGTCGGTGTGATTACTTATCTGCGTACGGATTCAACCCGTATCTCGGATGAAGCCCAGAAAGCAGCACAAGAGTATATTACAGAACAGTATGGAGAAGAATATACCAAAGTAACTGAGAAAAAAGATAGTAATAAGAAGAAAATTCAGGATGCGCATGAAGCAATTCGTCCAACCGATATTACAAGAACCCCGATTTCTTTAAAAGAGTCTTTAACCAGAGACCAGTTCCGTCTGTATCAGTTAATTTGGAAACGTTTTACCGCAAGTCAGATGCAGCCTGCAAAATATGAAACCACTTCCGTTAAAATTAAAGGCGGAGAGTATTATTTTACAACATCTGCATCGAAATTAAAATTTGATGGTTTCATGGCAGTTTATGTGCAGGAAGATGATGAAAAATCAGATAAGACGGTTTTGACAAAAGGGCTCGATGAGACGAGTGAGCTGACATTTGAGAAATTTAATGAACAACAGCATTTTACTCAGCCACCGGCTCATTATACAGAGGCGACTCTTGTAAAAACATTAGAAGAACTTGGAATTGGACGTCCAAGTACCTACGCACCAACCATTACTACGATTATTGCAAGACGGTATGTTGCAAAGGAAAATAAAAACCTTTATATGACAGAAATTGGTGAAGTAGTCAATAATATTATGAAAACTTCTTTCCCAAGTATTGTAGATGTACATTTTACGGCAACAATGGAAGAACTGCTCGATAGTATTGCAGAAGGATTGATTGAGTGGAAAACGGTAATTCGCAATTTCTATCCGGATTTGGATGAGGCAGTAAAGACAGCAGAAAAGGAACTTGAAGAAGTTAAGATAGAAGATGAGGTAACCGACGTAATCTGTGAACAGTGCGGAAGAAATATGGTAATCAAATACGGACCGCATGGAAAATTTCTGGCTTGCCCTGGATTTCCGGAATGTCGTAATACCAAACCATATCTGGAAAAAATCGGAGTACCGTGTCCAATCTGTGGAAAAGAAGTAGTAATGCGCAGAAGTAAAAAAGGACGCCGTTATTATGGCTGTGAAAACAATCCGGAATGTGAATTTATGTCCTGGCAGAAGCCATCCAAAGAAAAATGTCCAAACTGCGGTGGATATATGGTAGAAAAAGGAAACAAACTGGTCTGTGCAAATGAACAGTGTGGATTTGTAAAAATACAGCCGAAAGACAAAGGCGAAGAGGCTTAAATAAAAATCCAAGTAAAGTGGACATTTGTGGAATAAAAACAATGAAAATAAATGGTTAATTTAGGGCGATTGCAGGAAAAGTCTTGTAGTCGCTCTTTTTGGTGAAAGAAACGAAATTGTTAGAAAAAAATGAATAGACAGAAAATAGCTATATTATCCATTGATTTCAGAATAATTGTGTGGTAAAATGAAAAAAGGAAAAATAAATGTAATATATAGGATTGGATGCTGAACAAAACGAAAGGAGATTTATTATGAGCGTACAATTACTAGACAAGACCAGAAAAATTAATAAACTGCTCCATAATAATCATTCTTCCAAGGTATTATTTAATGATATCTGCGAGGTGATGGTAGAGACTCTGGACTCCAATATACTTGTTATCAGTAAAAAGGGGAAAGTACTTGGTGTCGGAACATGTCAGGGAGTGCAGGAGATTACAGAGCTAATTGACGATGAGGTCGGCGGATTTATTGATAAGCTCTTAAATGAAAGACTGCTTGGAGTTTTGTCAACAAAAGAAAATGTCAATTTACAGACTCTTGGATTTGAAAGCGAAGGTATTGATAAGTATATGGCTATTATCAGTCCGATTGATATTGCAGGAGAACGTTTAGGAACACTCTTTATGTACCGTGATACCAAAAGTTATGATATAGAAGATATTATCGTAAGTGAGTACGGAACAACTGTGGTTGGTCTTGAAATGATGCGTTCCGTTCATGAAGAAAATGCAGAAGAAAATCGGAAGATTCAGGTGGTAAAAGCGGCTTTCAATACACTGTCATTCTCAGAGTTGGAGGCAATCATTCATATCTTTGATGAACTCGACGGAGATGAGGGGATCTTAGTTGCAAGTAAGATTGCAGACCGTGTGGGAATTACAAGGTCTGTGATTGTAAATGCACTTCGTAAGTTTGAAAGTGCAGGAGTTATCGAATCTCGTTCTTCCGGTATGAAAGGAACCTATATTAAAGTTTTGAATGAAGTGATTTTTGATGAACTCGATGAAATTAAAAAAAGAAAAATCGTGAAGAATAATAAATAGAATAGAAATGAATGAATCAAGAATAGAAAGTGAAGAGACTTCATATAGTAAGAGGGAACTTGACTTTCTATTTTTTTATTTACAGAAAATTACTTTCCTGTAAATAAAAAAACGCTCCGCGG
>OLRW01001360.1_pt1 | contig 16154 bp, 11 predicted proteins | sample 1672701 | NCBI WGS metagenome assembly OLRW01 (sample SAMEA3136715, study PRJEB25190) | human gut metagenome | biome: human gut; feature: human-associated habitat; material: faeces | place: Austria | collected 2013
AGGCCACGCCGGTGCCGCGGTCGTTGTGGGGGTGGGTGGAGATGATGACGCTGTCGCGGTACTTCAGGTGCTTGTCGCAGTACTCGATCTGGTTGGCGTAGACATGCGGCATGCTCATTTCCACGGTAACGGGCAGGTTGATGATCATGGGACGGTCCGGGGTGGGCTGCATGATGTCCAACACGGCGTTGCACACATCCACGGCGTAGTCCACCTCGGTGCCGGTAAAGCTCTCAGGGCTGTACTCGAACAGGAAGTTGCCATCATACTCCTCGCTCAGCTGCTTGACCAGCTTTGCGCCGTCGGTGGCAATCTGCTTGATCTCCTCCTTGCTCTTGTGGAACACCTGTTCGCGCTGGGCCACAGAGGTGGAATTATAGAAGTGGATCACCGCGCGGGGAGCGCCCTTGACGGCCTCGAAGGTCTTGCGGATGATGTGGTCGCGGCACTGGGTCAGCACCTGCACGGTGACATCCTCGGGGATCATGTTCTTCTCGATCAGGGTGCGCAGGAACTCGTACTCGGTGTCGCTGGCGGCAGGGAAGCCCACCTCGATCTCCTTGAAGCCGATCTTGACCAGCATCTGGAAGAACTCCAGCTTTTCCTCAAGGCTCATGGGCACGATCAGGGCCTGATTGCCGTCGCGCAGGTCCACGCTGCACCATGCGGGGGCTTTTTCAATGTGATCCTTCTTTACCCAGCTGTCATAGCCTGCGGGTACCGGGTAGTAACCCGGAGCGTACTTGGTTGCGTCCATCATAATGTGCGTCCTCCCAAACGATTTACACTTCTTGCTCCATGCTCTTTGTGAGCGTCCTCGCCCTCTCAGTCTCACATTCGTTCGACAGCTCCCCCAAAGGGGGAGCCCTTGGCAAAACCGGAAACTTTGCCGTACTGCCAAGGCCTCTCACTTTGGGAGAGGTGGCACGGCGTAAGCCGTGACGGAGAGGGCAAGCCTGCTTCCAAAAGGCAGATATACGAAAAGGCTCTCGTCTTTCAAGGCGAAAACCTTGAGAGACGAGAGCCTGTAAAGTTCAAACTACAGGGCACCCGTGGTACCACTCTCTTTGCTGCGCCTTTGGGCACAGCCGCTTTGCACGATCGGCTTTTTGCAGCGAATCGCTGTCCTTGTAACGGTGGACATCCGTCAGAGCCTACTTGTGTGTTCAGCCCTGCCGCTCAGGGGCCAGTAACCGAAACCCTCTGCACCCGCCTTGCACCACCCGGCGGCTCTCTGTACGCAGAAGAAAATCGTTTTTTCCCCGTCAACGCATTTGTGCTTTTTTCAAAGTGGACTAAGTTTAGCATGATTCGCAGGCAGTGTCAAGCAGTCTGGCTCATTCTCAAAATGAAACAATTTCACAAAAGAAGGGGCAGAATTTTCCAAAATTGTGCACGGGTCGATTCGATGCATTTTACAGTCGATTCGTGCCGGAGATCGTCCGGGGGAGGGGCAAGCATGATATGATACAGACAAAGAAAGAGAGGAGGCACTCATTTTATGAAACGATGGACCCGAAAACTCCTTGCCGGTCTGCTGAGCTTTGGTATGCTGCTGCAGGTGGCAAGTCCCCTCAGCGCATTGGCGGCAGAAGGTGGCACCAGCGGCGGACCGACTTTGACGATTGAAATAGATGACAACGCTTTAAAGATTGACGAAAGCGGCTCGTACGATTTCCACTACAGCGACTATAGTGGTGACCACACAGTAACTATTGAAGTGACACGGAGCGGTGACACCTATACATTGAATGGTGCTATTCCGTATTATACCACGATCACCGGTACAGACAGCCCAAACCTTGTGATGGATGGCGGAGAAGGCCCAATTGCAACGAGCAACCTTACAATAACTGGTATCCATGATTTTATAGCTACCACAAATTCAACAGCAAAAAGAGCGTTTGTTGGTTTGAATGTGGAGTGCACGGGTGACGTGAAAATCACTTCTCCCAGCACCTGTACCAGTGGGCTGACCATAAAAGGTGCAAACAATGTGAACTTGACATCAGGAGGTACCAGCAACGATTGCAGTCATGCAGCGCTTCAGAGCGCAAACATCACCTGCAGTGGGAATGTGACGATTGAAAATACGAATCCCGCAGCGGTATTATCCAATGAAGAATTGTACATCACGACGCCGGGTTTGGTTACGCTCAGTTGCAGCGGCAGCGGCGTCATGACGGGCAGATATGGCAGATACGGGATGTCGGTCATTACGTCCGGCGGCCTTATCATGAACAATGCATCTGGCTCGTTTGGCGATGTCAACTTCACGCGTCCGACGGGTAACACGAACAGCTTTATCGTCAGTGTGGGAAGCAGCGACGGCACGATGCAGGCGCAGAGCGGCATTATGGCAGACAATTTTGGAATCAACTACATCCGAGCAGATAACTACAAAAAGGACTACCGGAATTGCTTGAGCATCCTGCCGGGCGAATATGAAGAGTATGGCATTACGCTTTCTGTTTTTGGCGGAAGCAGCGTAAAAGTAACAAACTTAAATAAAGACAATGTTGTTCTTCGCGGCTATTACAAGAACAGCATACTGAAGTACGACAAAGACACCAATACGCTGACTGCGGATGAAGTGTTCCAAGCGGGCAACACTACCACGATCAAAGGCAACGGCACTTCCAAGCTCGTGCTGAAACAGAGCAGTGAAAAAGGTCTGGACATTAAAGACATGGCCGAAATCAATGTGGACGGCGACATAGGCGGCTATCTTAAGGTCAGCAACTGCACCGGTGATGTGACGATCAATGGCAGCGTGAGTGATTATGTGCTTGTCACCGTTGACGGTAATGTGAAAATTGTTGGCAACAGTGAAAAACCTCTGATCGATGGTGGATTTGTCAGTGATGTTACCGCCAGCAGTTTGCTGCTGGAGAACACCAGCGGCGGAAAGCTTGGAAAGGTGACCTTTACCAAGCCCGACAGTACCAAGACCTATCGTGTGACCACCGGCAAGAGCAGCACAGACCCTGACCGTACCTCCGTCATCATGAAGGGCAACAGCTATACACTGTCTGCCGACAGCGATATTTCTTACCTGTATATTGAGCCAACCGATCCAGAAACACCTCCCGAACCGGAAGTCCCTGCTGAGCTGGAAATTATCGTAAACGGCAAGAGCTACAAATTTGGCAAGGATGCCGCGCATACAACGCTCAATGATGACTCCGGTGTCATGGTTACTTATTTTGAAAACGGCAATTATTACAAGATCGACGGCGGGTTTAACAGTGCTGTCACCGTTAGCGGCACCAACAACGAAACGCCCAACGTCAAAATGGAAAACGATAATGGCCAAATCACCTCGGGCACGCTGACCGTTACCGGTGTGAACGATTTCACTGCAAAGTCCAACGTGGAGATCGCCGGTGAAGAACTGAACATTACCGCAGACGGCGATGTCAACCTGAGCGGTATGTCGTTTATCAAGACCGTCGTCAAATCTAAGAGCCTGACCATGGATACGGCCAAGAGCTTGGGCGATGTTACCTATACCACCCCGAACGGCAATACCTATACCCCCACCAAGGAAGAAGCTGACAGTACCACGCTGAAGATTGACGCAAGTACCGTCGATGGCAGCGGTGACACCACCCCCGACGATACCGGTACGGTGGACTCCGGCTCTGACGCAGGCGGCGCGGTTGCAGCCGTTCTGGTGGGCGGCGCGGCTGTTCTGGGCGGCTACGAGATCGCTACCCGGGTGATCCTGCACAACATCCTGCCCGAGGGCGCAGAGATCCCCGCAAACCGCGGCCAGCTGGCACTGCTGGTGTGGAACACCGCAGGCAGACCTGAACCTGTGAACACCCCGGCTTTTGCGGATGTGGCAGATGCCGACACCGCCAAGGCAGCCCAGTGGTGCGTGGAACAGGGCATCATGGAAGCCAAGACCGCAGAAACCTTCAAGCCGGAAGGCTGGACCCCCAAGCTCAAGGTCATTGAGGTCTGGAACAAGGCTTTCCCCAAGCAGTAATCGCATAATAACAGTACAATAACGCCCCCGGAAGAACAATAGCCTTCCGGGGGCGTTGTGTTTCGCATCAGAGCATGGTACACTATTTGCAAGGCGCTGATTGCAAAATCGGTGGTCATGCTTCCTGTTCCCGCATCACTGATTCTTCCTATACATGGAACGAAGCAGAGGTTCCGGGAGTGGAACCTTTTTGTAAATGAAGCTTCCCGGAGCCTTGAAGGCGAAGGGAGGAATGTCGAATGACGTTGTCTGAGACCATGCTGCTGTTGACTCTTCTGGCCACAGTGGCGGCGTTGCTCGTTGATGTAGCGAAAGCTGCATTTGACATTGCGTGGAAGATCTCGCACGACCGAAGAAACGATAAAAACAAAAAAGATTGACCGCCCAGTGTTCCAAGCCTGACGGTCAATCTTTTTGACTAGCGGGACAGGAAGCTGACCATTGCAGTCAGCGCCCTTTCTATTTGTAGTATAATCAAACCAACGTATATTGTCAAGCAGAGCGCACGAACTCTTATTGTTAACAAACTGCTAAGTTTTTGGAAAGTTCTGCTCGAACTGCTGTTGCGGGCCCGGCGGCTGTGCTATACTACTTGCATCAAGAACCAAAGGAGGAATTGCGTCATGAAAGAAGTCAAACCTTCCAAAAAGCCGCTGGCGATCTATTACGCCATCGTGCTGGCGGTCCTGCTGCTGCTCAACCTTGTGCTGCTGCCGTGGATGAGCGAGCGTCAGGTGGAGGAAGTGGACTACGGTACCTTTATGACCATGACCGAGGAAAAGAACATCGGCCGTGTGGATATCGAATCCAACCGGATCATTTTTACCGATAAAGAGGAAAAGCAGGTCTACAAGACCGGCCTGATGAACGACCCGGAGCTTACCCAGCGCCTGTATGACGCCGGAGCGCAGTTTTCCAGCGAGATCGTGGAGCAGGGGTCGCCGATGCTCAATTTCCTGATCTGGTTCCTGCTGCCCATCCTGTTGTTCAGCTTCATCGGCAACCAGATGAACAAAAAGCTGATGGAAAAGGCCGGCGGCGGCCCGGGGTCCATGATGTTCGGCGGCGTGGGCAAGTCCAACGCCAAGGTCTATGTGCAGTCCACCCACGGCATCCGCTTTGCGGATGTTGCCGGTGAGGATGAAGCCAAGGAAAACCTGCAGGAGATCGTGGATTATCTGCACGACCCCGGCAAGTACGAGAGCATTGGCGCATCCATGCCCAAGGGCATCCTGCTGGTGGGCCCTCCGGGCACCGGCAAGACCATGCTGGCTAAGGCCGTGGCAGGCGAATCCAACGTGCCGTTCTTCTCCATTTCCGGTTCTGAATTCGTGGAGATGTTCGTGGGCATGGGCGCATCCAAGGTGCGCGACCTGTTCCGGCAGGCCAAGGAAAAGGCCCCCTGCATCGTGTTCATCGATGAGATCGATGCCATCGGTCAGAAGCGCAACAGCGGCAATCTCGGTGGCAACGACGAGCGTGAGCAGACTTTGAACCAGCTGCTCACCGAGATGGACGGCTTTGAGAGCAACACCGGCGTCATCATTCTGGCGGCTACCAACCGCCCGGATTCGCTGGACCCGGCGCTGACCCGTCCCGGACGTTTTGACCGCCGTGTGCCGGTGGAGCTGCCCGACCTTAAGGGCCGCGAAGAGATTTTGAAAGTGCACGCCAAAAAGGTGGCGCTGGCCCCGGGCATCGACTTCAACACTGTGGCCCGCATGGCTTCCGGTGCATCCGGTGCGGAACTTGCCAACATTGTCAACGAAGCAGCTCTGCGCGCTGTGCGTGCAGGCCGTAAGAGCGTGACCCAGGCCGATCTGGAGGAGAGCATCGAGGTGGTCATTGCAGGCTACCAGAAGAAGAATTCTATCCTCACCGACAAGGAAAAGTGCATCGTGGCCTACCACGAGATCGGCCATGCACTGGTGGCGGCCAAGCAATCCAACTCTGCCCCTGTGCAGAAGATCACCATTATCCCCCGCACCTCCGGCGCACTGGGCTACACCATGCAGGTGGACGAGGGCAACCACTACCTGATGAGCAAGGAAGAGCTGGAAAACAAGATCGCCACCCTTACCGGCGGACGCGCCGCCGAGGAAGTGGTGTTCCGATCCATCACCACCGGTGCCTCCAACGATATCGAGCAGGCCACCAAGCTTGCCCGCGCCATGCTTACCCGCTACGGCATGAGCAAGGACTTTGACATGGTGGCGCTGGAGACCGTGAACAACCAGTATCTGGGCGGTGACACCTCGCTGGCCTGCTCGGCGCAGACCCAGCGCGAGATCGACCAGAAGGTGGTGGAGCTGGTCCGGGCCCAGCACGAAAAGGCTGTCCGCATCCTGACCGACAACCGCGCCAAGCTGGATGAGCTGGCACAGTATTTGTACCAGAAAGAGACTATCACCGGCGAGGAGTTCATGGAGATCCTGAACCGGGAACCGGCACAGGCCCAGTGACCCCGGCGGCAGAGCTTCCAAAAAATTTTTATAGCCCGCTGCAATAATCCCGCCGCCGCATCCGTTTATAAGACAGATGCGGCGGTTTTGTATTACACCGCATGGCAGACCATGGTTTTCCACAAAACAAAAATGTGCGGTGCAAAACCGCCGTCAACGGAGGTATTCCAAATGAAACTGAACCATAAATTTGTCCGTACCGTCACCACCACCGCTGCAGTGCTGGGTGCTGCCGCCATGCTGAGCGTGGGCGCATTTGCCGCAGAGGCAGACATCAACGACCCTGCTGCCGCAGGCTATCTGCCCCCGCAGGAGCAGATGGTGCAGGGGGATATCGCCCTGCACAGCGCCGATGTGGCGATCGGCGAAAAGGACCCCACCTACGGCGGCTACGGCGCACCGGAGGGAAACCCCATTCAGGGAAATATCATGCTGATCTCCGGCGATGAGCTGGCCGCCCCGTCCGCAGATGCAGCGGCGAAAAAGAGCGAGGCCCGTTACACCGTCAAGGGCCTGTTCGGCAGAGAAGTGCTGTACACTGCCCGCCAGAAGGACAGTGTGCTGACGCTGGATGTGCCCGCCGGTTCTGCTACTTTCCGCACCACCGTGCAGGACATGCAGACCCTGCTGAACGAGGGCGTGAGCACGCTGGTGGTCCAGACTGAGAAGGGCTCCACCACCCTGAACCTGTCTCTGCTGGTGGAGGGCCAGAAGGGCACCGACCGCGTGGTGCTGCGCCGACTGGGCGAAAACACCTTCCTCACCGTGGGCCTGCGCTGCCGCCGCGATTTGATCGTGGGGCGCTGACCGCTGAGATCAAATGATGAAAGGGCTGCTGCACGCAGAGATGTGCAGCGGCCCTTTTTGCGCTTTTCTGTTAAGTTTTTGAAAATTTGCGCAGATGTCTTTGCAAAGTCTGCCGGGAGATGTTATAGTTAAATTGAAACAGTATGCATTCCCGATAGAAAGGAAAAGACGCCATGGAACACTTTGTGGAGTTTGAGGACGTTTGCAAATACTACCAGACCGGCAGTGTGAAGATCGCCGCCGCAGACCACCTGAATTTCTATGTGGATAAGGGCGAGTTCTGCATCATCGTGGGGCCTTCCGGCGCAGGCAAGACCACCCTGCTGAACATCCTCGGCGGCATGGACAGCTGCGACGAGGGAAACGTCTGGCTGGACGGCCAGAACGTGAGCCACTTTACCGCCAGAGAGCTCACCACCTACCGCCGGTACGATGTGGGCTTTGTGTTCCAGTTCTACAACCTTGTGCAGAACCTGACCGCACTGGAGAACGTGGAGCTGGCCAGCGAGATCTGCCGCGACCCGCTGGACCCCAAAGAGACCCTGCGCAGCGTGGGTCTGGGAGAGCGGCTGAACAACTTCCCGGCCCAGCTTTCCGGCGGCGAGCAGCAGCGGGTGTCCATTGCCCGCGCACTGGCCAAAAACCCCAAGCTGCTGCTCTGCGACGAGCCCACCGGTGCACTGGATTACAAGACCGGCAAGCAGGTGCTGGCCCTTTTGCAGGATACCTGCCGCCGCACCGGCCGCACGGTGATCGTTATTACCCACAACACCGCCCTGACGGCGATGGCAGACCGCATCATTCGGGTGCGCAGCGGCAAGATCGTCTCCAATCAGGTCAACGAGCACCCTGTGCCGGTGCAGGAGATTGAGTGGTGAGAGCTGTGCTGAAAAGTTATCGTAAAAACATCCTGCGGGAAATGAAGGACAATCTGAGCCGCATGGTCTCGCTGTTCGGCATCGTGGCGCTGGGCGTCATGATGCTGACCGGCCTGATGAGTTTTGCGCCCAGCATGCGCATCGCCGGGCAGAAATACTACGTGCAGCAGAATGTGTTTGACCTGCGGGTGCTGTCCACGCTGGGCCTTTCGGAGGAGGACATTGCCGCCATTGCCGCCGTGGACGGCGTGGAGGCTGTGCAGCCGGTGAAATATCAGGACGTGGAGGCCCAGTGGCAGGGCCAGAGCGAGACGGCGGTGGTGCGCCTGCAGCAGCTGCCCGCCGACCCCGGGGCCGACACGGCAGAAAATATGGACCGTCTGGTGCTGCTCTCGGGCCGGATGCCTGAGGCCCCGGACGAGTGCGTGGTGCATGTGATGGGCTACGGCGACCCGGTGGAACCGGGCACGGTGCTCACCCTGCCGGAGGACACCGAACATGTGAGCCGGAAGCAGTTCACGGTAGTGGGCACCGTGCAGGACCCGCAGCATTTTTCCACGGACAAGGAGAGCAGCACCGCCGGTGACGGCCAGCTGGATGATATCGTATTCCTGCCGGAGGGCAGCCTGACCACGGATTATTATACGGCGTGCTATCTCAAAGTAAAAAATGCCGGCCTGTATGATAATTACTCGGACGCGTATCAGGCAGCAGTGGATGACACAGCCGTAAGGGTAAAGGCCATCAGCGGCGCACAGTGCACGGCCCGGCGGGCGGAGCTGATCGAGGACGCCAGTGCAGAGCTGGCCGATGCCCGGGCCGAGTACAACGACAAAAAAGCCGAAGCAGACCGTCAGTTTGCGGAGGCAGAGCAGCAGCTGGCCGATGCACAGGCACAGCTGGACAGCGCCAAAGCCCAGCTGGACGCGGGCGAAGCGGAGCTTGCCGCCAACAAAAAGGCTCTGCCGGACACCATGCAGGGCGGTGCGGACGAGCTGGTGAGCGGCGAGGAACAACTGCTGGAATTTGAGGATCAGCTGCAGCAGATCGAGATGCTGGTGAACCTGAAAAAGGTAGCCGACCCGCTGCTGGGCTATGCAGAAACGGCTCTGCACAACGCGCAGAAGGCGCTGGACGAGGCCGAGCCCGCCGACGAGGAATACACCGACCTGCGGGATGCCCTGCAGAAGGCGCAGGATGCTTACGACAACATCAGCGGCCAGCTGAACGGCTATCAGGCCCAGCTGGACGAGGGCAAGCGCCAGATGTATGCACAGGGGCTGATCTCTTCGCCCAGCCTTTCCAACGAGCAGCTGGTGACTGAGGCAAAGGCAGCACTGCGCCAGATGAAGGTAAAGCTTCTGCAGGGGCAGCTGCAGCTCACCACCGGCACGGCCACAGCCTACACCCAGTTTGATGCGGCTCGCACCCGGCTGGACGAAGGCTGGCAGCAGTACAACGACGGCGTGCAGCAGCTGGCCGATTCCCGCGCGGAGTACGAGAGCCGGAAGGCCGATGCCGAACAGCAGCTGGCCGACGGCCTTGCCCAGCTGAACGATGCCGAGGAGCAGGTGAGCCAGATCAAGAGCGGCGAGTGGTATGTGCTGGACCGCAGCTCCACCGTGAGCTTTGTCACTTTTGAGCAGTATGCCGACCGCATGGATGCCATTGCACGGGTGTTCCCGGTGTTCTTCTTCCTGGTGGCGGCGCTGGTGGCCACTACTACTATGACCCGCATGGTGGACGAGAACCGCCTGCAGCTGGGTACTCTGAAAGCTCTGGGTTACTCCAACACAAAGATCGCAGGAAAGTATCTGTTCTATGCCCTCAGCGCCAGCGTGCTGGGCAGCATCGTGGGCATGGTCATCGGCTTTGTGGTATTCCCGCTCATCATCTGGTACGCCTACCAGATGATCTTCAGCATGTCCACCTTTACGCTGCACTTTTACCCCGGCATGGCGGCAGCCAGCGTAGCCATCAGCGCGGCCGTCATCGGTTTTGCTACATGGAACGCCTGCCGTGCCAGCCTGAAGGAAAAGACTGCAGCTTTGCTGCTGCCCCGGGCCCCGGTGGCAGGCAAGCGCATCTTTTTGGAGTACATCACCCCGCTGTGGCAGCACATGAGCTTCTCCCAAAAGACCACAGCCCGCAACCTGTTCCGCTACAAAAAGCGCTTCTTCATGACAGTGCTGGGCGTGGCAGGCTGCACGGCGCTGCTGCTGATCGGTTTTGGCATTCAGGATTCCATCCTGCCCATCGTGGACAAGCAGTCCGGGCAGCTGACCCACAACGATCTCACCATCTCGCTCAGCGATGAAAAGGCGCTGACCATGGAGCAGGGCCTTGCCGACACGCTGGATAGCAGCAGTGCGGTCCACAGCTGGGGCGCGTTCTACACAAAGTCCACCACCCTTTATAATGAAGATGGCGGGAGCGCCGATGTCAGCATCGTAGGCGCGGAGGACGATGCCCGGATGACCGAATACTTCACCTTCCGCACCCGGGTGGGCCACGACCCCATTCCCTTTGAAGAGGACAGCGTGATCCTGACCGAAAAAACGGCCCTGAATCTGGGGCTGAGCGTGGGCGATACGTTCTACGTGGAGGCTGCAGACGGGAGCCGTGTGCCGCTGACCCTGACCGGCATTGCCGAGAACTACATGTTCACCCGGCTGTATCTCTCCAATGCGCAGCTGCAGGCCCTGCTGGGCAGCACGCCGGAGTGGAACACCGTCTACGGCCTGACCGGCTGTACCACCGAGGCGGAGTACAACGCCCTGCGCACAAAGCTGCTGGACTGCAACTATGTGAGCAGCGTCAGCTTTACCGAGGACACCACCTCCATGTTCGGCAGCCTGATCGGCAGCCTGAACTACGTGGTGGTGCTGATCATCGTGTGCGCGGCGGCGCTGGCGGCGGTGGTGCTGTACAACCTGATCAGCGTCAACCTTGCCGAGCGCAAAAAGGAGCTTGCCACTATCAAGGTTCTTGGCTTCTATGACAAAGAAGTGTACCGCTACATCTTCCGCGAGATCGAGCTTTTGTCCCTCATCGGCTCCGGCGTGGGCCTGCTGCTGGGCGTGCCGCTGCACCGGTTCATCATCCTGACCGTGGAAATGGATCAGCTGATGTTCATTCGCACCATTGCACCCCGCAGCTATCTGTTGGCAGTGGCGCTGACCATGCTGTTCACCGTTGTGGTCTGCTTTGCCATGCGGCGGCATGTGCGCCATATCAGCATGGTGGAAAGCATGAAGGCACCGGAGTAATTGTTCACTCCTGCAGCGCGGCAAAGAACCGGTAAATTTATAAAAACTTCATATAAACAACATGTTTTCGCTGAAATTATCTGGTATCCTGATATCACCGGACAGGCAGAGCCGCAACTGCCTGAATGGGTAACATGATTCCTCCTTTACAAACCAAATACCGCAAAAAATACCGCGCCCCGTCTGTTCCGCAGCAGACAGGGCGCGGCGTTTTGTTATGGGCGAAAAGTACAGCGCGGGCTGCCGCTCAGACCGTCAGCCCTGCAGCCTCTTCCGCGATGGCATCGGCCTGCATCTGGGTGAGCACCCGGCACTTGACCATCCGCTTGAGCACGGTCTGGGTGCGCTTGAGGGCCAGCTCCGGGCTGCTGGCGTAGAGCGAGGGGGCGTTGGGCAGGCCCGCCAGAAACACGGCTTCGGCATCGGTCAGCTGGGCGGGTTCCTTGCCAAAGTACCCCTCGGCGGCCTGTGTGATGCCGTAGCAGCCGTTTCCGAAATAGATGGTGTTGGCGTACATCTCAAAGATCTGCTGCTTGGAGTAGGCCTTTTCCAGATCGAACGCGGCCAGCATTTCGGCGGCCTTGCGGGCCAGATGCTTGTCCTGCGTGAAAAGCTCGTTCTTGGCAAGCTGCTGGGTCAGGGTGCTGCCGCCCTCGGCCAGAGAGTGGGTGCGCAGATCGGCCAGCAGAGCGCGGGCGATGGCACCCGGGTCGATGCCCTTGTGGGTCATAAAGTGCTCGTCCTCGGTGCAGATGACCGCATTGATATAGGTCTGCGGCAGCGCATCGTAGGAAGTATAGCTCCCGCGGGCACGGATGGTGTCGTACATGGAAGCCACCGGGTAACTGCTGGCGGCACTGCGGTACAGCTGCCTGCCCTGATAAAAGAACCAGCCGCCCGCCAGCAGTCCGCCGAGCAGCAGAATGCACAGGAAGGTGAGCAGGCTCTGTGTTACAAAACGAAAGAAACGATGAAGCATCGAAAAACTCCTTTGATGATAAAAAAGAACGCTACCATAATAAACGATTTGCAGGGCGTTTGCAAGGAACAGCTTTAGTATAACAATAAAATTTTAAGGTTTTATCAATGGAAAAATAAAAATTTTCGAAGAAGCAGAAGTGTTACTCCTGTTGGAACTGCACAACGGGATGCTGCAAATGCGGGCTTCACATCGTGCAGAAAACTCAATTTGCAAAAAACTGGAATTAACCTATTGACAAACTGGGTAAGAGGGAATATAATGCAAACAACAAATCCACAAACCTAGTGGGAAAAAGAAAACAAAGGTTTTGCTTCCCGGTACAGAGCAGATAGAGGTGCCGGTTTGTAGATGAGTGGGAAAGAATTTTACGGGAAAGGAGGGCACGGATATGAAGCTGATTTGGAACGACCTGCTGCATGCAAACTTCCGCTGTGGGCGAATGTGCGGTGACCGGGCAGAACATCTGGCTGTGAACTGTACGATGCCCTCTTGCTGTGCACGAATGTGTACCCGAATGTGACGTTGACAGAATAGCTTTGAATTGTGTTTGCCCGATGCGCTTTTGTATCACGCATCGGGTTTTTTGTATCAGAAAATTATACTATAAGTACAAATAGAGAGGTAAAATACTATGTCTAACTATAAATTTGAGACCCTGCAGCTTCACGTTGGCCAGGAGCAGGCCGATTCCGCAACCGATTCCCGCGCCGTGCCCATCTACCAGACCACTTCCTATGTGTTCCGCAACAGCCAGCACGCTGCTGACCGTTTCGGTCTGGCCGATGCGGGCAACATCTACGGCCGCCTGACCAACTCCACACAGGACGTGTTCGAGAAGCGCATCGCTGCTCTGGAGGGCGGCGTGGCTGCTCTGGCCACTGCTTCCGGCGCTGCCGCCATCACCTACACCATCGAGGCGCTGGCACAGGCCGGTGACCACATCGTGGCACAAAAGACCATCTACGGCGGCAGCTACAACCTGCTGGAGCACACCCTGACCCAGTTCGGCGTGACCACCACCTTTGTCAATGCTCACGATCTGGCCGAGGTGGAGAACGCCATCCAGCCCAACACCAAGGCCGTCTATCTGGAGACCCTGGGCAACCCCAACAGCGATATCCCCGACATTGATGCCATTGCCGCCATTGCCCACAAGCACGGCCTGCCGCTGGTCATCGACAACACCTTCGGCACCCCGTACCTGATCCGCCCCATCGAGCATGGCGCAGACATCGTGGTCCACTCCGCCACCAAGTTCATCGGCGGCCACGGCACCACCCTGGGCGGCATCATCGTGGACAGCGGCAAATTTGACTGGAAGGCCAGCGGCAAGTTCGGCAACATCGCCGATCCCAACCCCAGCTATCACGGTGTTTCCTTCGCCGATGCCGCAGGCCCTGCCGCCTTCGTTACCTACATCCGCGCCATCCTGCTGCGCGATACCGGTGCCACCATCTCCCCGTTCAATGCATTCCTGCTGCTGCAGGGCACCGAGACCCTGAGCCTGCGCATCGAGCGCCATGTGGAGAACACCAAGAAGGTGGTCGAATTCCTGGCAAACCATCCCCAGGTGGAGAAGGTCAACCACCCCTCTCTGCCCGATCACCCGGATCACGCCCTGTACGAGAAGTATTTCCCCAACGGCGGCGCATCCATCTTCACCTTCAACATCAAGGGCGGCCGCGAGGAAGCCTTCAAGTTCATTGACAACCTGAAGATCTTCTCCCTGCTGGCAAACGTTGCAGACGTAAAGAGCCTGGTCATCCACCCGGCCTCCACCACCCACAGCCAGCTGAACGATCAGGAGCTGGCCGAGCAGCAGATCTATCAGAACACCATCCGCCTGTCCATCGGTACCGAACACATCGATGACATCATCGCCGATCTGGAGGCAGGCTTCGCAGCCGTCCGCGGCGAGTAACGCTCCTGCCCCCCATGCTCTGACAAAAACTCTCCTCCATTCTCCTTTTTGATTGTGTGTGCAAAGAACCGCCGCCCGAAATTTCCGGGCGGCGGTTCTGTTTTTGCGTGTTCGTGTTTTTACAGCCGGCGTTCCAGCCAGTCACCAATGTCAGCAAAGACCTCTTCACGGTTCAGTTCCACCAGCAGCTCATGCCGGGCGCTGGGGTACAGCTTGACCTCGATGTTCTTCACACCGGCATCCAGCAGGCTCTTGACCGCCCGCTTCACACCTGCGCCCTGTTCGCCCACCGGGTCGGCATCGCCTGCCAGGAACAGCAGGGGCAGATCCTTGGGAACCCGGGCCAGAAGAGCCGGGTCGTACAGCCGCAGGATGCCGCTGAACATGCTGTAATAGGCGTTCAGGGTAAAGATAAAGGTACAGCGCTCGTCGGCGCGGTAGCGGTCCACCTCCACCGGGTCACGGTTGAGCCAGTCGTGGGCCGTGCGGCCCTCCAACCCCTTGTTGTACCCCAGAAACGAAAGTCTGGCCACCAGTTTGCTGCGGTAGTGCCAGCCATGGAACACGGCCAGCACCCGGCAGATGGTTCTGGCCAGCTGCACCAGCGCTTTGGGCTGGTAGCCGGTGCCCATGATGATGGCACCGTCCAGCTCATCGCCCCACTCACAGAGGTACTGCCGCGCGTAGAACGAGCCCATGCTGTGGCCCAGCAGGAAATAGGGCACGCCGGGATACAGCTGCTTTGTCAGGGTCGTCACAGCGTGCAGATCCTCCAGCACGGCGCGGTTGCCGTCGGGTTCGCCGAAGTAGCCATAATCCTCTTTGGTGCGGATGGACCCGCCGTGGCCCAGGTGGTCGTTGCCGGTGACAAGGATGCCCCGGGCGGCCAGGTTCTCGGCCAGCGGCTTATAGCGGTCGATGAACTCCACCATCCCGTGGGAGAGCTGCAGCACAGCCCGCACCTCTCCCTCCGGCACACAGCGGAACGCGTGGAGCGTCCGCCCCGGCTGGCAGGACGGCAGGGTAAAGTCGATCATCTGGCTCATGGGCTGCCCTCCTTCTCCGTTTTATTTTTTCATGGTGCCGATCTTCTTGCGGCAGGAGGAGCAGATGCAGTAGCCTGCATACTGGATTGCGTTGTCGTCCACCTCGCCGCAGAAATCGCAGCTGCCGGTGGGGCGGTATTTTTTGAGGATGATCTCATCGCCCTCCACAAAGATCTCCAGCTTGGCATCGTTGTCCAGCTTCATGCTGGTGCGCAGCTCCTTGGGCAGGACGATACGGCCCAGGCCGTCAACGCCGCGGACGATTCCGGTACTCTTCATAGTTTTTTCTTCTCCTTTGTCATTTACACCTCAGACAGCCATTTTCCGTTTTCTCCCGGCCCTGATCTCTCCTTCAGAGCCTTCAAAGGAAAATTGTGCCATCTCTCCCACTCAGTATACAAAATTTCCAATCATTCGTCAATGATTGCGTGCAGTTTCGACAAAAAGATTTTTCTTTTGCTTCCAAACGCCCATTCTGCCAAATCTGCGGCCGATTCGTTGACAAAACAGCGCACAGCGATTAAACTAAAAGGTAGCGATCCGCAATTTTTTGCCTGTAAATATAAAAGGAGCGTTTTTCTATGCCGAGCAATAAAGTCCGCACCCGTTTTGCCCCCTCGCCCACCGGCTACATGCACGTTGGCAACCTGCGCACCGCGCTGTACACCTACCTGATGGCCAAGCACGAGGACGGCACCTTCATCCTGCGCATTGAGGACACCGACCAGGGCCGTTACGTTGAGGGCGCTGTGGATGTCATCTACAACACCCTGCGGGAGACCGGCCTGCTGTGGG
>OLRW01001363.1_pt1 | contig 16138 bp, 32 predicted proteins | sample 1672701 | NCBI WGS metagenome assembly OLRW01 (sample SAMEA3136715, study PRJEB25190) | human gut metagenome | biome: human gut; feature: human-associated habitat; material: faeces | place: Austria | collected 2013
AATTAATCAAACCAATTCATCCACCTACTAAAGTATGGTGGTTTTGTTGGTTAAACAATCATAAAAAGTATGGAAAAAGTTTTTATAACTAAATATGCCTTAACAGAAGGCATATTGGAAAAAGAAGCGGAAATATGCGATTATGGACATGAAATAGCATACGTGAAAGGGGAATTTTCAAGTTATTCTTTAGGTAAAGAAGCTTTTAGGACAAGAGAACAAGCTATGGAAAGAGCCGAGAAGATGAGATTAAAAAAGATCGCTTCTTTGAAAAAACAGATAGAAGCATTGGAAAAGATGAAATTTTAAAAAGAACTAAGTCATGGATAACGAGTATGTCTACTACGATAAGCCAACACCTAAAGAGCCTATTTTACTGGATGAAATAGAAGCCAGCCTCCCGATGTGGGAAAATAAACCACCGGCATGGAAAGGTTCTTCTTCCAAATCCGGAAGAAGCGAAAAACAGATCAAGAAAGATCGTAAGAAGAAGAAAATGAATAAGCGTAATCATAAAAAATAACTAATAAAAAGATGAAAGTTAAAAAGTTACTGATAGGACGACTATATAAATGTACCTATCCTAACAGGGAAGGTGAATATGTATATGTCGGTGAGCATCTGATTGGGTATTGTTTCAATGGATGTGGAGGAAATCGAAACATAGCCATGAGTGAAAGAATGGTTGAAAAGCACATCCATGAGACGGATTAAGCTCAAATCACGAAAGATATTAATTTAACAAAAGAAAAAAATGAGAAGAGATGATATTGAAAAAGCAGCAACCCAACATGCTAATATGATAGGTTGGGATCATGATCCGGAGGAAACAAGAGGACTGTTTGCCTATTCATTCGAGAAAGGTGCAGAATGGCGTATCAACTCGGCGTGGCATAAACCGAACGACGTAGCTGAACCGGGAAAGGATTGTTTGGTGGAACACATGGATAGAGATGGAAATGTCTGCATTTGTATTGATTGGCGTTCTGAACATGAATGGGTAAAATCTTGCCATTACGACAAGATTTTAAGCTGGGCATACATTAGTGATTTATTGCCTACTTCATGTTAAGTAATACATTTTTTTTCATAAGATCATGACCGACAGAGAGCTTCTTGAAGAAAACAATAAAATACTAAAAGAAATTATAAATTTTGTAAGGAAAGTTGATTCTGTTGAATACAGGGATCATCAAGACTTTATGGAATTTCTGAGGAATGTGGCAGCCGATATATGGGTGGAATATACGGAGCCTGAACAAAGAAGTAAGTTGTTTAACTTAATGAATAAAAAAAATGAAAACAGTTTTTGATTTAAGCAGAGATGAGATTGTGTCATTGACATGCAAAGAGATATATCTGTATATAGACAAAGAGCTTGCTGGTAAAGGTATTCCAATTGAAGCTAAAAACTGGAATATAAAGAACAAAAAAGAAGTCGTGTATCCAAGAACTGGAGTTCCAGTATTTATGTTAAAAGATGTCGGCATCGGTTTTAGAACCATAGAAGGTGCAACTGAGGTGGCTAATTTGCTTGTTAAATATAATGCATTTAAAATAGAATCAGGGTATCTGACAGGATCGTATGAACAGTTTTGGATCATAAAGTAAACAAGGGAAACAAAGATCCAGAATTGGAAAGTATAAATTCTTTCAATGATACTGTGAAAAAAGCCAATGAAATCAAAGACAGGGTGTTGAAATACGTGTACAACATAAAACAAGAACGTTCATACAACAATGACCTGGTTGGTATCTTTGAAAGGTATAAAGATATAGCAGACGGTGATATGGAGGTAGCTATGAATTTTATTAAGGAGGCCTATCCATTCAATGAAGAAACAGAATCGTTTATCAGGAAAAAGTTTGACATGCCTATGCCGGACGAATCAAAAGAGTAGTAATTAAGCTAAATTAAATCATTTTGAATCTTTTTTATTATCAAAAGACATATCTTTGTCCAAAAAACAAACAGAATGGAAGAAAAAGAGATAAAAGAAGCTATGATTGAAGCCCTGACGCACTTAGAGGGGTGTAAGTATTTCGTAGCCACGATAGTAAATGAAGAGGAAAGAAGATTTGATATGAGCCTAAGAATGTCACAGCATCAATTGGCGTTAGTTATAAAAGGTATCTTATCCAACAATGAGATGATGATGATGGACGTTTTGCAGTGGTGTTCTGAAAGATTTAAAAACAGTATAGAGAAAGGAAAGAAATCAACTAATTAAATATTAATGCAATGAATCGCTGGTTTGAAATTACGGTAAAAGCCGAGATTGATAATATCGAGAACGGCAAAAAAAAGAAAGCAACTGAAAAGTATTTGGTAGATGCCTTATCTTATACAGAGGCAGAATCAAGATCTTTAGAGATTTTCAAGGATTTATTTAAAGTATTCGATATTGTTAAAATAAATCCTATTAAAGTGTCGGAAATCTTCTTCAACGGAGAAGCTGAGTACTGGTATAAGTGTAAGGTGAATTACATTACACTGGATGAAAAGAAAGGTAAAGAAAAGAAAACGCCATGCTATATGTATGTCCAGGCCGGTAATCCCAAGGATGCCGAAGCTGTGTTGACTAAAGGCATGCAGGGCACGTTGGGCGACTGGAATTGTGAGTCTATTGCAGAAACGAAAATCATTGAAGTGTTTAAATATGATCTGCAAAAAGGCGTAGAAAAATTGGGAGAAAAGAAAAATGATGAGTGATGTTGTTTCCCGTGTAGCACTTGCGACAGCAATTGTATTATTGGTAGTGGCAGGTGCTACTTTGCTGATAGTGATTAAGATAGAAGAGGTACCAAGATGGTTAATGAACTTACCATATACGTTGTCTTTAACGGCGGTATCCTTTTCAACTATATCGCTTGTGTCTAAATATAAAAAGTGGAAAAGAAATTGTACGTCTGCGAACGATGCGGACGAAAAGTGATGATAAGAAGTCATGGCTTATGCCAGGCTTGCAGGAGCAAAGAGTTGACTCCGAAGAAAAAAAACAGAATTACATCCATTAAAAACAGCAGCAAGAAGAAAAAGTTAGAGAGCCCGGATTTATCCGGGTTTTTTCGTCTTATGCTGGAAGAGCTGAATAGTATTCGGATGTCTATGACTGGTAGGGCTATCCATTTTCCTACAGTATGTAACGTATGTCACATACTTCCAAAAAGGATATATAAGTCGGTTGCCACTTGCAGAGATAATATAGTTTTTCTACATGAATCGGAGCATACGGTATTCGACATGTATCTTGACCGGATGGAATTTGATAAACTTGAAACAGAATTTCCTTTTGTGTGGAAGTATGCGGTAAAGAAGGTACTGGATATGGAAAGCAGGGGAATGATCAAAGAAAGAGGTAGGTTGATTATTGAAATAATTGACAGGTATGATAGAAGAAAAGATTAAAATATTAACAGATTTAGGGTTTGTCCCTATGGTGGAAGGAGTAGAAAATACGTTGTTTAGAATGAACGATGTTGTGATGTCGGTGTCAGATCCTAATCAAACACCGGAGCAATTGAGAAAGGAAGTTATGTCTTTAATAAAAAACAAAGACATAGCAGAAAGAGGCGGACAGGTTCCAGTAGTTAAAGAGCCGGCGCCTGAGCCAGAGCAGGCCCAGGGAGAAGAACCGGAAGCTCCGGCAGAGGAAGCAGATCCTAACCCTGGAGAGGAAGATTCGAATCCGTTTACAGAAAATCAGGAAACGTTAGAGCCGTTTTATATCTGTGATGAGTTAAAGAAGATTGAGACTCCCAAATTCGTAAGATTGACATTAGACGATAATCGTTTTTATGTAAGGAAGATGGATGATGGGACGGCCAAGATATATGCTTCAGTAACAACTTTAATCAAAGATGGGTATGTAGATGATAAGACCGCACTTCAGGAATGGAAGCAAGAGATGAAGATGCTTGGTCGCAATCCGGAAGAGGTGGCGCAGTATGAAGCTGATAAGGGAACGATCATGCACTACTTATACGGATTGTACCTAACAGGTAGAGATATGGTCTTAAATCGAAGTTTTATAGTTAAGACCGTACAAGAAGGTAAGCTGAAGATATCGAAGAAAAATCTTGACCGATTCTTTAACAGCATAGATGATCTTGACGATATGATTGTCAGAGTTATGAAGTTTGCCAAATTTTGTTCGGAGTATAAGGTTAAGCCGATGATGATTGAAAGAATATTGTCATTAGAGGACTATTTGGTAGCTACGCCGATAGATGCGATGGTTAAAATGACATTCAAATACAAAGAAGAAGGTTATTTTGGAGCCGTGTATCAAAGGGCCACAGGGCAGTTCAAAAAAGGTGATCCGAAGAAGGAGGTAAGAGACGTGGAGAAGGAAGAAGTGGTTATTCTCGACTTTAAATCAGGGGGAATATGGGAATCATACGCATTTCAATTAGAAGCTGAAAGAAGAATGGTTAAAGCATGGTATGGGATTGATGCACGTATTATGAACTTTTCTCCAAAAAGCACGAGCAGCAAAGGATATACGTTGAAAGAATGGACAGAAGACAGTATAGCACTTGAAAAGGCGGACTGCGTGTTCCAGCAAGGTATGTTGAATCACCTTAGAAAAGATAAGAAGTTCAAAGTGAGAAAAGGAGTGTTGAATATTAATAAACCATACAATGAAGAGGATCATACGGTTGTATATGATATTGCAGAGGAAATGTCTAAAAGATTCATAATATGAACGATATTGTTATTCCTGAAGGAGATTATATAGAAATCGTAAAACCGATATGCATCAATCCTTTTGGTGATTATTTTATTAACATCAAAAGGGGTTCGAGATTAAGATTATCGAAAGATTTGAAAATAGGAGATAAATATGCAATATGTGTACTTGCATCTCATAAGAAATATGGCAAGACCATCGAAATAATAATGCCTATATTGGTCAGAAATACAAGAAGAGTATGAAAAGAAAAATTAGAAGAACAGGAGAGATAATAGACGTAATCACTTTCAGTAGCTCAACTACAAGAAGCGACCATGACAGAATACAGTTCTATGGTGATAATGGGAATGTGATAAATGAGAGTTTAAATTATTATCTCGATACCCTTCCTGTGGATGATGAAAACAAAGATGTAGATTGGGAACAACGTAGATTCGATCTTGTTAAGGCTTATTCTATTGAGTTTATCAAAATGCAAAATAGAAAAGGAGAGATAGATTGCGGAGTATATGTACCAGATGTGGTGTCATGGTCTATAACTATAGCAGATAGAGTCATAGAGGCAATGAGAGGAGTTGAAAATGCTTGATTTCAGGAAATACGAAAACGTACCTCGGTTTCAACTTGACCGCAGGCCCGGAAGGAGCCGACTGAAGCTAACCTGCCCGGCTTGCGGAAAAAGCCGGTGCCTCACTCCTTATATTGATGTGGCAACAGGTCAGGTTGTTGGAAACGAGTTCGGAAGATGCGATCATGAACGGACTTGCGGTTACGATAAACGACCTACTGGTAAGGATGTAGGTGATAAAGATCTTTGGATTTCGGGAAACAAGTGTATAAGAGCTTATCGTCCTCCTGTAAATCATGACGTTGTAAATTACATACCTTTTAGCGAGTTTGAGAGGACTGTAGTTCCAGACGATAGAAACACTGTATTTAGATTTTTATCGTCTCTATGGGGAAAAGAAAGGGTATCTGATGTGTTCAGAAGGTATCATGTCGGAACAATGGATTTATGGGGATGGAAAGGGTGTTGTATATTCTGGCAGATAGACAAAGATTTTGTATGTAGAACCGGCAAGATCATGGACTTTTATATAAAGACCGACAGCCAGGGGAATGAGATTGATGTAAAAAGAGTGAAAGAAAAAGACGGTGACAATGAGCGGCCTCATGTTATGTTTTATCACTCGTTGCATGCAAGGGACTTCTTGTTTAGACAATGCCTGTTCGGAGAGCATCTTCTAAGCCAGTATCCGGATAAGGTGGTTAATCTGGTGGAATCAGAAAAGACGGCTATTATATGCGCTGTGAATAAACCAGATGAGTTGTTTGTAGCTACCGGTGGGTTGCAGAACTTAAGACCGGAAGTGATAGATGTTTTAAAAGATAGAAAGACTGTAGCTTTTCCGGACAAAGGACAAGCATTTGACACATGGAGTAAAAAGATAGATGGGATGATGATGAAGTCAAGGATAAAAGTATCGGACTATCTTCAAAATGTTGAAAATGTAGGGGACGGAGATGATGTGGCAGATTTGATAATTAATAACAAAGTAAAAGAGAAATATTATGAGCCTGGACGTTTATATTAAGAGCAAGAAGAAAGAAGAGGATCGTAAATGGGTTGCAAACATCACCCACAACATGAACAAGATGGCACAAAAAATATTCGTATCAGAAAACAAAGAAACACTATACGATTATGTTTGGAGACCGGAAGAATTGGGCAGGGAAATAGATACCAAAGAGATGGCGAAGATACTCACAAAAGGTATATATATTATGATCTCCAAGAGAAAGAGTCTTTTGAGATACGAACCGGAAAACGGATGGGGGTCTTATGATTCATTTCTTAAGTTTCTTATCGAATACAAAGAGGCATGTGAAGATAATCCAGGGTGTGTAATTGAAGCAAGTAGATAACAACATGGAAAATTATAAAAACACTTTAAACGAGGTAGTGGTGATCGAATCATCACCAGAAACGTATTTTGTTTACGCTATTCGTAATGCTATTCGTATCTCTAAATGTGCGTATCCTACAGCCAAGAAAGTAATTTTCAAAAGAGAGGACGTAGAGGTGGAGATCTCGGAAATGGAAACTGAAAGCAGTTTGTATGAAAAGTTTAAAGAGAAACAAAAGGATAGAGTATGGAACTCAATGTGCGGCAACAACGGATTTTAAGAGGCGAAATTTGCCCTTATTGCGGAAGAGAAACCGAGTTGGTCAATGCCGATAAAATATATAGCAGAAAAGGCTTAGGAATGGTTATGATGTGTAAACCATGCAACGCTTATGTCGGTGTTCATGAATCAGGGCCGAATAAGGGAAAAGCTAAAGGCCGGCTTGCGGGCCCATCACTGAGGTCTCTTAAAATAAGAGTCCATGCCGAACTTGACAGACTATGGTCTACGCCGGAGGAACGGGAAAGGATGTTTGACATACTCCCACGCCTAAAGGCTATGGGATTCTTGGATACAAACGTATGGAACCCCGGTATTTCTACCGCTGGAATTACCCATACTCTCCAATTCGGAAATGCCCTTCCGAAGAATGTTTTTAGATGCTAACAAGTCACGATCATTTACGGACCCGCACCTGGGGCACGCCCATGTGCGGTCCTTTAATGATAATTCTTTGTTAACATGCCCGCATTCACAAGTTTTAGAAGAAGGATACCATTTATCAATATGATGGACTGTTACACCATATTTTGTTGCAACATACTCCAGTTTGTTGATAAATGATGAATGGGATAAATCAGATATTTTCTTTCCCCATAGGCGTTTCATTGCTTCAATGTTTAACGTTTCAAGGAAAATGAAATCATACTTTTTACAAAGTTCATGTGCTAATTTCCATTGGAAATCATTACGTAGATTTTCAATTTCCCTGTACGTTTGTTGAAGTTCAAAACGTCTCCTTTTTCTATTGTTGGATCCTTTAACAGATTTAGAAATCCTTTTATTGCATTTCTTGATCTTGTTTTGATACTGTTTAAAGAATAACGGAGAAATGACATTATTACCATCACTTGCAGTGAAATAAGTTTTAAGCCCGAAATCCAATCCTACAGATGCACCATTATGTGTCTTTCCGTAGGATGAAACAGGATTATGATCTGTAATGATTATCAAACTGTAACGACGGCATGTTTCTCTTATTATTCTGATTTGTTTTACATTACCTTCATACTTTCTACTTGATGAGAATTTAAATCTTTTCTTATTCTTATTAATTGTGATAACGTTTCCATTCAGCGTAAAACCACCCTGTTTGAAAACAAAAGAATTGAACTTCTCAGGTGATTTGAACTTAGGTGGTCGTTTCGCTAACTTTTTGAAGAAACGATTGTATGCAGAATCTAATCTTTGAAGAATCTCTTGAACTGTTTGGGAATGAAGCAAATGTCTTTTAATCTTTTTAGAGAAATGCTTTTGTATCCTGTTAACAGAAATGTATTTTCCAAACATTCGATAATATCTTCTCTGTAAAGCTAACGCATGATTCCATACAAAACAACATTCACGAAGCATCTTGTCGAAATACTTCGTTTTCTTTGAATAATATATGTTGTACTTGTATGAAATCATTTTTAATTATATTTATGACGCAAATATAATAATAATTTCTATATTTGCAATAAAAAAACATGGATAAAAGATGGAAAACAAACAAAAGTAGTGTTTACAACATAGGATATCATATAATATGGTGTCCAAAATACAGAAGAAAAATATTGACCGGGGAGATAGAATCCAGATTAAAGGAGCTTCTTCTGCTAAAGTCAACGGAAAATGGATGGACTATTGAATATATGGAAATAATGCCCGATCATATCCATATATTCATAAAAGCAACACCTTCTGATTCTATTTCCCATATTGTATCACAATTAAAAGGATACACGTCTTTCGTTTTAAGAAATGAATTTGAAACAATAAGGAAAAGACTGCCTTCATTATGGACAAGATCTTTTTATGTTGAAACAATAGGGCATATATCAGAATCAGTTATTAAAAAATACATAGATGATCAAAAGAAGCATTGATCCCCTGCTTTTAAGTAGGGGCTTTACGGAAGATCGTAAACAAAGAACGATCAGGTTCGAGAATAGAATGGCATAAACTTGGAGATAAGTGCCCTAATAAGAACAATCAAATAGTGTCAGGCAGTAGCGCTTGCAGGGGATGTCCTGAGTATCTCCATGATGAGAAAGATGGGTATGTCTGGTGTGATCCTGATATGAGCTACGGCAGGTTGAAATAGGGCGCGAATTGTCTATCTTTGTGCTATTATTAATCAAAAAAAATATAAGCACATGGGTAGATCGACAGAGTACTACAGGACTCATCCCGAAGCCAGGAAGAAAAAGGCTAAAAAGGACAAGGAGATAAATGCCAGACCGGAACAGAAAGCCAAACGCCGGGAGCTTGGTCGTAAAAACTACGAAACGGACAAGAAGAAGGGCAAAAGCTGGAGGAAAGGCAAGGATTGTTCTCATACCAAGAACGGTCTTAGGTATAAATCAGTAAAAGCTAATAGGGGATCCAAATCGGATACAAAAGGTGACAAAAATGCACGAGGAGATAGCAAATAGGATAGATATAAGAAGGATATTCAAAACCTCTAAACAGGTCATGGAAGAGGCATATGAGAATATCTTGAAATACAGGCGGGGAGAGCTTATCCCCGCTAAAACCGGATACGATTATATTGATGAGGCTTTGCTTGGAGGTATTTTCCCTCAGCATGCTATTGCCATAGGAGCCCGCCCATCTGTAGGTAAATCGTATGTGGCCCAAAAGATATTGGAAAATGTGATGAATCCGATGATCAACCCGCAAGCAGAAGATTATTTTCTTGTCAATTGCGAGTTTGAAATGAATCCTCAAGATCTTCTTCTTCGTAGAATGAGCCAGGATATGAAAAAGCGGGCTCCTGAAATATTAAGAAGGCAAGATTCTAATACAGTAGAAGAGATGAGGATGTTTGAAATCCTTCAAGGTGAAATCAGAAATAATATAATATACATCGATGCTCCATGTACGGTAAAAGAGTTTGAGGCGGCTGTGTATCATATAGCTAACAAACACAAAGACAAACGTCTTATAATATTTAAAGTCGATCATATTGCTTTAATAAAAAGAATGGGATTAGATCCTAAGTCGGCTATAGATGATTTGGTGGCGGTTATGAATGAGGCTAAATTAGTATATAAAAACATATTTTTCCTCATTATATCCCAATTCAACAGAGAGATAGAAGGAAGGATAAAAAGCCCTCAAGAGCAGCCGCCTCGTCTTTCTGATTTTTACCAGTCTGATACGCTTGGTCAGTTATGTACGTTAATGATAGGTTTGCATAATCCTCGTCGGTACGGGCTGGATAAGTATATGATATTTGGGAAAGACTGGTATCAGACTCTTGATAGGTTTAAAACTGAAAACAAAACATCATTCAGGACAGCCGGACTGGTGTTTCATCATATACTGAAGGTAAGGCAGGTTAGTATGGAAGAGCTTACTAACACAATCCACCCAGAGATTCTGCCGGGGCATGGATGGATGTACGGGGAGGGCGGGACGAAGTTCGTGAACCCTAACCAGCCGCCGACGCCGCCCAAGCTCTATACTGTGGAAGACGTTACGGACAATCAGGAACAAGAACAAGAGACAAAAGAAGAACAGTCATTGTATTAAAAAAAAATAAGAACCATGAGACTAACAGTAGAAGAAAACGAATACCTGATAAGTAAGTTCCTTCTGGTTCTTACCGAGTTTGCAGGGGATGAGAGAGAGATGTTTTTAATCAACTCCATACATGATAAGGCGATGGCGGATATGAATTATCGTCTTCCTTCTTTAATAAGCAGAGAACGTAAAAGACGGGTTATTGAGCTCCTTAAAGAAGGAACCAGAATAATCAAGGACTTTTCCGGCTATGCAGGTGATATGGGTATGATTAACGAATACGATCGCCTAAAGAAAGAAATAGGTACCGTCCAAGACCAGCTTGGTGACGTAGAAGGTCAACTCCGGGCAGCAGGAGAAGTTATTAAAAAAGAACTTGATATGATTGCTGACCGAATCAAAGAAGACCTCCTCGACCGGGAGCTGGCTAAAAGTAATGCCGAGGCTGAAAGAAAAGCCAAAGTAGATCCGAGATACGAAGTAGCTTTAGGTGATTATAAGGAGATGCTGGAAGTGATTTTTACAACCAGAAACAAGTATTCTACGGTAGATTCTGTACATGATGATCTTCGTCAGTCGGTATCTACCGGTAGAAATTCGATTATCAAAGAAGGATACAATAGTTAAAAAAAAGGAGGAAATATGGAAAAGAAGGAATTTAAAGTAGGAGAAGTGTTTGATGCCGGACTTGTAAGATTAAAATGCGTGGAAGCTTCGGCACCAGATTCAGGGTGCCGAAGGATGTATATTTAATTACTTCACATGCGGGGCGGTGGAAGTGGTTGCAGGCCCGTGTAATTGCACAGAGAGGGAGGATGGTAAGAATGTTATTTTTATTAAGGCTGATTAAGAATGTACATCAATTTCAGACAACTTGCAGCATCAGACATGACTCCTAATGATCTGGCTAATCTTCTTGCTATAAGACAGAAGGATACGGTTATGATCGAAGCCATGCTGGAAAAAGATGCTGGGAGGTATATAGAGCTTGGCCTGGTTGAGAAATTAAAATCAGGTGTGATGAGATTAACCAACAAAGGAACGTCTTTTGTGAATTATATAGAGACACCGGAAATGACGGACGAGGTCCTGGAAACTTTGAAGATTATGATAGGAATGTACGAATCATATTCAAAAGACATAGGTGTCAGCAGAAAAGAAGCGGAATCCAGATTGTGTTGGTTTATGGGTAACACCTCATTTAAGAAAGAGGTCATACTTCAGGTAACGGAATCTTATATAGCAGAGTCAGGAGATTATACAATGAGCTTATGTAACTTCATATGGAAACCGCCTTCTCAGGCTTTTTCAGTCCATATGAACCTTAAAAACTCAAAGCTCTTCGACTTAATAGCTGAAAAATTCAAGATCGCTACCGAGCCTTATTTGGAGTCTAAGAAGAATAAGGAAATGGATTGGTTGTTTGCCGTATCTAAATTGCCTACGCCGCCGGCCAAAGGAAATCCGGATTATTTGTTTACCGGTAGCTCAGAAACGGACAAAGAGAGGCTTAAGAATATCAAAACATACTTATTTAATAAAATCAGAAAACAATGGAAAAGGTAGATATTAGAAAGAGAGTAGAAGAATTAATCCTTGAAAATATTTTGATGGTAGATGCAGAGGATTTGAAAAAGGACGATGTGACTTTCGATTATCTGGCGTTTGATTATTTTGACAAGATCGAATTAATAATGGCAGTAGAAAAAGAGTTCGGAATCCTTATCTATGATGAGGAAGAAGAGAAGTTGGAGTTTGTTAATGATCTTGTTGAGCTTATTTACCGGAAGAACAATGAAAGAAGATAACGGATTTGATATAAAGGTTGCGATATTCGCTTTTATTGCAACGGTGTTGTTTATCACATTGGCAACCGGATATGTATTGTTTATTATATGGATTTTGGAGAAGATTTAGAACCGGAAGAATTAACTGATCATTATGATCAATGTTATAGTTTGGATACAGAAACAGAAGAAGAGGAGGAAGAAGAATATGACTGATGAAGAGTTTGCATTAGAGAATAAGGAAGTGAAGTTTATTCCCAAAAAGAGAATATCGTACCTCAATCCAGGGGATAAAGTGTGGATCGTCTCGTCCGACGGCTACCTGCTACACACAGACGTCGTTCGGCGGGACCGGGGCCGATCTTATGTGGATATAGACGGGATACTGTATTGGAAACGAGGGTTGGATGGCAAACATCGTAATCGTAATAACTACATGCAATTCGCCATGACGCCGGAGGACGGTAAGAAGTATGTCGTATATTACCCGGAAGGATTTAAAGACAATGACTTATGATGGTCCCGGAAACGCATTTGCTATATAAGGAGTTTAATGGTGTAAAACGTCTTGCCATATCTTATTCCCAGATAGATACGTTTCTTACCTGTCCAATGAAATGGTATAAGACTTACGTAGAGGGCAAAAGGTCTACGGAAAAACAAGAAGCTACGTCTTATGGTACGGTTATTCATAAGACACTGGAATACTTCTTTAAGAACGGAAGACAGCCTTCTGGTAAAGACCTTGGAGAAGCGATAAGTTATTACTCTTATCAAGAAGACATACCTTGGCAATCACCGGAAAATATGATGATAGCCATGAAACAATCTGGGGAGCTTCTTGCTTGGATTGTGAATCTGTTTAAAAAAGACGGGAATAAGTTTATGATAGCTGATAGTGATCTTAATCCCTGCGAGAAACTTATTAGACACGGTGCTATAGTTGGAGTCGAAGAAGATTTTGTGCTGCCGTACCGTCTTCCTAAGCCTGTTGATATAAATGGGACCGTTCATACTCATGTGTACATAGTAGGATCGGTGGATCTTCATCTGGCTATAAAGAGCAAGAACGTAGTTCACCATTATGTCATAGATTGGAAATCAGGTAATAAGGTTTTTGATTCTAAGAAGTTGGAAACGAATTTACAGCATCCTATATATTCGTTTTACATCTATAGAAAATATGGTGGAGTTCTGCCAGATATGAACATCTATTTCTTTACCAGGACCAGACAGTACCAAAAGGTTAAGGTGGATGAAGAGCGTAAAACAAAATCTATAGAAATGCTAAATGACACTTTGTCTAAAATATATGATTTTGAAGATAATAGTGTAAAATCATTTCAAGCGTACATCCAGGGAGCAGAAGGATCCAGGTATAGCAAGCGGCGTGCCACCCTAAGCCAGCCTGTTCCGCAAAACAAGCTACCCTGTCCGTCGGCACTGTGTTATTATTGTGACTTTGGATTACATAACAAAAACGAATGCCCTTTCTCTTCGGATTGGGATCCGTCTAAAAAAATAAAACGATGAAGTACGAGGACGTTCAAAAGTTAAGAACAAAATACCGGCAAGATCCGGAAGTCATAAACGTAGAATACATGAGAGACATTGCTGTAAGATGCGGGAATTTCAAGAAAGCATTTGAGCTTCAAGAAAGACTGGAAGATATATGGTTTAACTACTTAAAAGAAATCCAATGAAAGAAGCATTGATAGCAGGGGCAGCGGTCTTTTTATTATCATACCTGTTTGTAACGGCTCTTATAAAAATAAGCAGGGCTATAGATAGGTATAAGATGAAGAAGAAAACCGACAGAATAAAAGTTGGACAACGGTATGAATCCAGAACCTACTTCATGGATCCGTTTGAAAGGGGAAAACATATTGTTAGGATACTGGATATAGAAGAAGGATATGCGCTATATAAATATGAAAATGGTTCAGATACGCTGTATTCTATAGCGCTTGAAGATATTGCAAGAAGATGGATTTTATTAACTAATTAAAAAAAAATATCATGGAAAAGATTGAAATCAAAAAAGCGAAAAGTATCAAGGAAAGACTGGATGACTTCTATAAAAGCAAAGGGAAGGAGTTATGGCTTTATAGTGGTCATTACGAAGATAATAATCTAACTATAAAAGTTGAAAAATTGACTGTATTGTGTGAAACAGAAGCTGAGTATTGCGCTTTATCCGAGGCGGATGATAAAGATTTTATTCCTGTAGCTAAAGAGCCGGAGTTTGATTATTGTTGCGCATGCACGATAGGAGATGCAAATACTATATCGTATCCCGATTATGTAGAATGTAATATATGTATTGATGAAGACGATATAGAGCTGGCAAGGAAAATAATGGTAGAAGAAATAAAATTTTACGCACAGAATTATAATATTGATTGCAGTGGGCTTTGAACTTAGACCTTACCAAAAAGAGGCAGTAGATGCCGGGCTTAAGTTTCTTACAGGAAGATCTAAGAAGCCTGGCATAGAGGTATTGCCGTGCGCGGCTGGAAAGTCTTTAATAATTAGCAAGATAGCTCATGAATTAAAAAGACCTATTCTTGTATTACAACCATCTAAAGAGATTCTGGAGCAGAATTATGCGAAGGCCGTATCATTCGGTTCTGAACCTACTATATATTCTGCTTCATGTAAAAAAAAAGAGTTATCGGCTATGACCTATGCTACACTTAAAAGTATAAAGAAAGACGTAGCAAGGTTGAAAGACATAGGGATAGACACGTTATTGATAGATGAGGCGCATAGCGGGTATTCTCCTGAAGAAGGTTCTGAATTTATGGAGTTTATGAACGAGTTTCCAGAGGCGAAGGTGCTGGGCTTCACTGCCACGCCCTGCCGCCTCCGGACCTACAGTTCTATGCTGGAAGGGAACTACAGCAAACTTAATATGCTGACGAAAGACGAGCATAATTTCTTTAAGAAGATAGTTCACGTAACACAAATACAAGAACTAACCTCTCAAGGGTTTTGGTGTCCACTTAAGTACGAACGATGGTCGTTTGATGAATCGGCTCTGATGTTAAACAGTACCGGGGCTGAATACACCAACGAATCTATTAAAGAAAGTATTGTACGAAACGGCTTAAACAACTCTATCTACAAGCGCCTTCTTCAACTTATGAACGAGCGTAAAGCCATTTTGGTTTGCATGGATTCTATCGAATCATGTAATAGAATATCAGAGTTCATGAATGCCAGGATGGGAGCCATAACCGGTGTCGTAACATCGCTAACAACCAAAAAGAAAAGAGAGCAAATCATATCCGATTTCAAAGAAGGTAAGTTGAAGGTGGTTTTTAATTATTCAACGCTTGCTACCGGATTTGATTTTCCTGAACTTGATTGTGTGATGTTTGGTCGACCAACTTTCTCATATTCAACTTATTACCAAATATTAGGCCGCGCCGTCCGCATCCATCCTGACAAGAAAGAGGCGCTGATAGTTGATTGCTGCGACAACATGAGACGCTTTGGTCGGATAGAAGACCTGACAATCGAGCAATTCCCTTCTAAGGGCTGGTGTATGTTTGCCGGCGATCAACTTCTGTCCAATATAAGGATGGGTGATATTATTACCAAAGACGAAATCCTTCGCCGGGCAGCCTCGCTTAAATCCGTAAATGGAGATGGTAGGAGAGAGGACGATCTTGACAGCATAATAATGTGGTTTGGAAAATATGAAGGAATTAGATTCAAAGACATACCGGTGTCGTATTTTAGGTTCTTGGCTGAGAATATGGCAGTAAAACCAGGAGATAGAAAAGAAAAGGTTATAGAATATTATAATAGGTTGACATACTCCCATAGCTAAAGCAAATGGGATTCTTGGATACAAACGCAAGAAACCCCGACATTACTATCGTTGGAATTACTCTTACTCTCCAATTCGGAAATGCCCTTCCGAAGTATATTACGAGCTGCAAGAACATC
>OLRW01001364.1_pt1 | contig 16132 bp, 32 predicted proteins | sample 1672701 | NCBI WGS metagenome assembly OLRW01 (sample SAMEA3136715, study PRJEB25190) | human gut metagenome | biome: human gut; feature: human-associated habitat; material: faeces | place: Austria | collected 2013
GGAACCGCATATCATAATATGGGATTAGATGATATTGCCACAAAAATTTTAAATAATGCAGAGTGATAGGGTGCGTAAGATTGTAAAGTTCATGAATCCAATGAAACTTTTTGAAGGATAATGATATATGGAGTAAAACTAATGAACAAACTGGTCCAAAAGGTAAAATGGCCGCTGTCTGGGCTGACAAATATGGAAATGTATATGTATGGCAATGCAAGTGTCGAGGCTAACAAGGAGATGCAGGAACCACTGGCGAAACTGTATAAGTATGAAAATCAGCTGAATATGAGAGAAGTAATAAGGGAATATGTTGATAAACTTGATAATAAAATCAAAAGATGTGAAGCTGAAATTGTTAATACAAAAGATGTTAACTACGAGGCCCGCATGATGGCAAGACTGGATGCACTGACAGAGGTAAGAAATGATTTATTGGAAAGGCTGGACGAGACTGATGGAACTAATCATAAACGAATTAGCAAATAAGGACCATTTTACAAATGACAGGCAGTATAATGCAGGGTTAAAACTGATCAGAGAATATGGCTATTTTTATGTCAGCAGTAATCCTGCTGTGAAATATTACTGCATGTGCAATGGATTCTAAAAATGGATGTCGGTATGAAAGAAAATAAGAAACAATGGATACTTGGTTATATGTCGCAGCACAAAGATGAACCTGTTGATGTTGTCGCAGAGAGCTTTGTAAATGCGTATGTAAATAAGTTTAATCCCAAAAGAGTAGAGTGGTATCCATATGGTGCGCCAAAGGTTCCTGAGCTTGGCAGGCTGCTTGCGGAATTGTATAAGGAAAACAAAGTTGGCAGATACAGACATTGTTGTGAGAACTGGCAGGACGGCTATCCAAAATGGTTTTACATATATTATCTGGCAGATTAATACAGACAGTTGCATGGCTGTCTGTTTTTATATAGAAAGCAATAAGTTGACAACAAATCTATCATACTCTTTATGTAAAAAAAAATCATTTCATTTGTAATGCTATATAAAATAACTAAGAAATATAAGTCTATTTTGAAAGGTGTAGTTGATATGGAACAAACTTTCTATGTCGGAATGAAAATTTGCGATTATTATGCAGTTTATATAAATGATGCTGGATATGAACAAAAAGAAATGGTTCAAGAAAACGAGATTGATGGATTTGTACATTGTCTACAAGTTTTAGGATATATAGAAGTTTAATTTTATTTGTGGATGGAAAGGAAATCATAAAATGAATAAAGCAATATGTGTAAAGGATTTTGAAGGTGTTGGTTTTTTAAAAGATGATAAAGATAAAAAAGTTCATATCAAAAAGGGTGATATAATCGAATGGGATAATCAAGGATATCTTTGGTCTGATAACGTATGTTTTGGACATATGGATGCTTATCCTGGTCAATGTTTTAAATTTTAAAAGCAAAGTAAAATTAAGTTTACTTGTGAATGTAAAGGAAATAAAATATGTCAAAGAAAATTATATATACAGATGAATTTGGGAATAAGATAGACGTTAATTCGATTGAGGGTATCCATGTTATACTTAACGACATTTTTATGACATGCGATAATGAGAACAGCTGTTTATGCGTTAAAGAGAATATTAAAGCAAGCGTAGAAAAATGTTATGAAACCAGAAAACTAGAGATTAAAACTGGTAAACTTCAAGATAAAAGTAGCATTTGGTAAGGAAGTTCACCTGGTTTGAATAAAGAAAAGAGAGGAATATATTATGGACAAATTAGAACAAGCGATGCAGAGTGCAGATTTCTGGACAGAGTTGTCATGCACATCATTTGGTAAAATAGTACTTCATGGTAAAAATCCGAATGAGGATGCAGGCGAGGACGCATATTATGAGGTCTCAAATGAAGTTAATTCAGATGGTGACTTTGCTATTCATTTTTTCAAAAGCTATGAGAGAATGAAGGAGTGGCTCAACAACTGGCAGGGCGAATGCTTTTATGATTATCTCGTTGAACTATATGAAAAAGAATTGCAGCGTGATAATTCATAATTAACTGTGAGACGCTGCGCAAGTGCGTAATGTCAGGGTTAAAATTATAAGAAGCAAATAGCAGAGTAAGTGTTGAAATAAGTGAAATGATACTGTAAAAAAATGTCTACTGAGGTAGATGAAGAATACAATACTGGACGAACAGCCTGTATTTCGGAGAACATTCATATAGTAAGAAAACAGATGTGTAATAAAGAATTTTTCAGCCCGGAATACAACGATTGTCCCATACTGATAATATGGGAAAACGGCGTTCAGATTGAAAAAGCCGAAGGTAGTAATGTGCTGAAGAAAATTGCAACAGAGATGGCACTTTCTGAATGAATAGGTCAAGGATAAAGGAGGAACAAGCGATGAAATACAGAATTGTCGATGCAGATAATAAAGCTGCATACAGCAAACCAAAGACTTTTGCGGAGGTCAAAGCATGGTTTGAGCCAAACGCGGAGCTCACAGAGGAACACAGTAAATGGGCTGAGATTGAAGACATTGATGACATGAGAGAGTACCTTGTTTGGGAGGCTCAGGGCATGAGACCTAACTACAGAATTGAGGATTGTCCGGAATAAGAAAACTAAATACATGTTTGATGCAGGCAGCCGTGTGGCTGTCTGTTTTTTTTTATATAGAAAGCTATTCGTCATCCGTAAATCTATCATACTTATAATGTAAAAAATTTATTTCGTTTGGATAAAACCCATTTCCGGAATATTATATATACAGAAAAAATACGAAAAGGAGACAGACAGCTATGGACTTAATTGATAGAGAGTACTTATTAGATAATATAATAGAATGGCGGTCCATGTTGACTGATGAAAGTGAAAAGAAATTGCTTACAGAAGTAATGCATTGTATAAAGGCAAAAGATACTATTGTTGATATGCAAAAACTTATTGATGGAGTAAATTCTCAAAAAATAGATTTGGACAGTACAGAAAGTAATATTAAAGCTGCATCTGTTTATAATACTGCTATTGACGATAGTCTATATGAAATCAAAAACGCTGTATATCCTCATTATAAAGCATTGTTTGTCTGGGATAAAACATGCTAAGAAATTTATAAAGAACGATATAAAGACTATATGGAATATAAAAAACTAGGAGAGTGAGTAGTATGGAATGGAACATGAAAAACAACCCAACATTTAAGGATATATCGGAAAATAGAAGCTCGTGTTTCTTAACGGTGCGCAGACACAGTTCTTTTGTTGCAAAAGATTATTACGATTCAAAACTGGACAAGTGGTTTAAGATAGGCAACTGTGTGTGTGTGGAAGAAGTGCCGGTGGTAGCATGGATGCCTTTACCTAAGTTCGATTATGATTTAATTAATAAGGAGTCGGAATTAATTAAATCAACAGATGGGAAAACTCATCTAATCGAAAGTTATATGCCAGAGAAAACAGACTCGTTTAAAATTATAGAGCAGGAACCCATTCTTGAGATCGAAAAAAGATATAATTAAGAGAAACATTAAAATTGGGGAGGATGTTGATCATGTCATACAGAACATACGTTAATGCTACACAGATTTTTGGCAATAATGAATGCTATCCAGAATGGATAAACTATATCAAGAGTAAGGGCATTGAGGTCGGAGAAAATGACAGCTATACCGGCGAACTTGATGACTTTATGGAGGCGCTTGATGTTGTTGAGTCCATTGTAATGAAACTTGAAGCAGAAAGACGTGAAAACAAGAAAAATGGCTTATCTTTCCATACGGAGAGTATATTCGACCTTGGCGAGATTTATGATGCAGTTGCCGCAAGCCCAGGCGATGAGAGCTTGCTGGATAAAGAAATTGAGTATGTAAATAATGCTTACATGTTCATGCCGTATGCCTTCTTAAAAGCCTGTGAAGACATTGTTGAATACATGGGGCTTTCTTTTGAAGGTCGGCATACAAGGATATATAAGCTCAAAGATGGCTGCAAAATCAAAGTAGAGGCAAGATAACATACAAAAGGAGAGAATATATGTCAGAAAATAATCAGTCAAAAAGATCAAGATGCAGATATTGCTTTCCCTCTATAAGAAAAAATGGCAATGAATTCCATTGCGTCGTGAATGGATGGGAGAACGAAAATGTTAAAAATGTATCTCGTAAATATTGCGAAAACTGCAGTAAATTCAGCAGCAGATATATAGAATATCCGATTACTGTAAATGGAATCGAATCAGAAGAAATTAAGCCATATACTCTTGGCTATGAATGTGGAACTCTCTGTGAAATCAGACCTTGCGGAGAAGAGTATGAGAATAAATCTTATCTAGGGATATATCTTGGAGAACTGCCAATTAGTATATCTGCATCATATGATGAAGATACAGGCGTTCTTAAAAACAGAGCAGTTAATAATCCTGCTATTTTCGTTCCGGAACTCAAAAGAATTATATATGGATGTGAAAGTTGGTGGCGGGAAATTGAGTCAGTGGAAGACGTAAAAGGAATTTCTGATGAAGATATTGAGAATACATGGTATGTTGGCTTGCTGAAGAAACTGAAAGAATAATACAGGTACAAGAATTAATGCAGACAGTTGCAACACTGTCTGTATTTTTTATATGGAAAGCCATAAGCCAAATATAAATCTAACATACTTATTATATATAAGGAAGGAGAACGCTGATTATGGATAAAGAAATTGTATACATAGCGGAGCTGGATGCTGACGTAGATGATGTAGTGGCAGCTCATTATTTGCACAATAAGGGTGTGCTGAAATGCGTAGTGCTGGACCCTTATCCGAAAACAAAAGAAGGCCTTGAAAGAAAAGAACGGCTTGAAAGTCTGTGTGTAACAGTATTAAAGAAAATGCCGCCAATTGCAAAATATGTTTTCGTGGGCGGAGCATTGACACTTGTTGCTGATTACATCAGGATGCATCATATTGACTGGCTCGTCATGAATGGTGGATTTGTTGGTACAAATATTGCCACTTATGAGCTAGACAAGTTTAAAGGCAAAGAAACTGTCAGGACATTTAACTTCAATTGCGATGTGAATGCCGCAGATGCAGTATTAAAGGCAGATGAAAGACATATTGGACATATAATCCTTGTCGGCAAAAACGTGTGTCATGATATAAGGAATACACGATCTGGTATATGGAATGACAATGAGTACGAGGAATTGTTCAGCGAGTACCATGTAAAAAAGGAAAAAAGACTGCATGATATGTTAGCCTGTCATGAAGGAATTGCATACATCAATGGTGAAGATGCATTCTGCGAATATGATACTGTAAAACCGTACAATGAAGGACTCTGCGGAACTATGACAAAGTGGGGAAGCACAAAGACAAGGACGACACCATACAGAGAAGTACTGGCTGCAGTTGATTACAGAAAGTTATGAAATTAAACGACTGCATACAAAAGGAGAATTAAATGTTCAATTCAAAAATGTACAAAAAATACTACCCAGTTAAATCGTCAGCAGATATTGTTAACATGGATATTGCGGATAAGAAAAAACTCGTAAAATGGATTAAATCCATCATTGCTGATGTCAATGCATATAATGCGCAGAGTCGCAAACGTGCCGAGACTGCTGGATGCAAGGAATGCTGGCGGATTAACTTTTATCCAGATAAGGAATATATTGACAGTGTGTGCCAAAAAATCACAACTGAATCATTTTCACTGACTGCTGAGGACATTCAGCTTGTGAATTTAGTGTTATATCGACACAAGTATGCAGGTATTATATCTGCATACTATTTTCCGGTACTGCCGACAACAGAATAGCAAACTTTATGGAGGATGAGCATATGGAACAAATAACAAGAGTACAAATACAAGAGAGCCTAGATACTTACGTGAAAACTTATATTACAGACGCTGAGTGGCATATCAGCCTTGTTGAAGACTTCATGCATTTGTTAACAGGTAATAGCTTTAATGTAACTGATTTGCAGGATTCGAGATGGATTAGAACTATAATTGATAATAACAAAGATGATGAATATGCAAAAAAAATATTAATGCGAAATATGCCGGAAAGATATATCTCTGGGTTATTTAATGCCGTAATAAGGGAGACAAATCATGGAAGATAAATGTGCTAAAATATACGCATGCAGGCATTATATCTGCATACTATTTTCTGGTACTAACAACAGAATAGCAAAAAATAAGGATACGATTTTTCGTATCCTTTTTTATGCAAGAAAATAAGCGCTGTGGTCTGGTAAATTAATTTTTAAAGGCCTCGATTTCGAGCCCTTTACAATCAGAATGGGATATAAAATATATCGCTTAAAATGTAACAGCTAATTATGCTTATAATAATAAATGAGATAATAGTGTTAACAAGAGCTATGATAAGATATATTGCCTTTGTTGCTTTTTTACAGAGACGAAGCTCGACAAAATAAGCCAACGCCATAGGAGCTGAAAACCAAAAGTCAATTATTAATGCAGTGCTGATATATTCGTTGTGCGTTAATATCATTCCCACTATAAATATCATTCCAAAATATATTAAACTGTAAATAGCTTTTTTCTTAATCATAAATTTATTCCTTTCTTATCAGATTTTCAATTACCATTGCAGCACAGCCGACGGAGCTTTCATCATAGATTTCGCATTCTGCATAAATTATATCAGCAATTCCTTTTGTCAGCTTGCCAATTTCTTCATTGAGTTTTGCGATTTTGTTGCGATTTTTGTTAGACCGTCTTTTTGGAACTGCATCTCTTTCAACAAGTATCTCCTTAATTCTGTCTGAGTCTATATTATAATTGCTGACAGTCTCAAATTCAATCCTTTCTCCCGTTACAGGAGAAAAGGGTATTGGCAGATAGCATATGTGTTCTTCGAGCCCATTGTACTGAAGATTATCATAATAATCGTAATCGTATATTTCTTCAGCATCAGTTAGCTCAAGACAAAGCTGCGGCCAGATTTTTCCGGTGGCATCATCATAAGCATTAAAGAATACTATTCGACCGGACAGCTTATTCAGCTTGTAACTTTTAAGCATATTTTTAAGGTTGTTTTCATTTTCGCCGTTATGTAAGCTGAAAAATACGTGCTGTCCGCAGGTGTATCTGTCTACTTTAATCATTTACATTCTCATTTTCCTCATTAACCTTCTTGATAATTTCTTTGATAAGATATTTAACAATTTCTGCTTGAGTATGTGATTTATTGGCATATTCCCTGATCTCGTCTGTTAAAAATGCCGGATTTACACTGTTCATATAAGTTTCAATCATCATCAGACGTTCGTCTGCTTCATATGGAACGAACTCTGTTATATTTTGGAATCGTCTGAGTAGCGCCTTATCGAGCAGATCCGCTCTGTTCGTTGCAGCAATAACAATCTGACCGTCTACAAGGTCGTCAAGCGCCTGCATAAGAGAAATGGTGATGCGGGCGATTTCGCCATCTGCCCCGCCGCCACCTTTACGCGCAAGGCCTATACAGTCAATCTCATCAAGCATAAGCACACATTTCATGCCCTTGCAAAAATCGAATACGCGCTGGATATTCTGCGAAGTTTTTCCCATATATGAGTCAATAAGGTACGAGAAATTCAGATACACATAAGGCAGTTCCAGTTTGTATGCAGTATATTTTGCGAATTCTGTCTTTCCGGTGCCGGGTATTCCGGACAGAAGAGTACTGTTTGTATATGGGATTCCATATTCAAGGAGTTTTGTAGTGGTATTTACTGCCTTTATAATTCTGGTAAAGACGTCTGCCTGCTGCCTGCCAAGATAATATCTGTTTTCATTGAAGTCTGAAACGTCAATCATCTTAACAAGTCCCTTGATGTTCACGGGCACTTCCATGACATTGTCTGAGCCGTTCTCAAGCAGTTTCTTGTAGTATTGAACCTTGCCTTCATTTTTCTTTGTGCTGTCCTCAACGCAGCAGCATATTGCATACTGCTTTGCATCCTGTATTCTGTTTTCCGCTATTGCCCTGATACAGGCAAGCATGTTGTCGCTCATTCCCATCTTACATTTCTCCTTTTACGACTCTTTCGTTTACATATGCGGTGAATTCCATGATTCTCCTGTAATCAGGCTCATCCGGCAGAGTAGTGTTTTTCTTTGCATACTCCAGCTTCTTCTCATATTCGTTCACAAGTTCAAAGAACTCCGGAAGTGGTTTGTCATCTGCGCCAAGATACTTTCCGTTTCTGATGTCCATAAGCAGATCATGTTCTTTTTCGCGGTATGTTACAATTTTTTGCTGTTCCAAAATATCAATGCACATCATATATAGTCTGAGCAGGTGCATTGAGTGCTTTGCTATTTTTTTGTGAGCAGCAGCTTTTTCATTTCGTTTCCCGGCTTTTGCATAGCTTTTCACAGTTGTCTGCAGCTCATTCCACAGGCAGCAGTAATCTCTGAGTGGATAGTGGTGCAGTTTCACATCCATGAAGATCTCTTTGTCGAAGCCTTTCTGCACAGCAGTATCAATGTACAACTTAATGGCATCGTCTGGATATGTGGAATACTTTCCGGCAAAGTTTTCTTCCATGGAGGATAATACGTGCAGAATATGTTCCTCAAGATCCGCCTGCGGCATTTTGTTTGTTGTAAGCTGCCTTAATCTGTACATCTGCTGCATGGCATATCCGCCGAATGTGCTGACTGCTTTCTTTGACAGGAACATGTCGGAGTTGTCAATTAATTCCCTGCCAATGTCTGATAAATAAAAATAATGTTCAGGCCTGCATCCAAGCATTTCAATAGTATTCGGATTACAGTTTGCAAGCAGGAACATGAATTTATTGAATGAATAAATTACTGTGTCTGTTGCGTCATCAGTAAATTGCTCAAAATCCTCGCCCACAAGTGCATCCGTGTTTGTAAACTGTTTGAAACTTCCACTGGCAAGAATTTCCATTCTGCTGTTAACTGCACATCCTCTTATATCCAAGTCGCTGTTCTCATTGTCTGTTCCATATGCATGGCTTCCACCAGCTGTAAGCAGGATGACATTGTTGCCAAGGTGCTTGTCAGTTTTTAGAAAATTGTATTCGTCTGAGTTAAGTTTCGCTTTGATTTCGTTTATTTGCATAATTATTTCGTCTCCGTTTTCGTTTGTTCTTCTAATATGCTGACTTTTACCGTCTTTCCGTCAAGGCTGTAGAATAATCCACATGTTTGTCTGGGAATGACTTTGTTGTATGTCTTACTTAAACAGTCTGCCTGTATAATTCCTTTATTTGTTTTTGTGCTAACTTGAAACTGAGATATTGAATACCGAATGTCGTTTGCCGATTTCTGGTGCTTTCCCGTAATAGTCAGTTCTGCGCATCTGACTTTTGAAGGCTTTGCAAATGCGCATAACCTTACAGTTACACGTATAAACGATGTTAGTGTAACAAGCAGCAGGCAGCATGCCATGAGAAAGAACACTATCATTGCCAAGGCAATGCCGGTTGAGCCATTGTTTTGAACATACTGGTTTATGTTTTTGTGAATATGATTTATGTAGGATATAATCCAAACAACAGCAGCGCTGGCTAGAAGTCCTCCTATAAGATACAACACCCCGCTCCATAAGCAGTATTGTCTTATTATTTTCTTTCTGTTGTTAATATTTACATTTTCGTTAAGTATTGTGCTGATAGTGTTTTTAAGCATAATATTTCCTTATCTCACATTTCGTATATCCGCGTTCCTCATATGGTACAGTTCATTCTGCAAACGCATATTAATTTTTTGTATGTTATATGTTTTCTGATGTTTTAAAGTTGTATATAGGTTTAATAACATCAATTATTTCCACTGTATCTTTGATATTTTCTATAATCTCTTCCGCAGGCTTGTATGCAAACGGGCTCTCGTCAATAGTTCCTGTACTTACTGATGTAGTATATATACCTTTCATGGACTCTCTGTAAGCATCCATTGAAACTGTATCTTTAGCCTTGCTTCGCGAGAGTATTCTTCCTGCTCCATGAGGAGCAGAGTAATTCCAGTCAGGATTACCCTTTCCGGTACAGATAAGAGAACCATCACGCATGTTTAGTGGTATGATAACCCTTTCACCAGCTTGTGCAGAAATAGAGCCTTTACGCAAAATCATATTGTCAGTGTCTATGTAATTATGAATGGTATCGAAGCTTTCAATTGGTGTTAGTTTTGCATGCTTCATTATTTGCGATGCAATGGTTTCGCGATTTATTCTTGCATGTTCCTGCGTAAGCTTCATGTCATGAAGATAGTTATCCATTGCTTGTCCTTCAAGGTATGCAAGTTCAAAAGGAATTTTTAGTTTAAGATTTTCATAGGCAAGATTTTGATAATAGTCGCAGACTTCTATGCCGAGATGCCTTGAACCTGTATGAATTACAAGCCAGTAGTTGCCATCTTTATCCATATCCACTTCAATAAAATGATTCCCTCCGCCAAGTGTCCCGAGAAATTTGTACGCTTTATCCACATCAACCGGCGCTATTATATCTGTAGCATGGGAGTCTGCAATTGCCAAATCGTGAATGTTGAATCCAGATGTGACATATTTGCGAATTACACTGTCAAGGTTGGGCAGATCAATGTTTTTATCTTTTAATTTAATGGCCAGCATTCCGCAGCCAATATCCACGCCAACAAGATTTGGTACAACTTTATCAGTAATGGTTATTGTTGTACCAATCACACAGCCTTTTCCGGCATGAGTGTCTGGCATAATACGGATCTGGTTATCTTTTACGAATTTCTGATTGAGCAGATTAATAAGCTGGCTTATGGTTTCGTTGTCTATATTGTTTGTGAATACTTTGCATTTGTTATGTTTTCCCTGAAGTTCAATCATAATTTCCTCCTTGTTACGTATTACTCGTTATACAGCATTACACATTGTGAAGCATTCCTTTGTTTCTTTACAGTAAAATCTCGCTCTGTCTCCATCATTCATGGTCTTAAGCTTTTCAAACTGTTCCCTGCTCAGCTCAATTTCCACTGTTTTAAGTGCGGCCACAGACTCTCTCAACGCATCGTTCTGGAAAACAATTCCCTGACAGTATGGTTTGCTATCCTCATATATCATGAACTTTTCATGCGGGACAGATGTGACGTATGTCCATGGGATGACATTCATTTCGTCGTCATGGTCTTTGCACCATCGAGCTTCAATTGCAACAACATCAAAGCTTTCCTCATCATCGCTGTCAACAAATTTTCCGTCAGCAATGTCAAGCTTCAATGTCCCGCCATCAAAACAATCACCCTCATCATTAATAGCGCCATCAATTTCCATGAGGTCATCGTTGGCACCAGAAACAATAATAAAGCCATTCTCTTTGGCAATAGCGAGGTCTTCCTTTGTAAACTGTGGCCAGTTATATTCGCGCCCATTAAGCGTTTGGGCAAATTCTTTTAACGTCATGATTTTTTCTCCTTCTTTTTCTTAAAATTATCAAGCTTGATTCTTACAGCTTTGCTTATCATTTCATCTGTCAGCCCATATGCTTTTTTCATTAGGTGCAAACATATCATTACATCTGCGAATTCTTCAAGCAATGCATATTTCTTATCAATCAGTTTTTCATGATGTTCCCTGACCGTTTCATCAGTATCAGACTCGGAGCAATAGCTTTCGTAATCAATGATAGCAGTGGCAAGCTCGGTAAGTTCCTCAATACATATGACTTTGTTGTATGTGAGCTTTACAGGATTGTCGTCAACTGGCATTTCTCCGGTACGCAGATCCTTGCTTATCATCTTAACTATGCCAAACTTGTCTACAATATCCTGCATTAATTCTCTGGCAGCATCAACTTCCATGGAGCCGTTTTTATGTACAACATTCTGCGCTTCGTCCAGTAGTATGTTGAGTGGCAAAGCGTCTTCTGTCTGCATTTTATCTTTAAATCTTTGTAAGTCCATAAAATTATTCCTTTCTTTGTGATATTCTTATGTATAATATTACATATTTTCTTTTATTCAATAAGAGTATGATAGTTTTTGTTTTTAAATATGGTCTTCTATATGAAAATAGCAGGAGATTACTCCTGCCGATTTTCTTTCTTATGCACTTTCTGCCCGCCAGACATAGCTGACAAAGTCATATTTATCTGTGTTTTTTTTGAGTCTTAACACAATATTATCTGTATACGGAATTTCGTTTTCAATGACTGGATATCTTCGAATTGCGAATGGTGGTTTGCGTATTCTGTAGAATAGTTTATTTGTTTCAATAATTCCATCGTATGTTGTGTCTGTTTCAAATTCTAATCTGCCACTGGTTTTTCTGGCTTCTTCCATATTGTTCTTTATATCAAGGCAATCTGCCCCATATTTCTTAGTTAGGTTCCTTTTCATTGTATATATTGATGACTGCATAATAAAAAGTGCATACAAAATAATAGTACATACTATGATAATCAGGTTAATCAGACCAATAAATCTGGCGTTTATAATACGCTGTGCTAATGAAAATACAAGAAAACCAATAGGTATTGTAGCAAAGATTAACAGTTCAAACAAAAAGTCTTTATGGTCATAATCTTTTGCTAATTTTTCGTATTGCTTATACGCCTTTGTGACCAGCTCGTAATCTGCATCTGTGAACTCAAATCTAACATTTTTCATCTAACATCCCTCGCTTTCTGCCTGCCAGACATAGCTGACAAAACCATGTTTGTCTACAGTTTCTTTGAGTTTTGAAACAATATTGTTTGTATCTGGAATTTCATTGGCAACTGATACTTTGCATAATACATCGTCTTCATATGCATTTTCCGGGTCCATTATTTTGTAGAATAATTCATTTCTTTTGCTTGTGTCAAATTGTATTTTAACGCTGTGCCTCATGAAATTTTCTAGACTGTGTTTTATATTGAAACAATTTACCTTGTACTGATGGGCTATATTTATTTTCTTTTTGTATGCCAATGTTTGTCCAAGAAAAAGCGCAAACAGAATAATAGTACATGCCATGATAATCCGATTAGCAAAGCTGGCATTTGAAATGCACTCTGCAAATGCAAATATAAGAAAACCGCTAGGAATTGTAATAAGAGTGAACAATACGAACAAAGAATCTTTCTCATGATAATCTTTTACCAGCTTATCATACTGTTGACACGCTTTTGTAACCAGTTCATAATCTATGTCATTGAATATAACTTTGACATTCTTCATTTAAAATCCCTCCATAAAAACATAAAGCCGACAACAGATGTAAGCACTAATAATGTACCGAATATGTATATCTGCTGAACTTTTTGACTATAAATCGCCCGCAGCAGCAGAGCGAACAGTATGGGAATCAATATGAAAAACAATACTGCGCTAATGTATAAGTATATATGCATAATATTACTCCTGACTATAATGTTATTTGTTGCACAACCCACAGGCTTGCCTGTGGGTATTGGTGAATGATTATTCTACAGGTTTTCCTGTTATAACGTCTTTTTTATTAAGTTTCTGCGACACAGGAACACATAATGTACTCATAACTGATTTTGTATAATACTTGTCACTGCCGGGTTTTTTAATTGATATATCATACACAACGCTGATTTTCTCACCATATGTGCCAACCTGTATGATATTGTTTTCTGTCAGCCTTTCATATGATGAAGATAAGCTTCCATATGAACCAAATGCATATCCCCATAATTCATAGAACTGGCTTGTGTAACCCTCGATTGCGAAGACATTGTAGTATTCAGTGTCATTTGAAATAGCAAAACCATCCTGAGTCTGGCCGTGGAATGTATCATCCATAGAGTCCTGAGTTATGCCGTTAATCTGAGGTGATGTTGACAGCAGTGATATGTCAGCGTGAACATGGTCAATTACTACATCATATCCATCAGGAATTCCCTGTGTATGTACTTTCATGCTTATCTGTTTTGGATCCGTTACACGCCAATTGTTGAGATCATATCCGTTGGTGCCGTACTCGCAGACCAGTTTGAAGTCTTCATCAGGAATGTCTAATGTCTGCGATAATGATGGTGTGCCCATATCATCTGTTCCCATAACTTGTACCTCTGTATCGACTGGAACATATTCATCCTCGATTGTACATCCTGTAAACATAGCAGCAGTAGCTAATGCAACTGCCAGCAGTGTAATTTTCTTTTTCTTCATGTATTTCATTCTCCTTTCGTTTTTGCTATTCTTCCTGGCTAATTTTTTCTAACTGCATGGCGGCTAATCTATAAAAATCTCTAAATGTTATGTCATCATCATAATCAGACAAAAATATCGCTGTTTTTTCATACTTAATAGATTTGTCATTTAAACCGAGAGTATCATCCGCAAAAATATTATCAAGAAATGGAACGGCTAAACATATTTTCACACTGAGCGATATCGCAGTGCCCTGTATGCGGTTCGCAGGACAAAGGTCTTTTAGCCTGCAATATGCTTTTGTAAAAGCTTCATCGCCATTTCCATTCAAAGTATCAAAGCATTGGAATCCATTAATTTTGATCTCTTTGTACGGCAGATTTATCACATCTGCAAAGGTCAGTTTTTCTGGTGAATGGATTCTTCTGAGGTATAAAATCATGCATATAAACATTTGTCTTTCCGCCATGCCGCCAATACCTTTGATGTCTTTAAATATACAGTCTGCCATTTCATAGACATCTTGATCAGAATGAACGTACTTAAACGGATTATAGTGACATGAAATATCTTTGTGCCAAAAATCCAGTATTTTTATTTCATATCCATATTCTCTGACAATATCAATACTATTTTTCATAGCTGTTTCAGAATCTGCAACAACAACGAATGACTTTAGCCGGGTATCTATTTCGGCAGGTGTTTTTATAATCTTCAATTTTATTCCTCCAGATTAATGTATATTATGTTATCCATTACAAACCAGTTCTTTACAGATTCATGGCCGTAATTAATGATTGCCTGTTCCGGATTTTCACATATAAACTCATCGTCTGTATATGGGGTGGTAATAATATGTATTTTGGTCCGGCTTTGCAGGCTTTTAAGCAGTTCCCTGACTTTCATTGTCTTTCTCCTTTTCGTATTTCTCTATATCTTCCGGCAGTTCATACAAGATAATTTTTCCAAATTCTGCCGCCACTCGGAAAATCAAGTCTTTTTCGTCTTTGTTCTTATTAATTCTTATTACATAATCACGACAGCCTCTTTTCTTATATTCCGCAGACATTACAAATAAAGGATTATTCGCATCTGTTATATTGACATATTCAATATCAATTCCAATATCAATAATTGCTTTTGTAAGTTTTTCGAGAGTCATAGGTGTACTTAAATCAATGTGTAAATACTCATTCATGCCCTCTGCTAATTTTTGAATTGTTTCATGCGTATATTCGATATTTAGCATATTTTTGGATTTCCTTTCTCTAAAGTTTCATAATAAAATATGATACTTTTATTTGTCTCCTCAATCAGTCTATATTTAACTGCCAGTCTGTAGCGGAAATCTTTTTGCAAATTAGGCATCATGACATCTTTTAGTCTCTGTCTGAACTGTTCAATGGTGAATGTAGACTTGTAGAAATTACACTGTCTGCACGCTGGAAGGAGATTACTCTCGTCATACATTTCTTTTTCCGACATTGTCTGCGCAATATCGTTGTTGCGATAAACACTTTCAACATGGTCTATCTGCATGTCTTTGTATTCCAGTTCGCATCCACAGTAAGCACATCTGTGATTGTATTTTTCATACAGCTTTTTGCGCGTTGCCGTGGGAATTGGTTTGTGTCTGCTCATGGATTCTCCTTTAAAAGAATGTTTTTGCGACAAATATTAGTGTAGCAACAGTAACAACAGTAGTAACAATAGTGTCAATACCAATAAAATAGCTATAGCTGTTTTTTAATGCATTATAAGGCTTGCTGCCATTGGAAAGTTAACAGCAAGCAGAGCGATAATAAATGCAAATATGATTATCATCATGCTTATTCTTTTCCTTGAATTTCGTTCCATACATATCTGAGACAGTCAATGAATGCTTCGCTTTCATATACATTGGTGCTGTTCTTATCCATCTTGTGAACTTCGTAGCAGCTCGGTCCGCAGATAATGAAATATTTGTCATCAAATACCCACGTATCGTTGAATGAATTACCAACTCCCATGCGGTGCATAGCTCCTATGGAAGTGGTATCTGGGT
>OLRW01001370.1_pt1 | contig 16084 bp, 13 predicted proteins | sample 1672701 | NCBI WGS metagenome assembly OLRW01 (sample SAMEA3136715, study PRJEB25190) | human gut metagenome | biome: human gut; feature: human-associated habitat; material: faeces | place: Austria | collected 2013
AGAATATCGTGCTGAATGTATGGCATTGGATATTCTTGAAAAAAAGGAATCCTGCGAGCATGAATTCCGGCTGAATCATAAAGATGTTGAAAATATTGGTATGATCTGTGGTGGTGATGTTACGGCCTTTTTCCAGTATCTTGATCATAACGATCCGATTATTATGGAAATCACGGAAACTGCTGAAAAATTCTATGAAGAGCGAAAAGATTTCTGGCTGATCTGCGATCTTCTCACCACCTCCGGTGTGAGCCTCTACAGTCCTGCATGCGGTCTCATCGGAACTGCCAATGTTCCTTCTTCTGTATTATCTTCTTTGTCTACAAAGCCACACCGATATCACAGTGAAGATTATGATCTGTTTTCTGAACAGATTGGAACCTCAGGAACTGTCTATGTATTCGGCGGCGGACATGTCTCACAAAAGCTTGTCCCAATCCTTGCAAGCGTTGATTTTCGCTGTGTTGTCCTGGATGACCGGCCGGAATTTACAAATCCTGCTCTTTTCCCAGGAGCAGTTGAAACAATACTTTGTGATTTCAACCATCTGGACCAGTATGTTTCTATTACAGCTGCTGATTATTGCTGCGTCATGACACGTGGACATTCCTATGATACCATTGTACAGGCACAGCTTCTCGCTACACCTGCATGTTATATAGGCGTCATTGGAAGCCGTGCAAAAAAAGCTGCTGTATTTCACCGTCTGATTGAAGAATACAACATTAATGAACAAGATTTAAACCATATCATCTCACCTATAGGACTGGAGATCAAAGCAGAAACACCGGCTGAAATCGCCATCTCCATCACAGGACAGATGATCCAGGTTCGCGCTGACAGAAAGGCTACATCAAAATGATGGCAAAATCAGTATATAAAACTGTAATATTTGGTGCCGGACAAATTGGACAAATGACCGCAAGACTTCTCAGCAGTCCCTGTCAGCTCCTGTGCTTTGCTGATAATGACCCCCATAAACACGGATCATATATTGGAAATATTCCAGTCTGTTCTCCGGATACTGCAGCAGCACTTCTCCCGGATCTGGTCATCCTGGGAGTTCTGGATGAAGAACGGCGCAATTCTATGATAAAGCAGATGGAAAACTTAGGTTATCACGGACCTTTTCGTGATCCCTCCGTCCTTCGCATGTTTGACGCACGGGTTGCTGTTATGCGTCTTTTATCTGAGCAGATCTATCAATTGGATATTCCGGGAAATGTTGCAGAACTAGGTGTTTTTCGAGGTGAATTTTCTTCCCTGATCAGTGCAGCCTTTCCAGACCGAAAAATCCATCTTTTTGATACTTTTGAGGGCTTTTCAGAAAAGGATATCACAATAGAAGCCTCCGGTAATCTGTCCCGTGCCAAAACAGGTGATTTTTCTTCTACTGATATTGACTCTGTTCTTCATGTTATGCCTGATCCTACACGTACTGTGATCCACAAAGGATGGTTTCCGGATACCTTTTCCGATGTCACAGATGAAACTTTTTGTTTTGTATCTCTGGACGCAGATCTCTATGCTCCAACTGCAGCCGCACTTCCTCTGTTCTATGAACGCCTGGCCACCGGAGGAGTTCTCCTGATCCACGATGTGTACAGTACACAGTTTTCCGGATGTCGAAAAGCGGTCGGGGAATTCTGTCTGAAAAACCATCTGTTTGCAGATCCTGTATGCGATCTGCATGGAAGCGCAATGATCCGAAAATTATAAAAAGAAACGCCGGAACCGGTATTTACCGGAACCAGCGTTTCTTTTTCATTTATTTATTGTATAGCCCTTTTCCACGTCCATGCCTAACCTTTATAAAGTTCCTTTCAGAACATTTTCCAACTGTTCATCGGACAGATCAACATGATAAAAAAGATCGAAAAATTTATGTATTTCTTCATTGATATCACATTTAATATATTCCGGATAAATCAATGCTGAGAACCATCGCATACCGATCAGACGATTTGGTCCTGCCGGACGATCCACCCAGCTAAACGGTACATTAGGAGTTCCATAAACCTTTTGGTCCTGTACTGCTTTTAGTGAAGCATAATCAGGATTGCTCAGGATATCTTCTGCTGCAGAATTTCCGCTTTTATCTGCCTTTGGTTCACCATTTACAACAATCACATCCGGATCCCATGCAAGAAGCTGTTCTGCTGAAATCTGAACACGAGATCCATCTCCCAATTCCAGATCTGCAACATTGACTGCATTGATGGCATCAAGGATCTGTGCATGCTGGGATCCCCTGGGTGCAGTTTCCAGTGAATCCTCTCCATTACCGAAGTATACACTGACTTTCTTTTCTTCTGGAATATCTGAAAGTGCATTAATATCAGTAAATACCTGCTCCGCATACTGAGCAAGCTCTTCTGCATGATCTTCTACGCCAAGAAGTTCGCCCATAAAACGAAAAGCTTCCGCAGAATTATTAAGCTCATTGTCTACTGCAACAACCGGAATTCCAAGGCTTTCTGATAACGCATCGCAATCAGAAACCATTGTATCATTAATCTTTCCACTATTAATAGCAATTGTAGGATTGGCAGCAATTACTGCTTCATAATTGACAGCATCACCCATTCCAAAATTAGGAAGATCCTGATATTTGTCCAGAATAATAGATTTCTCAACATCATTCAGTTCATAATTCCACCCAAGAAGCTTATCCGGTGCAACCATATACAGAAAAATTGCAGCTACCGGACCTGCTGAAAAAACAGATTCAATATTTTCTGCTGCAGGGACCGTTACTTTTCTTCCTGCCATGTCTGTGATCTCACGGGTTTCAGCAGTTTCCTGCGTGGCATCCTGCTCCCCACTCTGCGCCTGCTCTTCAGTAGCAGCCTTCGTTTCAGAATATCCTGTTAAAAGACTGACTGACATCACCAGACATATAAGCAGAGCCAAAAGTTGTCTGTGCTTTTTCATAAACTTTCTCCTTTCTTTTCTCCGCATTACTCATAATTGACGCTTATTGAAATTGACTATACAATTTTTAAGTATTATAATGTATATGCGAATAGTTTTTAAAAACAATTCGGTTTTTCTGAGTATAACACCGTAAATTTGATCAGTCAAGTTACAAGGATGAATGATTATGAATCTGACAGCTAATGAAAAAAAAGTAGCTACTGCCCGGCAAAAACGATATGTTCTGCTGTTGGCGGTTATGCTGGTACTTTTGTTTATCATTATAGTACTCTCATTCTGGGTGGGATATTATCCGCTTACACCAGTGCAGGTACTAAATGCATTTTTATCAAAATTTGGTTTTAAAGGAGATATTTTACCCCAGGCAGTTACCATATTCTGGAATATCCGTCTGCCCCGTATTCTGTCTGCTTTATTTATTGGTGCTTCCCTCTCGGTAGCAGGTGCAACCTATCAGGGAATGTTTCGCAATCCACTGGTATCTCCGGATATCCTTGGAGTTTCTTCCGGTGCAAGTCTCGGAGCTGCTTTTGCAATTTTAAACGGAGCTTCCAACTGGATGATTCAACTTTCTGCTTTTGCAGGTGGTGTAGCCGCAGTAGCCGCATCCTATCTTATCAGCCGAAAATCCGCACATTCCCAGACTCTCAGTCTTGTTCTGACCGGAACTATGATCATGTCACTCTGCAATGCCGGTGTCACAATGATCAAATATGTGGCAGACCCTAATGATGTTCTCCAACAAATTACTTTCTGGCTTATGGGCAGCTTAACCAAAACCACAACCAAATCCTTTTCCTGGAGTGTTCTTCCAATGATCATTGGATTAAGTCTGATTTTTATTTTTCGATGGCAGATCAATCTGCTGACTTTGGATGAAGAAGAAGCCAAAAGTTTAGGAATCAATGTGCGTAAATATCGTCTGATTTTTATAGTCGCTTCCACATTACTCAGCGCCGCTGCTGTCTGTCTTGGAGGATTGATCGGATGGGTCGGGCTGATGATCCCCCATCTGGCACGTGCACTGGTTGGCGTTGATTACAGAAGGCTGATACCTGCAAGTGCGATCCTTGGCGGCGGATATCTGATACTTGTTGATGATATTTCCCGTTCCCTTTTGTCCATGGAACTTCCACTTGGCGTTGTCACAAGTATCATGGGCGCCCCCTTCTTTATCTATCTTATCATCAAACGAAAGGAGCGCGCGTAATTATATGCTTCTGGAAATTGAAAATGTTTTTGGCGGTTACGGCAATGGTGATATTTTAAAAGGTATCAGCTGCAGCGCAGACTATGGTGATGTGCTTTGTCTGCTTGGTCCTAATGGTTGCGGAAAGACCACTCTGTTCCGCATGATATTAGGTTCCCTTCCTGTTTCTAATGGAAAAATAAAGATAGCCGGAAAAAATATTAGTGACTTTACAACCAAAACACTGGCAAATATGATTGCATATATTCCCCAATATCATTCCCCTGTATTTGCCTATACAGTTCTTGATATAGTAATTATGGGGCGTGCTTCTCATTTCTCCGCATTTGAAACCCCAAAAGAGCCTGATCAGGAAGCAGCTTTTGCTGCCTTGGAGAAAGTAAATGCCCTGCCTCTTGCCAACAGGAAATATACTTCCTTAAGCGGAGGACAAAGGCAATTGGTTTTAATTGCCCGTGCAATCTGTCAGTCTGCAAAAATCTTCATCATGGACGAGCCAGCCGCCAATCTGGATTATGCAAATCATCAGCTTCTCATGGAAGTAATTTCAGGGCTGGCCAACCAGGGATATTGCATTATTATGTCAACACATAGTCCTGAGCATCCCTTTTCCGTGGGAAACAAAGTTCTTCTCATGAAATCCGGAAAGGTTATGGGATTTGGCTCTCCCAAAGAAATCATTACATCTGAAACCTTACAATCTGTTTACGATATTGAAATGGATGTGATAACTACACACGACCGCTATGGCCGTGAACGAACTATCTGTTTACCGGTAAATAGCTCACCAAAAGCATTTTAGGAGAAATGATACATGGACTCTATATTGGATTATTTTATTTCTCTGCAGGAATCTGAACCTGCAGAATTACCTGAGCGGGCTATAGAAAGATGGAATAAACGTGCAGACTTTTGGGAAGACGCACGCAAAAAGAAAGAAAAAGGTGATGAACGTGTCATCAGCGCAATAAACTACCTGGATTCCAAAGGACTTCTTGAAAAAAATTATGATGTCGCAGATATTGGATGCGGTCCCGGACGGTTTGCTGCTGCATTTGCCAAATATGTACACAAAGTAGTGGGGCTGGATATTTCTGATAAAATGGTTAAACACGGAATGGAACATATCCAAAATGAAGGCTTAAATAACGCTATACTCTATACATGTAATTTTCAGACATTAGATATTGATAAATCGGGGTATACGCATGCATTTGATTTGGTATTCAGTTCCATGACACCTGCAATCCACAATATGGACGGACTGATAAAATCTATGGAAATGAGCAGGGCATGGTGCTGTAATATCACGCATCTTGACAGACGAAATTCACTCAGGGAACAGATCATACAGGAAGTATTTGGCAAACAAACAGCACCCCAATGGAATGGGCGATGGTTTTTCTCTCTTTTCAATATATTATTTCTGCTTGGATATAATCCTGAAACAAGCTATGAAAAACTCCATCGTGAAACCTGGGTAACTCCGGATGAACAATATATTGATTCCCTCATGGAGCACATGCTTCCTTCTGAAGAATATACACAGGAAAACGCAAATAAAATCATGCAATGGATTCAATCTCACTTAAACAAAGATGGGCAGATCAAGGAAATAACTGATTCCACTTATGGAAGAATTCTCTGGGATGTTCGAAACAAAACAATACGACCTGACTATAGAACTATTATAAAATGAAATGGGACTTTACTATGACTCAACATATATTTTTAACTGGTAAAAAACACATTGGAAAATCTACATTGATCCAAAAGATATTGGATGATTATAAGAAAACCGCTGATGGATTCCTGACTGTCCGCACAAAAGACTATCTAAAGAATCAGTATTCAGTTCATATGTACCATCTAAAAGAGAAGGAATTCCCAAACGAATCTAATCTTTTGTTTTTATGCGGAAAAACAGATGAACACACTGCCGATACCTTTGATCTTCTTGGATGCAATATTCTTTCCATGTGTTCTGACTGCTCTTTAATTGTTATGGATGAACTTGGTCCACATGAAGCAGACGCTACTTTATTTCGTAAAAAAATCTTAAACCTTTTGGATGGGCAGACTCCCATTTTAGGGGTATTACAGGAACCTGCAGAATCTTTCTGGCCTGAAATTGTAAATCACCCAAAGGTTGAAATCATTACAATTTCTGAAGACAATCGGAATGACAGAGCTTTACTCAATTACATTCAATGTAAAATTTCTTCTCCTTAATGATTACTCCCGGGGCTATGCCATCGGAACTAACCAAAGGGTCAAGTAGCCTTGTCAAGTAAAAAAATAACCGCTAGAAGCCTTGATTTCTAGCGGTTCTACGTGCGTTAGAGGTTACTGCGTGCCAGTGGCACGCGTTTAGCAACGACCGGAGCGAAGCGTAGATCGAACCCGTTCGAGTCCGACCCGGACTCGAATAAAAAAATAAGACAGTGCAAATGCACTGTCTTATTTTTTATTAGCGTGCGTTAGAGGATTCGAACCCCCGGCCTTTTGGTCCGTAGCCAAACGCTCTATCCAGCTGAGCTAAACGCACATCCTTGTGAAGTTCTTATCTCGTGTCCCTCACAACAATGAGTATTCTACTCTATACTGGAGCATTTGTCAACACTTTTTTTGAATTTTTTATTTTTTTCTTTTGATTCGCAAAATTATAACAATTTACAACTATTCTGTAATGATATCAGTACACAGGTACACCAAAATACCATCGCAGTCCTGTTTTCATTAATTCCGCCGCAAAGCCTCGATCGGGCTCAGTTTTGCTGCTTTCTTCGCAGGATAAATTCCAAAGAATACTCCTACTGCACAGGAAAACAAAGTCGCCGCCATAATTGTACTCAGGCTGATTCCCGGAGTGATGGACATTCCCATACTGCTGCTTATGATTGAACAGATCACATATCCGCCAATCACACCCAAAACAATTCCTATCACCCCTCCAATCACCGTCAGAATTGCCGCCTCTGCCAGAAACTGCATCATAATAGAAGAGGTTTTCGCTCCCAGTGACTTACGGATACCAATCTCTCTGGTACGTTCTGTTACGGAAACCAGCATAATATTCATAACGCCGATACCGCCAACCAGAAGGGAAATTCCCGCCACAAAGGAGATAAAAGCAGTCACCATATCCAGCATCTGATTCATAGAGCTCATAATATCCTGAAAGCTCTGTACCTGAAAGTAATCTTTTCCTGCACACTGATGTCTTTTTTCCATCAGTTTTACCACTTTGTCAGCAACATCCTGACTGTTTAAGCTCTTATCTGTCTGCATTGTTACTGAGAAAAAGTAATCGGATACACCGGTGAATTCATTCATTGTAGTATAGGGAACATTAATAGTCACCGGCATTCCCTCATAAGTATAACTGACAAAGGTTCCATTTTCTTTCTGGGTTGTCACCCCGCAGATACGAAGACTTTTGGTCAGTCCATAACAATTGACATCTACAGTCATTCCAACCACATCATCTGTGCCAAAGAGTCTTTTTGCATCTGCATCGGAAAGCACACAGACATTTTTTGCTTCCTGAACTTCATTTTCCCCGAAATATACTCCATGCTTCATGGTGGCATTATTTAACAGCTTTGCATCCGGTCCCTCACCCGTCAGCATAAGAGAAAAATTTCCCTTACCTGTGGTAGTTTCTCCACTGAATGAATCCGAAACATTTACTCCTTCTATACCGTCTACCGCCCGGATTGCTTCCACATCATCCGCAGTGATCCACTCCTCATCTGTCTGTGCCTCATCGCTGACACTGATGGCAATCTGCCCGCCGCCGATATCATCAATTTCACTGTTCATCTGGTTCTTGGTTCCTTCACCCACAGATACAATGGCAATTACAGAAGCAATGCCAATGATAATGCCAAGCATAGTCAGAAAAGAACGTCCCTTATTTGCCATAATGTTATGGACTGCCATCTTGATATATTCATACAGATTACTCATCGGCATCCTCTCCTGTCTGTTCAGGAACTGCCTGTACTTCCATTCCCTCTGTGTAATCACCCAGATCTGCGATTACTTCTTCTCCTTCTTTGATTCCGTCCGTAATTTCCACATAATCCTCTGAGCTGATTCCTGTGGTAATATTTCTCTTTGTCACCAGTCCATCTTCTATCACATAGCAGAAGGAGCCTTCTTTTCCGATATTGACCACTTCCACAGGAAGAGTCACCACATTTTTCGCAGAAGCCGCATAAATCTTAACCTTTGCATCTACTCCCAGGAAAATATCTTCATCCGGATCATCAATGCTTACTGTTGCTGAAATGACCGGCGTTCCTTTTTCATTCTGCACCGCAATATGGCTCATTTTTATTACAGTACCCTGATAAGTATTATCTCCTAAGGTAATCTCAACAGACTGCCCCTCTTTCACTGTATTATAATCATATTTAGAGAGAGTCACATCCACACTTGCCTTGTCTGTATTCTCAATAGTAAACAGTTCCATACCCTGAGTAACTGCTGCTCCCTGCTTAATATCCGCCTTGGATATGATTCCGTTAAATTCCGCAGTGATTCCTTTCTTTCCTTCCTTCACCAGCTCCTCGGCTGATTTTGCGTCCAGTTCGGAAAGATTATCCGTTACTTTCAGTTTCTCTTTTTCTTCTTTTGTCAGGCTTGTGGAATCTGCCTCTGCGATAGCTTTCTCAGAAGCCAGATCTGACTGAAGCTCTGCAAGTTCATCGCTTGCTGTCTCAAGTGCACTTTCCAGAGCAGAAGTATCCGCAGTTACTGTCCCGCCATCACTTCCACTGTAATCATATCCGTAGGAGGAAGAATCTTCCCCATCGCTGTCATCTGCATCTGAACCGTCTGAAATTCCCCATGAGTAATCTGCACTGCTTTCTGTGAAATCAGAAAGTACCGGCATTTTCGGTGTCTGCTGCTTAAGATCATTATAAGTCTGCTGTGCCTGCTGCATTGCGAGCTGTGCCTGTGTTCTTGCAGCCTCCGCATTATCCAGAGCCTGTGTATTCTCATCTGAAGGGTCTGCCTGCCATGTTGCAAATGCCATCTGATATGTGGTGTCTGCCTGATTATAATCGCTTTGTGCCTGATTATACTGTGCATTCAGATCTGAGAGCTGCTGCTGGTACTGCGGAAGAGTCTCCGTCTTGTATGTATAAAGTGCGGCCTGATATTTACTCTGGATTTCCTCCTGTTTCTTTGCCTCTGCCTGGGCTTTTGCCTGAGCTTCCTGCTGCTGTGCCTGAGCCTGAGCTGCTGCCTGTGCGGATGCCTGAGCTGCCGCTTCACGCTGTGCCGCTGCTGCTGCCGCTGAAATCTGTGATTTCAGAGACGAGACATAAGCTTTTTTATCCTTTATTTTCTTCTCAAGCTCCTGAACATTCTTTTTGGCATCCTTCTGCTTCTTCTCTGCTTTGTAAGATTTATTTCTTGTATCCTTTGTATCATACTTTGTTGATTTCAGATTCAGTTCTGCTTTCCGATTATCTTTCTCCAGATCCTCTGTATTAAACTCGATCAGTTTTGTTCCCTTTTTCACCACATCTCCCTGGGCAAAAGAAACCGTTTTCAGCTCTGCATTTACAGGAGAATAATAGGTCTTCTCCTCTTCACTTCCCACTGTTCCTGTAGCATCTACAATTTCCTCAACATCACCCTTCTCTGCAATTACCACCTGAACCTGCGGGATCTGATTTTCTGTGGAATTCCTCTGACCTGCTACTGTAACTCCGCCGGCAACAACGAGAACAGCAGCTGCTCCAATAATAATTTTCTTTTTACTTTTCTTTTTTTTCATAATATTTGTCTCCTTGTAACCGGGTTTATGCATCCAGCTGATTTTTTATATATTCTTCTTTCCCATAGTTTTTATTGATAAAATCTGACTCTATCTTTCCATCCATAATTCTGACTACACGCCTTGCCTGAGCAGCAATCCCATTATCATGTGTGATCAATATGACCGTTTTTCCCTGCTCGTGCATACTTTTAAGAATCTGAAGAATCTCCTTACTGGATGCAGAATCCAGATTTCCTGTAGGTTCATCTGCCAGGATCACCGGTGGCTGGGCCGCGATTGCTCTTGCAATAGCCACCCTCTGCTGCTGTCCTCCTGACATTTCATTTGGTCTGTGATCCATACGTTTCTCAAGCCCTACCATGGTCAGTGACTCTACTGCCAGCTTATGTCTCGTTTTTCTGTCTACCCCTCTGTAAACCAGCGGTAGTTCCACATTTTCAATTGCAGTCAGATTTGAGATCAGATTAAATCCCTGAAAAATAAATCCGATCTCCCGGTTTCTGACTTCTGAGAGTTCATTGTCTTCCATTGTGGACACATCAGTTCCATTCAGAAAATATTCGCCGGATGTAGGCACATCCAGACAACCCAGCATATTCATAAATGTAGACTTTCCTGAACCTGACTGTCCGATAATAGCAACAAACTCACCCTTATTAATTTCCAGATTAATATGATCCAGCGCCCGTACTTCATTCTCGCCGGGATTATATATTTTACACAAATCTTTTACTCTGATCAGCGCTTCCTCCATCTTTCCCTCCCGTCTATTAAATATCCTGCTCCAATCCAGATCTTACAGAATCGCAACCTGTCTTTCGTAAGATATCAGAAATACCTTTTACAATCATAACCTCACTTATATGTTAAAAGGGCAGCGCTTCAGTTTTCCAAAAGCTCTGCCCTTATCTGCGGAATCTGCAAGTCTCTGTTATCAGAAACGATACAGCTTCCACGATTTCTTCATATTTTTATTCCGCATCTGCCTGACTTTTTATGCTTCCAGCAGAAATGCCTTATATGCTTTCTTAGCTTCGTAAATATCTGCCTTACTTGTCACTTCCCATGGTGCATGCATACTGAGCACTGCCACACCGCTGTCAATGACTTCCATTCCATAAAGTGCTGCGATATAAGCGATTGTTCCGCCTCCGCCTACATCAACTTTACCAAGCTCAGCTGTCTGGAACGCAACTTCATGGCTGTCAAAAATATTTCTGACTCTTGCCACATATTCTGCATTTGCATCATTCGAGCCGGATTTACCTCTTGCTCCGGTAAATTTATTTAATACGATACCTCTTCCAAGATAAGCTGCATTCTTTTTCTCAAATGCCTCCCCATAAGCCGGATCGTAGCCTGCACTTACATCAGAGGAAAGCATACTGGAATTCTTCAGAGTTCTTCTCAATCTCAGATCACTGTAGCATCCCATTGCATCCAGAAGTTCAGCCACTGCGTTCTCAAAGAAACGTGACTGCATACCGGTGGCGCCTACGCTTCCAATCTCTTCTTTATCAGTAAACAGACAGCAGGAAGTGTGTTTCGGGGTGTCCATCTCAAGCATTGCAAGCAGAGAAGTATATGCGCACACTCTGTCATCCTGTCCATAGGCAGCGATCATACTTCTGTCCAGACCACACTCTCTTGCCTTTCCTGCCGGTACGATCTCCAGCTCTGCAGAAAGAAAATCTTCCTCTTCCATATCATACTTCTCTTTAAGGATATTCAGTACATTCTGTTTTACTGCCTCTTTCTTCTTATCATCTTCCAGGTCTTTCAGTGGTCTGCTGCCGATCAGGATGTCCAGATTCTCTCCCTCGATCACTTCTGCCGCTTTTTTCTGCATCTGCTTTCCTGCAAGATGGATCAGAAGGTCTGTGATATATACAATCGGATCATCCTCATCCTCACCGATATTTACTTCTGCTGTACTTCCGTCCTTCTTTACCACTACGCCATGGATTGCCAGGGGAAGAGTCACCCACTGGTATTTCTTAACACCGCCATAATAATGGGTATCCAGATATGCAAGATCCGTATCCTCATATAATGGATTCTGTTTGACATCAAGACGTGGAGAATCAATGTGTGCTCCCAGAATATTCATTCCCTCAGAAATATCATCCTGTCCGATATGAAACAGTGCAATGATCTTCTTCATTCCGACTGTATAAACTTTATCTCCTGCTTTCAGTTTCTCACCCTTCGCAGTCTTCTCTTCCAGAGATTCATAACCTGCTGCCCGTGCTTCTCTGATGATCTGCGTCACACATTCACGCTCTGTTTTTCCCACATTAAGAAAATTGCGATACGCTTTTGCAACCTGCTCCAGTTCTTTTTCTTCTGCTTCTGTATAAGAAAGCCATGCATTTCTACGTTCCATTTACTGTTCCGCCTTTCTTTATGACTGTCATTCATAGTATTGCTTTGATAACGGTAACTATTCATCAGTTCGCTATTATGTAATGATATTGAACAATTACCTGTTTTTCATTATAAAACATCCTCTGAAAATTTTCCATATGATTAATATTTATTTGTCAGTGGACATTATGATTCATTTCCGCTATAGTTGATGGCAGGTTAATGTTTCTCCTCTCAAATTCATTATTTGCGAGGATTATTATAAAAATATCTGCAATACCAGGAGGTTCTGTCATGAAAAATTCAGAGGAACTGCGTCAGCAGCTTCGTTCCATAAACCGCAAAAGTTATCCGGCATATAAAGGGCTGAAAGGTCTGTATCATTTTGGAAATTATATTCTGTCCATCGACCATGTGCAGGGAGATCCTTTTGCTTCTCCCTCTCATGTCAGCATTCAGATTTCACACAGAGATACCGGATTTCCCGTCGAATATTATAAAGATACACTTACCGGGACTACTCTTTGCGACTATCTTACACGTCAGTTTGAAAAACAGGTCAGTCAGTACAGCTTTCGTGCAAAAGGCTCCGGCAAAAGCGGCCTGCTCACTGCCAGTCATTGTGGTCAGGAGATTCTTTCCCGGACAGCCTGTGAAATAACAGAAAAAGGCATAACCGCCCGCTTTTTTGTGGGCTTCCCTGCTAATGGCCGCACGATCAATGCCACTGAACTGGAGAAAATCCTTTTTGATTTTCTGCCTGTATGCATTCAAAAATCCTTTTTCTACTCCAGCCTTAATGCAAAGGAATTACAGAATTATATAGAGCTTGCAGAGGATCAGGAATTTATCCGTCAGACGCTGCCCGCAAAAAATCTCTGCGCATTCATAGCCGATGGCTCCATCCTCCCAAGAGAAAGCGGTATTTCCTCCCGCCCTATGAAAGCTTCCATTCCCTTTACTTCTCCGGACAGTCTGCGCATTTCCATAAATCTTCCCCATAAAGGAAAAATCACAGGCATGGGGATTCCAAAGGGAATCACTCTGATCGTAGGCGGTGGATATCATGGCAAATCCACGCTTCTGAATGCACTTGAACTTGGTGTATACAATCATATCCCCGGAGATGGACGTGAATACGTGATCACAGATGCAACTGCTGTCAAACTGCGTTCAGAAGATGGCCGTTTTATCAAGGATGTGGATATTTCCATGTTTATAAATGATCTTCCAAACAAGAAAGATACCCGCTGTTTCTCTACACTGGATGCCAGTGGAAGCACTTCCCAGGCAGCCGGTATCGTAGAAAGCATGGAAGCCGGAAGCCACCTTTTTCTTCTTGACGAAGACACCTCCGCAACTAACTTCATGGTTCGTGATGCTTTCATGCAACAGGTTATCCAGCGTGAGAAAGAGCCGATCACTCCGTTTCTGGAACGTGCAGAAGATCTTTATAAAAAAGCAGGGATTTCTACAATTCTTGTTGCCGGTAGTTCCGGGGCATTCTTTCATATTGCAGATACAATTATCCAGATGGACAATTACGTTCCAAAAGATATTACAGCTTCTGTCAAAAAATTATGCAGCCAATATCCTCTGCCTGCTGTTTCAGTTACTGATTTTCAGCTTCCGCACAGCCATCGCATTATGAGCAGACCTGCCGAATCTTCTAAGCGCCTCATACATAACAGTCGTGGAAATCATTCCGATTCCGGTGCCGCAAAACCTGAGCGCCTGAAAACCAGAATCTCCGGAACAGATGGCTTCTCTCTCGGCAGACAGGAGATTGATCTCCGCTATACAGAACAGCTTATTGACGCAGAACAGACCGCTGCCTTAGGTCTCCTGCTGAAATATGCAGTTGAACATCTGGCAGACGGCAGACGTACCCTGCCTGAGATTGTGCAGTTTCTTTGGAAAAATCTCTCTTTACATGGTCTGTCCTTCTTTACGGAGAATCAAAAAATTTCCTGTGGTTACGCTACTCCCCGTATTCAGGAAATTTATGCCTGTCTTAATCGTTACAGAGGTTTATAAGAAAGAATCCTGCTTCAGTGACATAATAAAATCACCGCTTCTCCGTCGATCTTGTCGGCTAAGCGGTGATTCACGTTCATTTTACACTTTTTAGGGAAAGGAAAGATTTTCTCTTAAGGTACGTCATTTCCTTAAGATGTAAATATCATAACCTATAAATGTGAGAGAAATTTGTCTAATTTCTAATATAATTATAAAATTTATAAAAAAACTGCAAAAATTTGTTACTGTTCACTCCGTTCTCAGCAACACAAAAATTTTACACTTTTAGAAATTTTGTAGGAATCAGTTGCATCTCCCTTTCAATCCGTTATAATATTAGATGTATGTAACTATTTAATAATCAAAGAAATCTCTGCGGAACAGTTATCTGATATAGAGCTGCATAACACAACAAAGGTTAGTACACCGTTTTCGAAATAACTATACCACTCACTTGTCTGCGAATCCGATTGGTATAGTTATTTACGAAACGATGTACCTGGAAAGAGGAAAATAAATGTTTAGAAAAATAGATAAAACCAGTACATTCAACGATGTTCTGAAACAAATTATCGAAAATATCCAAAACGGAGAATTACAACCCGGCGACGCACTTCCTGCTGAACGTATTCTGGCAGAAGAATTCGGAATCTCCAGACCAGCATTACGAGAAGTCCTGAAGGCTCTTTCCCTGCTCGGGATTACTGTCAGCGTACATGGCGGTGCCAATTATATTGCAACTGATCTTCACAGCTGTCTTACTGAACCTCTGTCTATCATATTTCAAATGTACAACAGCAAAATTCAGGATGCATTGCAGCTTCGAGGCGCACTGGAAAGCAAAGCTGCTTTTCTCGCTGCCCAAAACTGTACACCGCTGGATGCTGCTGAACTCCAGCTTATCATTGCCAGACTGGACAGCACTCAGGATGAAAAAATCCGCGGTGATCTGGATCGTGATCTGCATCTGAAAATTGCTCAGATTTCTGACAATCCATTAATACTGAGTGTCTTAAATGCCTCTGCACAGATTACCGAAAATATGATCGTTGGAATACGTTCCTATCTTATGCAGAAAAATAACGATGCACCGGAGATTGATTCCCAGCACACTCGGCTTGTTCAGGCAATAACCAATAATGATGCACCTCTTGCAGAAAAAGTTATGAACGAACATATGCATACTATAGAATATCTCCTGAATGAAATTACGTCTGACAACCTCACAATTTCTGATAACGTTCAACAACCATAAATTACCCTGATCATGTTATCAAAAATTATATGTCAGACCCACTTATCAAACCTATGGCAATCCTCTAAAATCATACTTTATCTGGAGAATTGCCATATCTGCTTTACAATCATTCTGTTTCTTCACTGAAAATCTCGCACATCAGCCTTGCCCCTGTTTTAAATCCCATGGCAAAACTTTCTTCCAGCTCTTGTGGATATATTTCCATATGTTTATTCATCAGTTCATCCAGTTCTTCAGCAAGCTCATCTGTCAGTTGAACTCTCAATTTCTGATAGCACTGGTATGCCTTCTCTTTTTTCTCTTTACATAAATCATCATGCATTACTGACATTTCATTTTTTTCTCTATTGTCATTATCCATATACATACCATACAATTTCCGAATCACATTTTCCATATATTTACCCAGTCTCTCTGAAAATATTTATTTACTGCATTCTAGAGCGTGTCTGAAAAAGGCTTTCTGCAAGATGTGCGTCACAATTTGTGGGAT
>OLRW01001383.1_pt1 | contig 15940 bp, 9 predicted proteins | sample 1672701 | NCBI WGS metagenome assembly OLRW01 (sample SAMEA3136715, study PRJEB25190) | human gut metagenome | biome: human gut; feature: human-associated habitat; material: faeces | place: Austria | collected 2013
CTTGCAGTCTGCCAGGAACTATAAGGAGGAGGCTAAGACCTACTACAAGGAATACCTCCAGAACGATGGGCAATCGAAAGATTTCACCCCCTACGTTTGCTCCCTGGACAGCAAACCTGCCCGCCAGGATACCGGCGTAGTCAGCGCCCTGTTCGCCAGCTATGCCTTCACCGGCGGCGCTCATGGCGGTCTGGTCACCTTCGCTCGGAACTATGATGCCAAGACCGGCAACGTCCTGACCATGAAGGATCTGGGCGAGGGCGTCAGCACCTTGGCCATCGACAATGTGGTCAAGTTCGTGGATGCCATCCAGAATGACGGCGATGCCTTTTTCTATGACAAGGTAAAAGCCGATGATGAATCCGTCCAGTCCATGCTGGAGACTGGCTGTTTCTACCTGTCCAAGGATGGCCTGGTGCTCATTGACGGTCAGTACCTGCTCCAGCCCTACGCTGCCGGCATCGTGGAGTTCACCACCAGCTATGACGACCTGAAGGGCAAGCTGAACCGCTTTGAAAAGCTGCAGGGTCTGTACGATGACGCTGAGACCATGCTGGAGATGCTGGACGAGGAGTACGACCCCGCCATGATCCCCGAGGCCGAGGAGGCCGTGAACACCGTGGGCAAGGCTGTGGAGGAACTGCAGCTGATGACCATGCTGAACGGCGAGTACGACCACAGCAACGCCATCCTTACCTTCCACGCAGGCACCGGCGGCACCGAGGCACAGGACTGGGCCGAGATGCTGTATCGTATGTATAATAAGTGGGCACAGGCACATGGCATGACCGTGGAGGTGCTGGATTATCAGGACGGCGACGAGGCCGGTCTGAAGAGCGCTTCCATGATGGTCAAGGGCGCAAACGCCTACGGTCTGCTCAAGAGCGAGAACGGCGTGCACCGTCTGGTGCGTGTCTCTCCCTTTGACGCCAACGCCCGCCGCCAGACCAGCTTTGCCTCTCTGGAGGTCATGCCCGAGCTGGACAACACCATTCAGGTAAACATCCGCCCCGAGGATATCGAGATGCAGGTGTACCGCTCCTCCGGCGCCGGCGGCCAGCACATCAATAAGACTTCCTCTGCTGTCCGTCTGATCCACAAGCCCACCGGCATCGTGGTCAACTGCCAGACCCAGCGTAGCCAGTTCCAGAACCGCGACTACGCTATGGAAATGCTGAAAGCCAAGCTCTACCAGATCGCCAAGCAGCAGCACATGGATAAGATCGACGACATCAAGGGCGTACAGAACGAGATCGCATGGGGCCACCAGATCCGCAGCTATGTGTTCATGCCCTACACCATGGTCAAGGATCACCGCACCAACTACGAGACCGGCAATGTCGATGCCGTGATGGATGGTGATCTGGACGGCTTTATCTTTGCTTACCTCAAGGCTGCCAGCCGCGGGGAGCTGCAGGATACCTAAAATTTGTTATAAAATGTCAGAGGGACCTCGCCGTTGGGCGGGGTCCCTCTTTTGGTTACAGGTGCAGATATTTTCCGGTGATGCTGGCGGGATCGGCGGCCACCTGCTCCGGTGTGCCGCAAGCCACGATGCGTCCGCCGCTCTCACCGCCGCCGGGGCCAAGGTCCACGAGATAGTCGGCGTTGCGGATCACATCCAGATCGTGCTCAATGACCACCACAGTGGCCCCGCTGTCAATGAGACGCTGGAACACGCCCAGCAGAGTGCGCACGTCCAGCGGGTGCAGCCCGATGGTGGGCTCGTCGAATACAAACACGGTGTCAGCCTGCCCTTTGCCCATCTCGCTGGCGAGCTTGAGCCGCTGGGCCTCCCCGCCCGAAAGGCTGGGGGTGGCCTCGCCCAGAGTCAGGTAGCCCAGCCCCAGGCTGGAAAGGGTCTGCAGCCGGCTGGCCACCAGCTTGAGGTCGGCACAGGCGGCAAGGGCTTCGTCCACGCTCATCTCCATCAGGCGGGGCAGGCTCTCGGCCTGGGTGCCGTCCTTCCGGGTGCGGTAGAGGGCGGCGGCATCCTTCTGGTAGCGGGAGCCGCCGCAGTCCGGGCAGGTGATCTCCACATCCGGCAGGAACTGGATGTCCAGGCTGATGGTGCCGGTGCCGTCGCAGCCGGGGCAGCGCAGGCGGCCCGTGTTGTAGGAAAAATCGCCCGCCTTGTAGCCCTTCTCCCTGGCAAGGGGGGAGCGGGCGTAGATCTTGCGCAGCTCATCGTGGACATTGGCATAGGTGGCCACCGTGGACCGCACGTTGATGCCGATGGGCGTTGCGTCAATGAGCTTGACCTGCGCAATGCCCGGTGCAGTGATGCTTTCCACATGGGCGGGCAGAGCTTCGCCCTTGGCGGCGGCTTCCAGTGCGGGGATCAGGCTTTCCAACACCAGCGTGGTCTTGCCGGAACCGGACACGCCGGTCACCGCAATGAGCCGCCCCTTGGGCAGCCGGACTTCCAGCGGCTTGACGGTGTGGATGGCCCGGGTGCGCAGGGTGATGGTGCCCAGCGCAAAGAGCTCCGCCTCCGGGGTGCGGGTGCGGGCCGAGAGGGTGTGCAGGTCGGCAAGGAAGGGCCCGATGCGGGAGGCCGGGCTTTGGGCCACCTGCTCCACAGTGCCCTGTGTCAGGATGGTGCCGCCATTTTCACCGGCACCGGGGCCCATCTCAATGAGCCAGTCGGCATCCCGCAGGATCTCAGTGTCGTGATCCACCAGCACGATGGAGTTGCCGTCCGCGATCAGATCGTGCATCACGCCCCGCAGGCCCTCGATGTTGGAGGGGTGCAGACCGATGGAGGGCTCGTCCAGCACATAGAGCACGCCGGTGGTGCGGTTGCGCACCGAGCGGGCCAGCTGCACCCGCTGGCGCTCCCCTGTGGAAAGGGTGGCGGCCTCCCGGTCAAGGGAGAGGTAGCCCAGCCCCAGATCCAGCAGGCGGGCAGCGGTGGTCTGAAAGGATTCGCAGATGCTCTCAGCCATGGGGCGCATCTCCACGGGCAGGGAGGCGGGCACCCCCTCCACCCACTGCACCAGCGTGTCCAGCGTCATGCGGCAGGCATCGGCCAGCCCGATGCCCCGCAGCCGGGGAGCCCGGGCCGCGGCGTTCAGGCGGGAGCCGCCGCACGCGGGGCAGGGGCCCTGCTTCAGGAACCGCTCCACCCGCTTCATGCCCTTTTCGTCCGTCACCTTGGTAAGAGCGTTCTCTACGGTATAAACGGCGTTGAAGTAGGTGAAATCCATTTCACCCGCCGCGCCGGTCTTGCTGTTCTGGTAGAGCAGGTGCACCTTTTTGGCGGGGCCGTGGAACACCATGTCGCGCTCTTCCGGGGTCAGCTCCCGGAAGGGAACGTTGGTGCGCACGCCCATCTTTTCGGCGATCTCCTTCATCAGCGACCACATCAGGGTCTGCCAGGGCAGCACCGCGCCCTCGTTGATGGAAAGGCTCTCGTCCGGCACCAGAGTGGATTCGTCCACCACCCGCACGATGCCGGTGCCCTCGCAGCTGGGGCAGGCTCCGGTGCTGTTAAAGGCGAACTGCTCCGCGCCCAGCACCGGCACCTGCGCGCCGCACCGGGGGCAGTAGAGCGGGATCTCGGCCGCAATGTTCAGGCTGGGCGGCACCATGCAGCCGCAGCTGGGGCAGGGGTAGTGGGAGAGCCGGGAGAACATCAGGCGCAGGCTGTTCAAAAGCTCGGTCATGGTGCCAAAGGTGGAGCGCATCCCGGGCACGCCGGGCCGCTGGTGGAGGGCCAGTGCGGCGGGAACATAGCGGATCTCGTCCACCTGTGCCTTTTCGGCCTGGGTCATCCGGCGGCGGGTGTAGGTGGAAAGGGCCTCCAGATAGCGGCGGGAGCCCTCGGCGTAGAGGACACCCAGCGCCAGCGAGGACTTGCCGGAACCGGACACGCCCGCAATGCCGACGATCTTGTGGAGCGGCACATCTACGTCGATGTTCTTCAGGTTGTGCACCCGCGCGCCCCGCACCCGGATGGCGGTGGGGAGAGCGGAACTGGATTCGTGGTTCATCGTGTCTCCTTTCTCTGAATGGGGTCACAAAAGGCTCCCCCGCAGGGGAGCCGGAAAGATCATAAACCGAGAGGATCAAACCGCTGGTGTTCGAGCTGGTCGATCACCGCCTGCGCTGCCGGTGCAATGGGGGCGGGCACTGCGGCGGGGCGGCTGAGGTAGTAGCCCTGCAGCAGGTCCACGCCCAGACCGATGACGGTGCGCAGCTGGGCCTCGGTCTCAATGCCCTCGGCGATGAGTTGCATACTGCGGGCGTGGGCGTAAGCCACAATGTTGGAGACGATCTGCTGCTTATCACGGTCGGTGTCGATCCCGCGCACAATGGAGATGTCGATCTTGATATACCGAGGCGATAGCTCCAGCAGGTTCAATTCGTTGCTGTAGCCGCTGCCGTAGTCATCCAGCGCAAAGGAGCCGGAGAAGCCCGGAACGTTCCGCTTCCGTTCCAGACATGCGCGGTCCAGATCTTCCTGTTCGGTGATCTCCACCACCAGCCGCTTGAGCAGCTCGGGGTAGCGCTGAGCATATTCCTCCACATCCTCAACCGTCAGGCTGACATTGGCGATGGAGTTGATGAAGAGCAGGGCATCGCTCTGGAGCAGGCCCTGTGCCTGCAGGCGCTGGAAGATCTCGCTGGAATGGAACACAGTGATCCGTTCGATCTCATACAGGCGGCCTGTCTCATGGGCCAGCTGCATGACCTGAGCGGGGGAGTGCAGGGTGGGCAGATCGACCCGCATGAGGGCCTCGTAGGCTGCGACCCGGCCGCTGCGGGCAGAGTAGATGGGCTGGAAGTGGTAGGACACCAGCTCCTCCTGCAGCAGGAGCTCAAAGTCCTGCTGGGTCTGGGCGGCGTATGCCTCCTGATGGTAGCTGCCGATATCAAAATCACACATGCGGCCCTTGTGGGAATGCTTGACCTGATACATGGCAAAGTCGGCATATTTTTTCAGGGTGAGCAGGTCGTGGCCGTCCGTGGGGTACCAGGCAATGCCGCCCGAGATGCTGATGTGCAGCTGCTTGCCGTTGGGCAGGATGGACACGCTGCGCTGCAGGGCGGCACTCAGCAGCTCCAGCTGGGCGCGGAGCTGCTTGCGATCCTGGTAGCCATAGAAGAAGATCAGGAACTCATCGCCCGAAAGGCGGGAGCAGATGGTGTTGGCGGGCGTATTGGCCGCAAAGCACTGGCCGGTCTGGCGGATGTACTGGTCGCCCCAGTCGTGGCCGTAGGTGTCGTTGATCTGCTTGAGGTTGTCCAGATCCATCATCAGCAGGGCGGCACAGCCCAGCTTTTCGGGCTGCTGGAACAGCGCTTCACAGGCGCGGTCAAAGGCACGGCGGCGGTACAGGCCGGTCAGGGTGTCGTAATCGCGCTCGTGCTCAATGCGCTGCTGCTCCAGCACCGTGGTGGTCATATCCTCAGCAAGACCCACCTCGGAGGCGCTTTCGCCCAGGATATGGGTGATGCGCAGGGTGATGTAGTGGGTGCTGCCGTCGGGCTGGGGGATGGCAAAGACCTTGTTGTTGGCCGGGGACAGGCGGTAGAACCACCGCTGCTCCAGTGTGCCCATCAGGGCGCGGAAAGCCTTTGGCGTGAGCGGATCTGGCTGCTCCTGTGCAAGGCCCAGCATGGAGAAGAAGTTATCGGTCACATAAACGCTGTCATCGCGCAGCTCATAGCCGCCCAGCTCCGCACTGGCCAATTTCATAATGCGCAAAAAGCGGGTGGAGGAGTCCAGCACGTCTTTGCTCAGCTGGGTAAAGGCGGAGGAAAACTGATCCAGCTCCCTGATGCCGGTGGCGGACAGATGCGGGATGGCGGAGGAATCCGCTTCGGCAGCGGCTACCTCGGCCGAGAGCTTGGCAACGGGCCGAGCCAGCCGCCTGCTGACCAGCCAGCTGCAAACAATGCCAACGGCCAGCGTGATCAGCATGATGAAGGAGAACAGCTGCTTCAGCCGCTGGGCGAAAGCAAAGAGCTGCACCGCGGGAACGGAGCCCACGAGAAGCCAGTGCTTGCCCGAGAAAGGGGCGTTCCGGCTGTAGAGGTTCAAGGGGGAGACCGAAGCAATGTAGAGGGCATTGCTGAAGAGGTAGCGGTGGGTATGGGCACTGTGGAGGCGCAGCGTAAGGCTTTCGTCCGCAGAACCAGGCTGCCCGTCGCAGTGGGAACGGAGCACCGGACGCAGCTGCAGTTCAGAGGCAGAGAGCTCCTCCGTATCGGTCACGGCAAGAAAATAGGTGCCGTTGTTCTGCAGCTCAGAGCAGGGCAGGTTCTCCCACAGGTAGTCGGCCAGCAGTTCCACGCCGATCACGCCGTAAACGGTGCCGTCCGGCAGGATCAGGGGCTGGCTGTAGGCAATGGCCTCGTGGGTGTCCCCGGGCACCAGATAGGATTGTGAGGTCCAGTGGCCATAATCGGAGGCGGCAAGGCTGGCTCCGTCTTTATAGGCGGCCTGGAAAGGGGGATAAAGGAAGCCACGGTTTCCCAGTGCCCGGTAGCGGATGGTGGGGGACCAGCTGTTGTCCGTGGCAATGGAGAGGGACTGCACCAGCTGGGCCGGTGCCCGCACGAAGGTCAGGTCGGCGTTGCGCTGGGAGGGAGCGGCATCCGGGTCAAGATCCCGCAGGTAGATGGCGGGCATGAGGCTGTCCTGCTTCCGCTTGTCCAGATCATGGGTGTTCAGGATAAGGAACACGCCGGTCACCGACTTGATGCGCAGGGTGCTGATGAGCTCCGGCGCGGCGGCTTCCAGCAGGGGATAGGCCGCGTCGCTGCTGCTGTCCAGCGTGCTCAGGCTGATCTCTCCCTCGTCCAGAAGCTGCTGGGTCAGGCCATTGATGGCATCGGAAAGGCTGGTCAGCTCCTGTGCATCGTGGAAGATGGACTGAAGATACCGGCTGCGGTTGTCCACCTGCATGGCAAGGATATCCTCGGCGTTCTGGTTCAGCTGGGGGCCAAGCCGGGTGACGTGGACGGCAAAGGTCAGCAGCAGGAACTCCACCGCCAGCACAGCCAGCAGGGAGAAAAGGATGGTGCCGAAGATAGAATGGCCCGTCTGAGGGGCCTTCTGGCTGTGCGGCTTGCGGTTCTGCATCTGAGAGTCTCTCCTTTTGTGGTTGTTCCAAGGGCATCTCAGCCCGCAAAGGCGCTGAGAGCGGCCAGAGTCTGGTCGTACCAGGCATCAAAATAGGCATCGGTCAGGAACTCGGCTTCGGCTTCCTCGGGGGTCTGCCCGGCAGCCAGCCGCTCCAGCACCGTGGCACGGTCGGCAGTGACACGGTCCTCCAGCGCGTACTGCAGGGTATTGCGGGCGCGCAGGGCATCCGGGAAGGCATGGGTGGTGTAGAGCTTGCTGCGATCGATGGCATCAATGGACAGGCTCAGCACTTTGTGGATACGCTCGGAGACCGTCAGGCCGCTGTTCTCAAGGGCGGATATGCTGTTGGCGGCATAGGTCACGGGCATATAGCCGGACTGCACCGAGAACTGCAGGTTGTTTTCCGGCTGGGTGAACCATTTCAGGAAGGCAACGCAGGCGCTGATCTCGTCCTCGGTGCCCGGGATGACTACCATGCCGGCCCCCTGCTGGACGGCCACCGGCTCACAGCCTGCAAAGCTGGGGCAGGGCAGCGCGGCCATCTCGATGCCGTGGCTCTCGGTGTCGCTGGTCAGCACCTGGGTGGGGAAGAAGGAAGCGCTGGAGGAGGAACCGACATAGGCCAGCAGGCTGCCGATCTTGATATCGTCGCTGCGGAACTTGCCGCTGGCACTGCACCAGCCCTTGATGTAGGGGACATAGTAGTTATCCCACAGCTTGCGGAGGGTCGGCTTGTCAAAGTGCAGGGTCATCACGCCGTTCTCGGCATCAAAGATGGTCGTGCCCAGTTCCTGTGCGCCGCAGAGCAGGTAATTGGTCAGCGCGTCGCGGCCATACAGGGCCTTGCCGTCGTTGGGCGCAGCCGTCTGGGCATCGGTCCAGTCGTAGTATTTGTGTGCGGCCTCGTTCAGCCCCTCCACGGTGGAAAGATCCGCATAGGTCACGCCTGTGGCCTCGGCAAAGGGGACAAAGTCGGTGACGTTCAGGTAGAGCAGCTCAGTGGATTTTGCTATGGGAAAGACCTTGAGCTCCCCGTTGTTCATCAGGTCGCCCTCCTCGAGAAAACCGGCGATATAGGCAGACTTCTCTTTTTCGGTCAGGTAGGGGCTCAGGTCAACGGCAAGGCCCATCTGATCCAGTGTATAGGCGGTATCTGCGTAGGAGGAGACGATGTTGGGCAGCTTCTCGGCACCCACCTTGCCCTCGGCGGCGGCCAGCACGCTGGTCTCCAGGTCGTTCACGCTGCCCTGACTGGAGCTTTCGACCCGGATGTTCTTCTCTTTGCCCACGGTGGAGTTGAACTGCTCCACCAGCTGGTTGAAGCATTCCAGCTGATCGCCGTTGTAATAGGTCCAGATCGTGATGGTGGTGGGCAGCTTGCTTCGGCCGCAGGCAGTGCCGCCCAGCGCCACGGCGGCGCACAGCAGCAGACTGACGGCAGAACGAAGGATTCGTTTCATTACATTATCTCTCCCATTCCGACAAAACGGCTCACGGAAAAGCGGCGCGTCCTGTCGTTTCTGAAATGATACCAGACGAAAACATTGTAACACTTTTTCGGGGCGGGGGCTACTGATTTTTGAAAAAACATCCGAAAGCAGACGAAAAAAGAAAGAATCTCTGGCCTGCGCTTCCATTTTTCGTAAAGTCCGGATATAATACAAGCATAAAATACAACAAAAAGAATGGGAGAGCTTATGGCACAGAAGAAGGACGAGGGCCTGAACGGCAACGAAAAGATCGAACAGGCAGTCTGCCAGTTACAGCAGGAGCCTACACAGGAGCAGCTGGCGCATACCCTGACCGTGATCCGGCGGAGGATGCGGGAAAACGGACAGGTCGTGGTGGCGGTGGAGCCGAACCCGGCCGGTGAGCAGATGCAGCTGCGGGCCCTCCGCACGGCCGATGGGGCCAGCTGGTGGTATGCCTTTACCAGCTTTGAAGAGGAGATGAAGGGCGCGGAAGCGGTGCAGTCCACCTTTCTGGTGGAGTTTGAAAAGCTGTTGGATGCCGCACTGCAGGTGCCGGAGATCCAGGGCATCATCCTGAACCCCTGGAACCGCACCATCCAGCTGGACAAGACCCTGCTCCGGATCATCAAGGGATAAGCACGAAAGGGCCCGCCTGCCGCATTTTGGTGCGAGCAGACGGGCCCTTTTTATATGGTAAAGGAAGAAGGAGAATGGCAGATCAGGCTGCGTCGGTGCGGTCCTTCTTGAGCAGGCTCAGGATCGCGGCACCCACCACGCTGCCAGCGGCCAGAGCCACGCAGTAGAGCAGGGCATGATCGACCACGGGGAACACGAAGATGCCGCCGTGGGGAGCGCGCAGGGCGCAGCCGAAGGTCATGGAGAGGGCACCGGCCAGCGCGGCACCGGCCACACAGCTGGGCAGGACGCGCAGCGGGTCGGCGGCGGCGTAGGGGATGGCACCCTCGGTGACGAAGCACAGGCCCATGACGTAGTTCACAATGCCGTTGCGGCGCTCGTCAGGGGTCCACTTCTTGGGGCAGAAGGTGGTGGAGAGGGCGATCGCGATGGGAGGAACCATGCCGCCCACCATGACAGCAGCCATGACCTCGTAGTTGCCGGAGGCCAGTGCGGCAGTGCCAAAGACGTAGGCAGCCTTGTTGAAGGGGCCGCCCATGTCAATGCTCATCATACCGGCAACGATGGCACCCAGCAGGACTTTGGAGGTGCCGCCCATGGCGTTGAGGCAGTTGGTCATGGCGGTGTTGATCATGCCCATGACCGGGTTGATGCCGCACATCACGGCACCGATGATGAGGATGCCGCCCAGCGGGTAGATCAGCATGGGGCGGATGCCGTTCAGGCTGGCGGGGAGCTTTTCGGTGATCTTCTTCAGGAACTCGACCACATAACCGGCCACGAAACCGGCCAGCAGAGCGGCCAGAAAACCGCCGGAAATGCCGGTGGTCTCACCGTTGGCAAGGCCTGCAAAGTTGGTGCCGTTCATGGCCAGCACGCCGCCCGCAAAGCCCACGGCCAGGCCGGGACGGTCGGCGATGGACATGGCGATGAAACCTGCCAGAATGGGAAGCATGTAGCCAAAGGCGGCGCTGCCCACCGTCTTGAAGAAGGAGGCGATGGGGGTGTTCATGCCAAAGTTGGAGGGGTCGATGGTGTAATCGTCCAGCAGGAAGGCCAGCGCGATCATAATGCCGCCGCCCACCACAAAGGGCAGCATGTGAGACACGCCGTTCATCAGGTCTTTGTACACCTTGCGGCCAAAGCTGTCGCCGGAGGTCTCCTCCTCGGCAGCGGCGGCACCGCCCTTGGCGTGATACACGGGAACTTCGCCGTGGGCCACCTTTTTCAGCAGCTCCTCGGGCTTGTGGATGCCGTCATCCACCCGGGCAAACAGCACGGGCTTGCCGTCAAAGCGGGCGGTCTCCACATTCTTGTCTGCAGCCACGATGATGCCGTCACAGGCTGCGATCTCGGCGCGGGTCAGCACGTTCTTGGCACCATCGGAGCCGTTGGTCTCCACCTTGGTGGGCAGGTCCAGCTTGTCACCGGCCTTGGCCAGCGCCTCGGCGGCCATGTAGGTGTGGGCAATGCCGTTGGGGCAGGCGGTCACGGCCAGAATGCGGTAGCCGCTCTGGGGGATGACCTGCTGGGTGAAGCTCTCCTCACCGAACTGGGCCTCCTCCTGTGCGTCGATGAGGGCAAGGAATTCGGCGGGGGTCCTGGCGGCCTTCAGCTTTTCCACAAAGTCCTCGTTCATCAGCATCTGCATCATGCGGGCCAGCATATCCACATGCAGGCTGCCGTTTTCGGGGGCTGCAATGGCAAAGAGCAGGTCGGTCTTGCCGTCATCCTCGGCGTTGTACTGCACCGGGGTGCTCAGACGCAGGGCGGCCAGGCTGGGCCGGGTGACCACATTCGTCTTGGCGTGGGGAACGGTGATGCCGTTGTCCACGTAGGTGGAGGCCTCATCCTCCCGGGCGTAGAGCGCCTTCTTGTAGGCTTCTGTGTCGGTGATGTTGCCGTGGGTGGCCTGCAGTTCTACCAGCCGGGAGAGGATCTCGTCCCGGTTGGAGGCCGCAGAATCCAGCTCGATGGACTTTGCGGTGAATAATTCCGTAATGCGCATAAGGGTTCTCCTTTCTCTCGTAGCGTCCTCACCCTCTCAGGCCGCTTCGCGTCCAGCTCTCCCGAAGGGAGAGCCCTTGGCAAAACCATCAACATAGCAATGACTGTCAAGACCTCCCACTTTGGGGGAGGTGGCATTGCGTCAGCAATGACGGAGAGGGTGAGCTGCCTTAAATTTGACCAAACAATTCTTCGATCTTTTCTTTCGTTGCCAGCCCAAGGCTGAACGCGGTGGCACTGCCGCAGGCGGTGCCCAGCCTGAGGGCCTGCTCATAGCTGCCGCTTTGCAGATAACCTGCCACAAAACCGGCCACCATGCTGTCGCCTGCGCCCACGCTGTTCACGACCTTGCCTTTGGGGCAGCCGATGCGGTGCACCTCGCCGTGCTCATCCACCAGCAGAGCGCCGTTCCCGGCCATGCTCACCAGCACGTTTCGGGCACCCTTTTCCTGCAGAGCGCGGGCGGCGGCGGTGATCTCTTCGTCCGTTTTCAGCTCCCGGCCCACGATCTCGCCCAGCTCGTGATCGTTGGGCTTGATCAGGAAGGGGTGATAGGGGAGGACGTTGACCAGCAGATCCTGGGTGGCATCCACCACGGCCCGCACGCCGTGGCCCTCCAGCCCTGCCAGCAGCCGCTCGTAGGTGCTCTGGGAAAGGCTCTTGGGGATGCTGCCCGCCAGAATGAGGATGTCGTCAGGCTGCAGGGTGTCCAGCTGGGCTTCCAGCTGCTGCATGGCGCTTTCCGGGATGCTGGGGCCTGCGCCGTTCAGCTCCGTCTCGGTGCCTGCCTTGATCTTGACGTTGATGCGGGTCATGCCCTCGGCCAGATGGATGAAATCGGTCCGGAGCCCCTGCGCGGCCAGACCACGCTCCAGCCAGGCACCGGTCTCACCGGCCACAAAGCCCAGAGCCACGCTCTTACAGCCCAGCTCCCGGAGCACGCCGGAAACATTGATGCCCTTGCCGCCCAGCACGCAGTCCTCCCCGGCGGCGCGGTTCACTTCGCCCACCTCAAGGGGCCTGTCGAGACGGACGACATAATCGATGGCAGGATTGAATGTAACAGTGTAGATCATACCTCGGTCTCCTTTATCAGAGTGTATTGCCGGTATTTGGGGTTGGGGCACTTGTTCGTCAGGATGGCACCGCTGTGCAGATCACAGATGACGGCGGGGTAGACCTGCGCGAATTTGGTGTCGTCCACCAGGAACCACGCCTCCCGCGCCCGGTGGAGAGCCGCAGCCTTGACAGCGGCCTCCTCGGGGTCTGGGGTGGTAAAGCCGGAACCCAGCGCCACGCCATTGGCTCCCATGAAGGCTTTGGTGAAATTGTACTGCTGGATGGCAGTCAGCGCAGCCGCCCCGATGATGGCCTCGGTCTGGGGCCGCAGCAGCCCGCCGGGCAGGAACACACGGCAGCCTTTCTGGGCCAGCAGGCGGGCGTGGGCCACGCCGTTGGTCACATAGCTGGCGTTCAGGGCCGGGCCGCTCAGCGCCCGTGCCAGAGCCAGCGTGCTGGAGCCTGCATCCAGATAGATGAAATCTTCCGGCAGGATCAGTTCTGCCGCCGCCTGAGCGATGCTCTGCTTCTGACTGACGGCCAGCTCTTCCTTGGCGGCCATGGTAGGCTCATCGGTGCGGAAGGGGCTGTCCGGCAGGGTGGCCCCGCCGTGCACCTTGTTCAGTTTGCCCTGCTTGCCCAGCTCGTTCAGATCGCGCCGGATGGTGGACTCGCTGGCGCTCAGCGCCTCGCACAGCTCCTGCACGGTGGCAGTGCGCTGGCGGGCCAGCAGATCCAAAATCAGGCTGAATCGTTCTTCTGCCAGCATCGGGAACATTCCCCCTTGTTCGATTCATATGATTGATTTTGATTGACGTTGGCGGGTTCTGACCGCCTTGCCCCCTTATTATAGCAAAATCTCAGTCAAAATCAATCAAATCCCGCCAAGTTTGAGTGACAAAATATTGCTCTGTTTTTTGGGCAGGATGCATAAGAAGTGGGATACAACAACAAAAAAGCCGACACTCCACAATGGAATGTCGGCTGAATCTCTCACCGCTTCGGTCTGGCTGTGCCAGCGCCTTGCGGAGCTTCCCGAATAGGGAAGCCAGGAAGCACGGTTACTTATTCTGGATGTACTCGTCCATGGCCTTGGCGGCTGCCTTACCGGCACCCATGGCCTTGATGACGGTGGCAGCACCGGTCACGGCATCGCCGCCGGCGTACACGCCCTCACGGCTGGTCTTGCCCTCGTCGCCCTCGGTGACGATGCAGCCGTGCTTGTTGGTCTCGAGGCCCGGCGTGGTGGAGCGGATGAGGGGGTTGGGGCTGGTACCCAGGCTCATGATGACGGTGTCCACGTCCATCGTGAACTCGCTGCCCTTCTTCTCGATGGGGCGGCGGCGGCCGGAAGCATCCGGTTCGCCCAGCTCCATCTCGATGCAGGTGATGGCCTTGACGAAGCCGTCCTCATCGGGCAGGATCTCCACGGGGTTGCAGAGGGTTTTGAAGATAATGCCCTCTTCCTCGGCGTGCTCGACCTCTTCCTTACGGGCAGGCAGCTCTGCCATGCCGCGGCGGTAGACGATGTAGACCGTCTCAGCGCCCAGACGCAGGGCGCTGCGGGCAGCGTCCATTGCCACGTTGCCGCCGCCGACGACGGCAACCTTCTTGCCGGTGCGGATGGGGGTCTTGCTGGTGGGCAGATAAGCCTTCATCAGGTTGGAGCGGGTGAGAAACTCGTTGGCGGAGTAGACGCCCTTCAGGCTCTCGCCCGGGATGCCCATGAAGCGGGGCAGGCCGGCACCGGAACCCACGAAGACGGCCTCATAACCGTACTCGCCCATCAGCTCGTCGATGGTGAGCACCTTGCCGATGACCATGTTGCACTCGAAATCGACGCCCATCTTCTTGAGGCCGTCGATCTCCTGCTGGACGATGGCCTTGGGCAGACGGAACTCGGGGATGCCGTACATCAGCACGCCGCCTGCGACGTGCAGGGCCTCGTAGACCGTGACCTTATAGCCCAGCTTGGCGAGGTCGCCTGCGGCGGTCAGGCCGGCAGGACCTGCACCGATGATGGCGACCTTGTGGCCGTTGGACTCAGGCACGACGGGGGCAGTGTGGACATTCTCACGGTGCCAGTCGGCCACGAAGCGCTCCAGACGGCCAATGCCGACGGGCTCATTCTTGATGCCGCGGGTACACTTGCCCTCGCACTGGCTCTCCTGCGGACAGACACGGCCACAGACGGCGGGCAGGGAAGAGGAACGATTGATGACCTGATAGGCGGCTTCGAAGTCACCCTCGGCCACATGGCCGATGAACTCGGGGATGTCGATGCCGACGGGGCAGCCGGTCTGGCAGGGCTTGTTCTTGCAGTGGACGCAGCGCTTGGCCTCGTTCACGGCCATCTCGGCGGTGTAGCCCAGAGCCACTTCCTCAAAATTCTTGTTGCGGACGTTGGGGTCCTGGGTGGGCATGGGACACTTTTTGGGGTCCATATTGAAAGCCATTTTACATTCCCTCCTGAGTCTTGAACAGATTGCAGGCCTTTTCCCGGGCCTTGGCCTCAAAGGGGCGGTACATGGTGCCGCGGGCCATTGCCTCGTCGAAATCCACGAGGTCGCCGTCGAAGTCGGGGCCATCCACGCAGGCGAACTTGGTCTCGCCGCCCACGGTCAGGCGGCAGCCGCCGCACATGCCGGTGCCGTCGATCATGATGGGGTTCATGGAGACGATGCTCTTAAGGCCGTGCTTCTGGCAGGTCTTGACCACAAACTTCATCATGATGAGCGGGCCGATGGTGATGACCAGGTCGTACTGGTTGCCGGCAGCCACCAGCTCGTCGAGGGCAGCGGTGACGACGCCCTTGGTGCCGTAGCTGCCATCGTCGGTCATGATCCGCAGCTCGTCGCTGCAGGCCTTGAACTCGTCCTCGAGGATGAGCAGGTCCTTGCTGCGGAAGCCGACCACGCTGTGGACGACGCAGCCCTGCTCGTGGAGTTCACGGGCGATGGGTAGCGCAATGGCGCAGCCCACGCCGCCGCCGACGACGCAGACCTTCTTCAGGCCTTCCACCTCGGTAGCGCGGCCCAGCGGGCCGACGAAGTCGTGGACGCTCTGACCTGCTTCGAGGCTGTTCAGCTCCATGGTGGTGCCGCCGACGATCTGGAAGATGATGTCCACAGTACCCTTCTCGCGGTCATAGCCTGCGACGGTGAGGGGGATGCGCTCGCTGTCTTCAAACGGGCGCACAATGATAAACTGGCCGGGCTTTGCCTTTTTGGCAATGAGCGGGGCTTCAATGACCATCTTTGTAACGGTGGGGTTCAGCGCCACCTTTTCCGTGATCTTGTACATTGCGTTTGCTCCTTATTCCTATATTCTCCCCTGCATGAAAACACGCCTGTTCCTCGGTGCAGCAGCCCGAAGCGGCAGGCGCGAAAGTTCAGCAACGATTTGACAATCTTAATTATAACGATATTAAGAAAGGAAAGCAATTAAAATTTCTTCGCGTCAGCCGCGGCAAACTTGAACGCTTCCGCAGCTTTGTACGCAGTAGGGGGACGGAAACGTCCCTTTTTTCAAAAAATGCAAATTTGTGGTTGACAAGAGGCGAAAGCTGCGGTATAATAATCGACGTCGCCGGGAACGCCCGGCGCGCCACAATGGATATGCGGCCGTAGCTCATCTGGTAGAGCGCCACCTTGCCAAGGTGGAGGTAGCG
>OLRW01001388.1_pt1 | contig 15890 bp, 17 predicted proteins | sample 1672701 | NCBI WGS metagenome assembly OLRW01 (sample SAMEA3136715, study PRJEB25190) | human gut metagenome | biome: human gut; feature: human-associated habitat; material: faeces | place: Austria | collected 2013
TTTTTGACAAGGCTGCCGATTTTATAAGCCGCGTTGGGGGTGGAGATGCCCATCACCGAGGCGGCCTACGAGGTGCTCTACCAGGGCCGGGACCCCAAGGAGGCCATCCTCACCCTTATGCGGCGGGAAAAGCGGCACGAGATCGAGGAGACCTGGGGATAACCGGGCCCAAAACCACCAGAGCAGAGGAACGGGCCTCAGCTCCAGACCCGTTGCCCCTGGAAAGAAGCGAAATTCTGTGCGGCTTTTTTTGGAAATCTGGAAAATAAGGCTTGCTTTTTTCGGCGGATTCTGGTATCATACTAACCGATGCTTTTTTAGTAATATACACATGGGCGCTCTGCCGCCTGTGGAGTCATAAAACAGCGAGGAGGTTCAAGCGAATGGCTAAATGTGAATTTTGTAACAAGGGCGTTGTGTTCGGCATTCAGGTTTCCCACTCTCACCGCCGCTCCAACCGTCCCTGGAAGCCCAACGTCAAGCGCGTGAAGGCTATCGTCAATGGTACGCCCCGCCATGTCTATGTTTGTACCCGCTGTCTGCGTTCCGGTAAGGTTACCCGCGCGATCTAAGCGACCAAACAGATTAGAAGCACTGCGAAAGCAGTGCTTCTTTTTTTGCCCAGATAACCGCTAAAATACTTGTGTTCCTATCTCTCTTTCAATATAATGAATCATATGGTAGGGATTCACCGAACCGGAAGCTATGGGGGGTGTTATTTTGATAAAAATATTTGTCCAATACCTGCTCACGCCAATTCCCTTTCTCCTAACTTTTGTTACACCAATTCTATTCTTCCTCATCAGCCGCAAATATGTCTGGCTCAGCATCCCATTGACCGTGCTTGTCGAATTGCTCGTCAATTGGAGAAATTTTACCTATTATGAATCGCGCGGCCTGATGATCTTGGTAACTCTGTTTCAGCTCGCTATAATGGCGGTCGTCATCATCCTGTTGAGATCAGCTTTTACGAAAAAGAAAACATAGCCTTTTGTAAAAAGCCTCACAGCGTTTTTATCTGTAATGGATGCGCGGCAACTGTAAAGTAGCAAAGCTGTTAACGGCTGCCCAATCGTGTCGTAGCAGTACAAAGTCGAATTGTCCACTATTAGCGAACAACCAGAGTACAGAACGCAGAGAATCCTTTTCGAAAAAAGCCGCCCTGGGGCGGCTTTTCCTTTTATTTCTTTTCCGCGTGAAACTGCCGCATCTTCTCGTTGAGTTTATTGTAGATATGCTCGCGAAACCATTTTTCGCTGCTGGCTTCCACCGCGCCCTCGGGCGTGAACCATTTCACGCCGCTGTTCTCGTCGGGCTTGACCGTGAGCGCGTCCGTATCGTCCGCGATGAGAAGATACGTGACGTTCAGATGCAGGTGCGAGGAGACGTACTTCCCGCGCTTCATGTGGCCGTCGACAGTCAGCACCTCAAGCGAGAAAATGTCCTCGCTTGCCGGACGGACGTTTTTGACGCCGCTCTCCTCGCGGACTTCCCTGAGCGCGACGGCGAGCAGGTCCTCTTCCCCGTCGGCGTGTCCGCCGAGCCACGACCACGAATCGTAGATGTTGTGATACGCCATCAGCACGCGGTCGAAGCGCTCGTTCACCACCCAGGCCGACGCCGTCATGTGCGCCAGTGCATTTTCCCGCGTAAACACATCCTCAAACGCGCGCAGACAGTCGAGGATCAATCCCTTATCCCGCTCCTCCTGCTCATTGTAAGGCTGGTAATTCTCAATTTGCGTCAAAATATCCATCGTTACCCTCAATATATTTTTTCGCGCCCGCAGGCGCAAAAAGCCTCGCAAAGTTTGCGCCGCGCACGGCGCAAATAAATTTAAATCATTTTTCTGACGACATGCGCGTCAGAAAAATTCTTTGCACGTAGTGAGTGTCGAGTTGTCCGCTTACGCGGACAGCTCGGCACAGAACGAAGTGAAACTTTTTCAAAAGCGAGGGGCTTTGCCCCTCGCTTTTGAGTCATAACCAGCTGCAATCGCTTTCCTTCTTCGGCGTGCGGCTCATCAGAACGCCGATGAGAGGCGCGGCGCTCTTGCCCTCGTAGAGGACCTCGTACACTGCCGTCGAGATCGGCATCTCTACGCCATAGCGCTGCGCGAGCTCATGCGCGCTGCGCGCGGCATAATAGCCCTCGACGACCGCGCCGACCTCATCCATGGCCTCCTGTGCGCTCTTGCCCTGACCGATCAGGATGCCCGCGCGATGGTTGCGTGAGTGCATCGACGTACACGTGACGATGAGATCGCCCATGCCGGCAAGACCGGCGAGCGTCTCCTTGCGCCCGCCCATGCACTCGGCCAGGCGCGAGATCTCACTCAGCGCGCGGGTGATGAGCAGCGCACGGGTGTTGTCGCCCATGCCGCAGCCGTCGCTGATGCCGCAGCACAGCGCCGCGACGTTCTTGAGCGCGCCCGCAAGCTCCACGCCGACGACGTCGTCGTGCGTGTAGACGCGGAAGACCTCATTCATGAACGCGCGCTGCACGGCCTCGGCGCTCGCCTGATCGGCGGACGCCGCCACACAGCCCGTCGGCAGACGGCGCGCGACCTCCTCGGCGTGCGAGGGGCCGGAGAGCACTGCGATACGATAGCCCTCGCCGCATTCCTGTGCGATGATCTCGCTCATGCGCAGGTGCGTTCCGCGCTCAATGCCCTTCGTGAGCGAGACGAGCAGCGTGCCTTTTTTCAGGTGCGGCGCAGCCTCATGCGCAACGGAGCGCAGTGCAAACGACGGCGACGCGAAGACGGCCATCTCCGCATTTTGGAGCACCGCTAAGTCGCTCGTGATGGCGATGCGCTCGGGAATGCGCACGCCTTTGAGTAAAGGATTTTCCCTTGTCTTATCCAGCAATTCGGCCTTTTTCGGGTCGTGCGACCAGAGCGCGACGGTATGGCCGTTGTCCGATAACAGCATCGCGGCGGCGGTACCCCAGCCGCCCGAGCCAAGCACTACAATGTTCATTCGTCCTCCCCCGGTTTGGGCGCGTTCACATGGAAATGGAACTTGCTCTCCGTACCGCTTAAGAGTCTTTTGATGTTGCTGCGGTGCGCCCACAGCACAAGAAGCGAAATGCACGTGCCGAGCACTGTGCAGGCCGTGTTATGGAACACGAAATACGTGGTAAACGGCAGGCTGACCGCCGCGGCGACCGAGCCGAGCGACACATAGCGCGTCGTGAGCCACAGCACGACGAACGCGCCCCAGCCGACGAGCGCGATGCGCCAGTCGAGAAGAAGCAGCAGCGTGCCGCTGCACAAAATGCCCTTGCCGCCCTTGAAGCCGTAAAACACCGGAAACATATGGCCGATGACGCAGAACAGTGCACCGAAATACTTGCCTGCGGCGCCCCAGCCGAGAAGATAGCCCAGGAAATAATTGCCCAGCAGCACCGCGCCGACGGCCTTGAGCATGTCGAACGCGATGACCATGGGCGCGCACTTCGCGCCGTAATTGCGGTAAAAATTCGTCAGCCCCGCGTTGCCGCTGCCATGGCGGCGCACGTCGTCATGGTAGAAAATGTGCGACGTTGCGATCGCGCCGTTGATGCAGCCCAAAAGATACGACAGCACCGCAACAGCGACCGGTACGCCATACAGCACTACTGCTGCGAACGTAGTGATCACTTCAGGATAAATGCTCTCCATCACTCTTCCTTGTCCCCCTTCTCGCGAATCGACATGATGACTGGCGTACCCTCCAGTCCGAAGACGTTTCGGATGCAGTTTTCAAGGTAGCGCTGGTAGGAGAAATGGAAGAGCTTGCGCTCGTTGCAGAACACGACAAAGTGCGGCGGGCAGACGCCGACCTGCGTCATGTAATAGATCTTCAGTCTGCGGCCACGGTCCGTCGGCGGCTGCACGCGCGTCTGCGCGTCGGCCAGGATGTTGTTGAGCATGCCGGTCGAGATGCGCATGCAGGACTGGTTGTGCACGTAGTTGATCATCTCAAAAAGGCGCGGTACGCGCTGGCCCGTCGCCGCCGAGATGAAGAGGATCGGCGCATAGGTCATGTAGGAGAGGTCGCGGCGGATGTCGTCGCTCATTTTGTCCATGGTCTTGCCGTCCTTTTCGACAAGATCCCACTTGTTCACGACGATGATGCAGGCCTTGCCTGCCTCGTGCGCGAGACCCGCGACCTTCGTATCCTGCTCGGTCACGCCCTCCTGCGCGTCGATCATGATGAGGCACACGTCCGCACGGTCGATGGCCATCGTGGCGCGCAGCACGCTGTAGCGCTCGATCACGTCGTCGACCTTCGACTTTTTGCGCATGCCGGCGGTGTCGATGAAGACATACTTGCCCTGCTCGTTTTCAAAGTACGAGTCGATGGCGTCGCGCGTCGTGCCCGCAACATTGCTGACGATCATGCGCTCGGTGCCGAGAATGCGGTTCGTCAGCGATGACTTGCCGACGTTGGGTTTTCCGATGATGGCGACCTTGATGACGTCCTCATCCTCTTCCTCGTCATCCTCGGGCGGGAAATATTGTAAGCACGCGTCGAGCAGGTCGCCCGTGCCGTGGCCGTGCACGGCGGAAACGGCGATGGGATCGCCGAGGCCTAAATTGTAGAACTCGTAAAAATCGGGGTCGACCCGTCCGGTCGAGTCCATCTTGTTGACCGCCAGCACGATGGGCTTGTGGGATCGCAGCAGCATATTCGCGACCTCCTGATCGGAAGCCGTCAGGCCGGTCTTCACATCCGTCAGGAAAATGATGACGTCCGCGTGCTGAATGGCGATCTCCGCCTGCTCGCGCATGAACGACAAGATCTGATCGTCCGTGCGCGGTTCGATACCGCCGGTGTCCACCAGACGGAATTTGCGGCCGCACCACTCGCTCTCGCCGTAGATGCGGTCGCGCGTGACGCCCGGCGTATCCTCGACGATGGAGAGCCGCTGGCCGATGAGCTTATTAAACAGCATGGACTTGCCGACGTTCGGCCGTCCAACGATCGCAACCAAAGGTTTCATCTCTCTGCCTCCTTTATTCCAAAGCGGCGCGCGATCGCACCGCTCTTTATCGCAAAGCAAAATATTACAAATACAGTATAACCGAATTTTCGAGGTTACGCAAGGCTAACCTTCTCTTGCGGCATAAGAAAAAGCTGAGTGGAGTTCCACTCAGCTTTTCTTAACGATTTTCGTTCCGAATCAATTATTCGGCTGCGACCTTGGACTCGATGACCTTGACCTGACGGCCGTTGTAGGTACCGCATTCCGGGCACATTCTGTGAGGCTGGTGCAGAGCGCCGCACTTCGGGCACGCGACAAGCGCGGGAGCGGTGAGCTTCCAGTGAGAAGAACGTCTCTTATCACGTCTCTGACGGGATACTTTCCCCTTGGGGACTGCCATGTTGACACCTCCTTAAAGTTAAGCTGAATGAACAGCGAATTTATTGTTCCAAAAGCTTTGCGAGGGCTGCTAACCTGGGGTCGACTTCCTTTTTGCAGCGGCACTTCTCATAGTTGAGATTGACGCCGCAGCCGGAACACAAGCCCCTGCAATCCTCGCGGCAAAGGGTCTTGCTTGGCATATTGAGGATGAACGTCTCCCGCGCCAGCTCGCTGAGATCAACGGTTCCGTTGTCCAGCAGCAGGATATCGTCGTTGTCGTCTTCCTCCAGCTCCTCAGCGAGCAGACACTCGAACGGGACCTTGTACGGAAGATCAAACGGCGCTCCGCAGCGATCGCACACGGCGGAAAGCGTTGTAGTCAGGTCAAACTGCAACCGCAGCATCCCCGCAATGTTCTCTGCCTGCCCTACCACTGAGACCGGCCGAACCGCAGGACACACGCCGCCGAAGTCCACATCAGAAAAGTCCTCTGTAAAGTCAAAGGGAATTCTGCCTCCGGGGGTGTTAATGATACGTTTTACATCTAAAACCATGCTACACCTCGCAATGACACGAGTGATATTATAGAGGACGTTTTCTCGATTGTCAAATACTTTTTTCACGGTTGCGGCAAAAATTTTGACAGGATTTCTTTACTTTTTTTGCCCGCTATCGTACAATAGCAGAAAATCGCGCGCTGCGCAAGCGGAGGTGCCGCCCATGCGGGAGTTTCACATCGGAAAAAATGACGAAAATCAGCGGCTTGACCGCTTTCTCGGCAAGGCCATCCCCCTGCTCCCCGCGTCGCTCGCGCAGAAGTACATCCGCCTAAAGCGCATCAAGGTCAACGGCGCGCGCGCCCAGCGCGACCAGAAGCTCGTCGCGGGCGATATTTTACAGTGCTACATCAACGATGAGTTTTTCGAGTCGCCGAGCGAGGAAAACGTCTACCTCACGATCACGACGCCGCGGCTCAAGATCGTCTACGAGGACGAGAACATCATGCTGCTCGACAAGCCCGCGGGAATGCTTGCCCACGCCGACGAGCACGAGAAAGTCAATACGCTCGTCAACCACATGCTCGCCTACCTCTATCAAAAGCGCGAGTGGCGGCCACGCGAGGAGAACGCCTTCACCCCCGCCCTCTGCAACCGCATCGACCGCAACACTGGCGGCATCGTCATCGCGGCGAAAAACGCTGAAGCGCTGCGCATCCTGAACGACAAGATTCGCGACCGCGAGATCGCCAAATACTATTTATGTATCGCCCTCGGCCGCGTCGAGCCGCCGAAGGGCCGCATCGAGTGCTTTCTGCGCAAGGACGAGAAGAGCAACACCGTCCGCGTTTACCACCGCCCCGTGCCGGACGGCCGCAGCGCGATCACCTTATACCAAACGCTCCAGACGCGCGGCGAGCTGTCGCTTCTGGAGGTCGAGCTGCTCACGGGCCGCACGCATCAGATCCGCGCGAGCATGGCCGACCTCGGCCATCCCCTGCTCGGCGACGGCAAGTACGGCGTCGGCAGCGTGAACCGCAAATATGGCGAAACGCATCAGGCGCTCTACTCCTACCGTCTGCGCTTCGACTTTCCCAGCGACGCGGGCATCCTCGAATATCTGCACGGACGCGAGTTTCAGGTGGATGAGGTCCCGTTTCAAAAGAAGTATTTTAGTTAAATCCCACAAGCGGAGAGCTGCAATCGGCTCTTCGCTGTTTTATTTTTCAAAAGTTCAAAATATTGAACTTTTTGTTAAATATACTCTTGCAATTTTGCACGCGCTGTGTATAATAGTCTCGGTTTAGCAAAAACTGACCAAAAGTTTAGTATATCGAACGAGGAGGCGTGTGTATGGACATTGGCAATAAGATCAAGCAGCTGCGAACGCGACAGGGACTGACTCTGGAGGAGCTTGCCAGCCGAAGCGAGCTCACAAAGGGGTTCTTGTCCCAGTTAGAGCGCGACCTCACCTCCCCCTCGATCGACTCGCTCAGCGATATCCTCGAGGCCCTCGGCACCAACCTCTCGGAATTCTTTCAGGAGGATAAAAACGACCAGTTTGTCTTCCGCTCCGAAGACTTTTTCGTCGACGAGCGCGAGAACTGCACCGTCAACTGGATCGTTCCCAACACGCAGAAAAACCAGATGGAGCCCATTTTATTGGAACTTCCCGCCGGCGGCGAATCGTTCGAGATCGAGCCGCACAACGGCGAGGAGTTCGGCTACGTGCTTGACGGCAGCGTCATTTTAGAGTGCGACGGCGAACGCAGCGTCGTGTGCCGCGGCGAAACGTTCTATCTCCACGGCAGAACGTTCCACTACCTCAAAAATGAACGCAAGACCACCGCGCGCATCCTCTGGGTCTGCACGCCCCCGCTTTTTTAACTACTATTCTATAAAATTGTGAGGATATCGGAAATGGCCGAAGAAAAGAAAAAGATCATTCAATTCAAGAACATCGTCAAGAGCTTTGAGGACGGACAGGTCGTTCTCAAGGGCGTCTCTCTTGACATTTACGAAAATGAGTTCGTCACGCTGCTCGGCCCCTCTGGCTGCGGCAAGACGACACTGCTGCGCATCCTCGGCGGCTTTTTGCAGCCGAGCGAGGGCAAGGTGCTCTTCGACGGTGAGGACATCGTCAGCGTCCCGCCCTACAAGCGCGAGATCAACACCGTCTTCCAGAAGTATGCCCTCTTCCCCCACATGGACGTGTACGACAACATCGCCTTCGGCCTGACGCTCAAGAAAGAGCCGAAGGACGTTATCGAGCAGAAGGTCATGCGTATGCTGCGCCTTGTTAGCCTTGAGGACTATGCCCACCGCAACGTGACCGAGCTCTCCGGTGGCCAGCAGCAGCGCATCGCCATCGCCCGCGCGCTCGTTAACGAGCCAAGCGTGCTGCTGCTCGACGAGCCGCTCGGCGCGCTCGACTTAAAACTCCGCAAGGAGATGCAGCAGGAGCTCAAATACATCCAGCAGGAGGTCGGCATCACGTTCATCTTCGTCACGCACGATCAGGAAGAGGCGCTGACGATGTCCGACAAGATCGTCGTCATGAATGCGGGTGAAATTCAGCAGATCGGTACGCCGACCGAAATCTACCGCACCCCCGTCAACGAATTCGTCGCCAAGTTCATCGGCGAGACGAACATCATCGACGGCGTCATGCTTGAGGACGACCTCGTCATGTTCGAGGACAAGAAGTACGCCTGCCGTGCCCGCGGCTACAATAAGAACGAAAAGGTCGACGTCGTCATCCGCCCCGAGCACCTCGACATTGTCCCGCGTGCCGAGGGTATGCTCAAGGGCACGGTCAAGTCTCAGCTTTTCAAGGGCATGCACTATGAAACCGTGGTCGAAACGCGCGTCGGTACGTCCATCACCGTGAAGATGCAGGTCTCGCAGGACCGCCCTGTCTACAACGAGGAAAAGGGCGAGAAGATCAGTGCGAACGCCTTCCTTCTGGACGTGGAGGACGTCGAAGAGCTCGACGACGCCAAGGTCGTTGCCCTCGCCTCTGCCGAGGCGTGGGACGCCGAGACCGAGGAGCCCATCTCCATCAAGACCGTCGAATACGACATCAAGCCCGAGACCGGCAACTACACCGTGACCTTTGCCACCGCGAACGATACGTCTATCACCGTCAAGGTGCTCGTCGTAGCGCAGAACCGCGTCGAGAGCAAGGTCTATCAGGAAGAAATTTACGCGATGAACTTCTTCAAAAAGGTCGAGGACATTCAGGAGAGCATCGCGCTCGACACCGACCTTGAGACCTGGGCCAGCGCGTCGGCGTGGTCCCTCGAAGACGGCGAGCAGGTCGAGATCACGGACGTCAAGTACGACTTCGACCCCGAGACCATCACCCCGGGCGTTTACGATGTGACCTTCTCCACCGAGGGCTATGAGTACAAGGTCTCCACCACCCACGCCTTTGAAGAGGGCGAGCAGGTCGGCCTTGTCTTCCGTCCCGAGGACATCCACGTGATGAAGAAGGAGGGCCAGTGGTGAAGCGCTTTCGTTCCATGACTTACCCGTATATCGCGTGGATCATCGCGATCATCGTGGTGCCGATGCTTCTGATCGTGCTCTATGCCTTCACGACCTCCGGCAACTCGGTGCTGACATTCCAGTTCACCTTTGAGAACTTTGCCCGCTTCGTCACGGACAAGGTCTTTATGGATGTGTTGCTGCGCTCGCTCTATATCGCGCTCATCACAACGCTCATCTGCGTTGCGCTCGGCTACCCCATCGCCTACGTCATCGCGCAGCGCGGCGGCCGCAGCAACACGATCTTAATTCTGCTCATCACCATGCCGACCTGGGTCAATATGCTGGTGCGCACCTATGCTTGGATGGGCATTTTGCAGGACGAGGGCATCTTCAACACGATCCTTTCGTGGTTCGGCATCGGCCCCGTGTCGATGATCCACACGAGCTTTGCCGTCATCCTCGGCATGGTCTATAACTTCATTCCCTTTATGATCCTGCAGATCCACACGTCCCTTGCCAAGATGGACAAGAGCCTTTTGGAAGCCGCCAACGACCTCGGTGCAACGCCGGTGCAGGCATTCCTGCGCGTGACGCTGCCGCTCTCGCTTCCCGGCGTGATCTCCGGCATCACGCTCGTGTTCCTGCCCGCGGTGTCGAGCTTCTTCATTCCGAAGCTTCTCGGCGGCGGACAGTACGTCCTCGTCGGCAACATCATTGAAACGCAGTTCCTCACCACTGGCGACTGGAACTTCGGCTCGGCCATCTCGCTCATCATGGCGGTCATCATCATGATCTCGATGTGGCTGACGCGCAAGGCGGACGTTCAGGTCGCCTCGCAGGGAAAGGAGTGAGAAGCGCATGAAAAAGAAAACCTCTGTCGGCTCGAAGATCATCCTGACGCTCACGATGCTCTTCTTCTACCTCCCCATCCTCTATATCATTATCTTTTCGTTCAACGATTCCCGCTCGCTGACGAAGTTCGGCGGCTTCTCGCTCCGCTGGTATGAAAAGATGTTCGCCGATTCGACGATGATGGAGGCTGTGCTCTACACGGTCATCATCGCCGTCATCGCGACGGTCGTCGCGACAGTCGTCGGCACGATCACGGCCATCGGCCTTTCTAAATCCCGCAAGGTTGTGCAGAAGATGGTCGAGCGCATCAACGACCTGCCCGTGATGAACCCCGATATCGTCACGGCCATCTCACTTCTGATGTTTTTCAGCGTCCTCACGGTCAAAAAAGGCTTCGGCACGCTGCTCATCGCGCATATCATGTTCTGTATCCCCTACGTGATGCTCTCCGTTACGCCGAAGCTCCGCTCGCTCGACCCTAACCTGATCGACGCAGCGATGGACCTTGGCGCAACGCCGTTCCAGGCACTCGCGAAAGTCATTGTGCCGCAGATCAAGCCGGGTATCGTCTCCGGCGCGCTCATTGCGTTCACGATGAGCTTTGACGACTTCGTCATCTCGTACTTCACAACGGGCAACGGCGTCAACAACATTTCGATTTTGGTCTACACGATGTCCAAGCGCGTGAACCCGTCCATCAACGCCCTTTCTACCATTGTGATTCTTCTCATTACGCTGGTGCTCGGCGTCGTGAACATCGTGCCGATCGTGCGCGAAAAGCGCGAAAAGGACGGCAAGTCCTCCCGCGCCGTGAGCCGCAAGGCCATGGCGGCTGTTGCCGCCGTGCTGGTGCTGGCCGTTGTCGGCGGCACCGTGGGCGCGAGCCTTTCCCAGCAGCACAAGAGCGCCGCGGCTGTCGAGAAGTACGGCAGCAACGTTTTGAAGCTCTATCTCCCCGGCGAGTACCTCGGCGAGAACGTCATCTCCGACTTTGAAAAGCAGTACGGCGTGCGCGTCATCGTCGAGAACTTCGACTCCAACGAGATGATGTACACCAAGCTCATGGCCGGCGACCGCTACGATGTCATCATTCCGTCCGACTACATGATCGAACGCCTGATGAACGAGGACTTCCTCCAGCCGCTTGACAAGAGCATGATCCCCAACATGGAGAACATGTCTGATGCCGTGCTCGGTATGAGCTACGACCCGGACAACACGTACTCCATCCCCTACTTCTGGGGCAGCGTCGGTCTCGTCTACAACCACGAGAACGTCGACCCTGCCGTCATCGAGAGCGAGGGCTGGGAGGTCCTGCGCAACACCGACTACGCCGGTCACATCTACATCTACGATTCCGAGCGCGACTCGTTCATGATGGCGTTCAAGGCGCTGGGCTACTCGATGAACACCGAGGACCCCAACGAGATCAATGACGCCTATGAGTGGCTGCTGCAAATGAACAACACGATGTCCCCCGTTTATGTGACCGACGAGGTCATCGACGGTATGATGAACGGCTACAAGGACATCGCCGTTGTCTACTCCGGCGACGCGGCCGTGGTGCTTGATGAAAACGAAGACATGAGCTTCTATATGCCCTCCCAGGGCACGAACATCTGGTGCGATGCCATGGTCATTCCCCAAAATGCCGAGAATCCCAAGCTCGCCCACGAGTTCATCAACTACATGCTCACCTATGAAGCCGCGTTTGACAACACCGAAACGGTGGGTTATACTTCTCCCAACGCGGAAGTGTTTGAAGAGATGACCTCGTCTGAGGATCTCTACGCGGACAATGCCGCCTACCTTCCCCGCAGCGGCTACGACAAGGACGAGATGTTCCACGACAACCAGACCCTCATGCGTGAGCTGAGCAAGCTCTGGATCAAGGTCAAAGCTGCCAAATAATATCGTAAAGGAGTTTTTTAAGATGAAAATCGGAGATACTTTTACCGTCAAGAAAGTTGTCACGGAAGACATGACCGCTGCCGCGCTCGGCAGCGGCGGTCTGCCGGTGTTTGGCACGCCGTATCTCGTCGCGATGGTCGAAAACGCCGCCTTCACCTATCTCCAGCAGGAGCTGCCCGAGGGTAAGAGCACCGTCGGCACCAAGGTTGAGGTCTCCCATGTCTCCCCCTCGCCCGTTGGCATGGAGATCACCGTTACCGTCGAGGTCACGGATATTTCCGCAAACGGCAAGATGGTCGACTTCAAGGCCACCGCGACTGACACCGCCGGCCTCATCGGCGAGGGCACGCACCAGCGCGCCGTCATCACCGTGGATCGCTTCATGGACAAGTGCCAGGCCAAGCTCGGCTGATTTTGTAAGGAGGAACCCTGATGCATTATTCGGGAGCCGTTTACCGTCCCCCCAGCGAGGCGCGCAGCCTCATCGTGCAGTGCACGCTCGGGTGCAGCCACAACAAATGTGCGTTCTGCACGATGTACAAGGACAAAAAGTTCTCCATCAACCCCATTGAGCAGGTGCTCTCCGACCTCGACGAGGCACGCGCCTACGGGCGCTATATCGAGAAGATCTTTTTAGCCGACGGCGACGCGCTGATCCTGCCGATGGACTATCTTCTGACCGTTCTCGACTATATCTGCGACCATTTCCCCACCTGCAAGCGCGTTGCGGCTTACGCAACGACCAAGGCCATCATGCGCAAGACGGACGACGAGCTGCGTACGCTGCGCGAGCACGGCCTCGGCATCGTGTATATCGGCCTTGAGAGCGGCAACGAGGAGCTTCTCAAAAAGTTCTGCAAGGGCGTTACTGCCGAGGAGATCGTCTTAAACGCCATCCGCTGCAAGCAGGCGGGCATCGCCACCTCCGTCACGGCCATCAACGGCATGGCGGGCGCGAACGGCGACTGGCAGGCCCACGCCATCGACACGGCGAAGGCCGTTTCCCGCATGAAGCCCGACTATATCGCGTTTTTGACGCTTCGCGTCTACTCGGGCACGCCGCTGCACGACTGGATCGCGAGCGGCGAGTTCAAGATGATGGAGCCGCCCGAGCTGATGCGTGAAACACGCCTCTTTTTGGAGCACATCGACTCCGACGGCAGCATCTTCCGCTCGAACCACGCGTCGAACTATCTCCCCCTCGGCGGTACGCTCAACCGCGACCGCGAGGCGCTGATCCACACGATCGACGAAGCGCTCGACGGCAAGGTTAGACTTCGCCGCGCCGTCGAACTGGGACTGTAAAACCTAAAAATAGAACCTGCCGCAAGGTAGGTTTTATTTTTGCGTTTTGCCCTAAAGGGTAAAGGGGTTTCCCGCACCGTGCGGGGTGCGAAAAAAGGGGGATATTCTCTCACGTGAGAGTGGAAATGTCAAGAAATGTGCAGTCGGGAAACACCCAAAATCTGAAAAGCATGGTAATACAGCGCAGTTTTCCGAAGTGGAGCGTAGCGGAACGCAGGAAAACTGCGGCGGCATCGAATCAGGCTGCCGTTTGCGCCTGCGCCCACTCCCGGTACTTCGCAGGCGGCAGTCCCAGCGGGTTGCGCGTATAGATCCTAACGCGGTTGTAGTAGATAAAAACATAGCGGAAAATGATCGTTTTGACCTGTTCTCTCGGTAGCTTGTATGCCGCGATCTGGTAGATCTTCTCTTTTTTGAGCGTGGCGAAAAAACTTTCCATCCGTGCGTTGTCGAAGCAATGTCCGGTGCCGCTGAGGCTTTGTATCATGCCGCAGCGAGACAGCTCGGAACGAAAGGCTAAGCTGGTGTATTGACTGCCGCGATCCGAGTGGAACACCGCTCCGCTCAGACTCGGATAGAGCCGCTCCAACTGCCGTACCGTATCAATGCACAGCTCCTTCTTCATATTGTCCCGCATCTCGAGCGCGACGATCTCGCCGCTGAAGCAGTCCATGACCGGAGACACATACAGCTTGCCGTCCGCACACTGTACCTCGGTAATATCTGTGAGAAACTTCTCCGAAGGGCGCTGGGCACTGAAGTCCCGTTTCAGAATGTTTTCCTGCTCCTGCGCTTCTGTCGTGGCTTTCGTGATTTCATGCGGAATGCGTCTTTTATGGAGCCAGCCATTCTCTTTCATCACGCGATACACCGTTCTCCGGCTGACGTCGACGCCGTCCTGCTCAAGCGCGAGGCAGACGCGATTCACGCCGTAATTGCGGTTATCCGGATGCTCTTCGAGGATCTTTTTGACCTTTTCCGCAAGAAGCTGACGGCTGCTGTGCCTGCCCCTGTTTCGAAGCCACCGGTAATAACCGGACTCGCTCAGGTGCAGAACACGGCACATCTCCTTTGCCGTGTAGACGCCCTTGCGTTCGACTACGAACAAGTGTCGTTCACACGCTTTTACTTCTTGCGGTCTTTTGCGAAAAAACCGAGTGCATCCTTGAGAATGTCGTTCGCGGTGCGAAGCTCGGCATTCTCCCGTTCAAGTTCGCGGATGCGGATCGTCTGCTCCTCTGCGCTCGGTGTCTTCGCGGGCGGTGTATTTCGGCGTATGCTGCGCCAATCCGCCAGCGTGTAGTACGCAACACCGAGCTGCTGTGCAGCCTTCTTCACGCCGATCTCGTCTGACAGCTTCAGCGCTTCATCCTTGAATTCTTTGCTGTAATGCTTCATTGCGATTCCCTCCATCTCTGTTCTTTCAGTTTAACAGATTTTTGGGGATTTTGCGACTGCACTTACAGGGTACTACTCCAGATTGGCGAATGATAACTTTTGCCTGCTCATAGTTTCCCTCTCCGATGGAATGTGCTGCCAGCACAGAGTATCCAATGCCGACTGCATTCATAAAGCCATTGATGAGCCAAATTGTCGACATAGTTATACTGACCGCTGCTGTTGCATTTACTCCGATGCTTCCGACCATAGCAGTATCCACGTAGTTAACAGCTGTCTGCAGCAGGAGCTCCACAATGGTCGGCCAGGATAGAAAAAGGACCTGCTTCCAGGCAGGAATGTTTCTGTCAAAGAAATTTTGCTGTTTCAGCATGCTGTTTTCCTTTCGCTATATAATAATGCAAAGGCTCACCGCTGACGTCTGCACGCGGTAAGCCTTGCATAACATTCATATCACTATTTTTTCATTTTGTCAACGCTTGAAAATGCGGCGAACCCGGTGGTTGATAAGGCTGAAGAAGTAGGTGCCGGAGTGCTTGGAATTGGCAAGCAGCTCTGTCAGCTCGACCTCCTCGTCGCCATCCTGACCAATTAGAAGCATCTGATCATTGACACAGACATCGGGGATATCCGTTATATCGACAAAACCCTGGTCCATATTGAGTGACAGAATCGGTGCTTTTTGTCCCTTTATCATGACGAAGCCACCATTGCCAGGCAAATCATCCGGATAACCGTCTGAATAGCCAAAGCTAGTCACAGCCACTTTCATATCACGGGATGCTGTGAGTGCAAGTCCGTAGTCAAAGCGTTCACCGGCCTTGACTTCATTAATCTGAGCAACAAAGCCGCGCCAGTACAGAACCTTCTCCAGCCCAAGCCGATTAAATTGATCCACTGACCAGTCATATCCAACCAGAAGAAGCAGACTGCGTACCATGTTGTAATGATACTGTGGGAAGCGGACGGTTGCCGGAGTGTTCGCTGCGTGACAGTATTTCAGCGTAATGCCTGCCGCTTTGATCTGTGCAAGGCCGCTGTCAAATGTAGCCGCCTCCTGTTCGATGATGGCGGTATCGATTT
>OLRW01001404.1_pt1 | contig 15783 bp, 12 predicted proteins | sample 1672701 | NCBI WGS metagenome assembly OLRW01 (sample SAMEA3136715, study PRJEB25190) | human gut metagenome | biome: human gut; feature: human-associated habitat; material: faeces | place: Austria | collected 2013
CACGACGTTGAAGAACTGGGGCAGCTCGTCGAGCGATGTCTGGCGCAGGATGCGGCCCACGGGGGTGATGCGGGGGTCGTCGAACGGGTGGGGCGTAAGTCTCCCCGAGTTTGGTCAACGAAGCCGACCTCCTGAGCCGCGGCGGCGTATTCCGCCTTCTTCCTCGAAGAGGCTGTCTCCCCTCGTGTGGCGGTTGCTAGATCTCTATTTCGCTACGATACTGCCATTTGCTGAGTTCGATATAATTTACAATTGCCAAGTTTCAACAAACTGGGTAATGGCGTGATAGACCGGATTGGACAAGTCTGGGTATGCGTCTAAAACATCTTCAACCCATTTAGGTCCATGGTTTCCTATCGATGGTACGAAAGACTCTATTTCGCCGACGGGGACTATGAATACGCCGAGGGATTGCATATAGGCATTGATGTTGTCGAAGGCCCGGGTTGCATTTCCATGAGGAATCGCCGCACGTCCGCTCTTTTTCAGGGGAGCCCAAGGGCTCTTTGCGGAAAGAGCTTTCTCGATGGCTTTGATATCGGGGTCAGTGAGGGGGTCGGAGGCGCTGTCCAGGATTGATGAGAGCGACTCTTTGGAAATAGGAGTTTTCTGTTGGACGATTTGGCTCCGGAGATTGTTGTAATCGACACTGATTGCTTCGAAGTCGCCTCCGCAGCTCTCCGCTAGTTTTTTCAGAGTGTCTCGATTGTCTAGGATGTCGATATCGACGACCGCGCGATAGTCGACCCCGATAGAGCGCAGTATTTTCACAATACTTGCAACTCGGCTTTTACCACCACAATGGATGAATTGAGTTTGCGCCGGAAGGTTTGCAGATTGCTTCCAGTGGTCGAAAACGATCGAGTACATTTTACAGTCGGAATCGCTTTCGCAAATAACGGCAGAGCTATGAAACATGCAATTCATTATCTCAGAGTGCCTGAGTAGCGAATCACTCCAAATACTGCAAATGAGATCATTGTTCAACACAGAGAAGGTGTTGGCGGATCCTTCTCTCGTTATTCGAATTACCTTCACCCTGCTTGGGCATGCCTCGGTGACTCCTTGAACTATTTCTTTGCTATGCGTGGAAATGATCACTTGGGTTGATTGCTTTGCGAGTTCCCCAATCGTTTCTCCCATGATTTTCGCTTGGGGAGGGTGAAGGAACGATTCGGGCTCGTCTAGCAAAAAGAGTTCGTAATTATCCAGCATCATGTTAAGGGTTATGCCAACAAAGCTGCGAATGCCATCTCCCTGGTTCTGCACCTGCTCGTATGATCCAAGAATTTCGGAATAGGATTCGATTGCCTCTTGATAGGTCGCGTCGGCTTCCGAAATGGCAAGGTCGTTTCCAATGCATAGAGGTACTGTTCTCCCGTTAAGAACGTTGGGAACGATCTTTGAACCGAATGCGCGCTCGAAGCAGTCCGAAAGTCGCTTTCTGTATGTACTATCGAAGGAGGGATAATGGATGGGATGAGTCCAGGGATCGGTTCGATTGATTTGTTGAGGGGGATTTGCCAGTCGAAGTCTTTCCTCGGTGCTGAGATGAGAAACAAGATAGTTCCTCAAGGGGCCAAGAGCCTGCCACCCCTGAAATGAGGCAAGAGAGTGGGAGCTCATAGAGAATCCATAGGATTTGTATTCTACGTATCCTCCATTGTTTACCGTTCTGCAGTTTTTCGAGATTGACTTGACGAGATCTTCCTGGCTAGGTTTTGTGAATTCGAGGTGCTTGATTACCGTTACGTCGTTGTTCTCGTTTTCGCAAAGCTTGTAGATATCTTTGAGGCTCTGGCTTTTTCCTGCATTGTTGGGACCGACGAAGACGATAATGTCGTTGTTGCCAAGCGGAATGGTGGTTTCGTCGTTGAATTGGAGGGATGAGAGAATACCCATAGTCTGCTCTCCTAAATATCTTTGAGTTGCTGAAAGTTATTGTAAGGCCTATGGCTTATTATACGCTAGTCGTAACTTTATCTTGTGATACGCGCGAAGCCTGCTCTCGTAATGTCTCCGAGAGGCGTCGCAGAACAATTGATGCGCCGATTCTCGCTCTGCTTTTCGGCATCTGCCAGCTTCTTTGCGGGGAAAGCGGCGGACAGCTTCGTGGAGCCTCTCAAGTCAAGGCGATGGAATGTAACGGTACCTTAATCTCATCGTCGGCGAACCACCCGAAGATGACAAGAGGCGTATGGGCAGTAATATGGGGAAAGTCCATGGTTCTCAAGCTCATCAATTATTGTTTGGGCGGTAAGGATCGGGAGATATGTGCGGATCCCGATAATGCGGAGTCCTCGTATCAGCTCGTGGAGACGTACCTGCGGGAGCAAAACATTGTGATCACCCTGGAGCTCGTTGACTCGTTGAATGATGTGCCGTTAAAGAGAACGACCATCAGGAAGAATTTTCTCAAAGGCAAGAAGGCGATTCGCGAGATCGACGGACAGCAGGTCGCTCAAGGGGCGTTCTTGCAGCATCTGGGGGCCGTGCTCATGCCGCAGCTCCCTAAGGACGACAAGCCTACTTTCAGGCAGGCCATTTCGCACAATATAAGATACAACGAGCAATCGCTGACGCGCACTTTGCATACATTGGACAAGTTCACGCGTGATATCGAATATGAGGCGCTCTCTCTTTATGCTGGGGTGCTCGACGGAAGGAGCATTGGAGAAACAAAGCCTCGCTGAAAGGCGGAAGGCTCAGGAGCGCTATATAAAACAGCTGGAGAACGGCTGGAACTTGCGCGATTACGAACTTGCGCGCGGTATCGTTGAGTCGCAGATCGAAAAGAGCGAGCAAGAGATTACTCGATTCGGAGAAATGAAGAATTCGCGCGGAGTGATCGACGAGCTTTCCCAGGTAGAAGGACAACTTAGCGCCGTCGCAGGTGCGCTCACTCAAACAAGGTTGCGCATCTCCGCTATCGAGGATGCGCGAACGGAGCTGCTGTCAAAGCGATCTGATGCTGACGTCAGGGAGCTTCGTCGCCTTTATGAAGAGGCCCATCGCTTTATTCCGAATACGCAAAAAACATTCGAGGAGCTTACCCGGTATCATAATTCGATGATTGAAGAGAAGGCTCGCTTCATTGCGGAAGAGCTGCCGGCGCTTGAGTCCAAGTGCCGAGCTCTTGAAGACGAGGAAGGGGCGATGAGTAAGAGATCTTCCGCACTGAGAGCGCAGGTGTCGGGCATGCTGGAGGAGGGTGATCTCCGGCGGCTTCTCGACGAGCAGAACGGTCTGTTCCACTGCAAAGGCGAATATGATGCGCGAATAGGGCAGCTGTCGGCGGCCCATGATGAGCTAGAAGCAACCGATAAGGCGCTTCAGAGACTTGAGGATGAGTCGCAGGCTGACGGTTTGGGGCATCTTCTTGCGCGTCAGGTGTCCGCTTTCAACAAACACTTTGCTGCTGTTTCAGAGCATCTGTACGGAGAAGCGTACGTGCTTGCGTTCGAGAGGGACACCGACAAGGCCGGAACGGAATGCTACCGGTTCTATCTTTTTGATGCCACGAATATTAGCTCTGGGAAAAGCAGGGAGCGATGCTCTGCTTCGATATTGCGTATACCGCCTTCGCCGATGCTCAGGGCATAGATTGCATGCACTTCCTCCTCAACGACAAGAAGGAGATCATGCATGGGAACCAGCTCTCTAAGGTGGCCGAGACGGCCATGGAGAACAATGTCCAGCTAATCGTTCCGATTCTCAGCGACAAGGTTCCTTCCGAAATGAGAAATGATGGGGCCATCGTTCTTTGTCTATCCCAGGAGGATAAGTTGTTCCGGATCGAAGGGTGATGCGAGGAGCTTCGGTAAGCGTGTTTTACCGTGCCCCGGCCTTCTTGAAGACCGCCAGAACGGTTCTCAGCACGCAGAGGGCATCCAGATATAGCGAGCAGTGCGTGACGTAGTAGTACTCCAGGTCCAGCCGCTCGTCGTACTCGATGTCCGAGCGCCCGTTGCAGGCCCACCAGCCCGTGAGACCGGGCTTCACTTTGTTGTACAGAGGGCGGCCGCCGTGCTCTTCCAGCTCTCCCGGGATGAGGGGGCGCGGGCCGATGATGGACATGTCGCCGGCCACGACGTTGAAGAACTGGGGCAGTTCGTCGAGCGACGTCTGGCGCAGGATGCGGCCCACGGGGGTGATGCGGGGGTCGTCGTCCAGCTTCTGGCTCCGGTGCCATTCCTCGCACCGCTTCGGATCTTGGAGCAGCTCTGCCAGCACCTCGTCGGCGTTCCACACCATGGAGCGCAGCTTCCAGAGCTGGAAGGGCTTGCCCCGTAGGCCGATACGCGTTTGGCGGTAGAAGATGGGATGGTTGTCGCCGGTGGCGAGGTAAGAGATCTTCACGATGGCGGCGACGGGCAGGGTGACCGCGCAGCCGGCGATGCCCAACAATAGATCGAATGCGCGCTTAGTGGAGAGGTAGATGGTCTGCGCGGCGCCGAAGGAGTGACGCTGCAGGTCGAGCGTCTTCACGATGCCGATCTGCCCGACCTCCTGCATTTCCGCGATAACGCCGAGGGACTCTGCGAGGCCGATGCGCACCTTAAGGCCCTCGGCCATGAGTTCCTCGATGGCCTCGTCGTCCATCTTCGAGGGCGCTGTCAGGATGACGACCTCGTCCGCGTTGGTGCGCGAGCAGAGGGACAGCAGACCAGCGCTGGGGGCGGTGGGCCTTTGAAGGAACACCTCGACTGCGGGGGAGTCGGTGAAGCAGAAGCCGACGACGCGGGAGGCCTTCATGTCGTCGGCGTAAAGGCGCTGCTCGGACTCTTCGGCGTCCTGCGACGAGCAGACGAGCACGATGCGCTTGATGCTGTCTTGCGGGCGATTGCTCCAGCGCGAGAGGAGCCGCCGCTTGTGCAGGTACTTCAGAACGAGGGCGAGGCCCGCATAGCCCGAGTACATGACAACGACCATTTCGCGAGAGAAGTCCTCACCCATTTTCAGGAGGTAGAAAAACGCGCACGCCGTCAGGAAACTCTCAAGGACGAGCACCAGCTGGATGCGGATGTCCTCCCAGTAGCGGCGTCGGAAGATGCCGCTGTAAGGGTTGGTGAGCAGCGTGAACAGCAGATCGCTGAGCATGAGGAACGCGAGCAGCCCGCGCCAGGAGGGGGAGTTGATGAACTCAAGGTTGCCGAACTTGAAGAAATAGGCAGAGGAGAATGCCACGACGAGCGCAAGCTCATCGAGGAGGAAAAAATCGGCATGCTTTGATAGGCTTGTGAAGTTGTTCGATTTCATGATGCGCATTATACCGAACAAAGCTGCTGGTGATGGGGGAATTCGGGCGCGTTTTAGGTCAGAACAGCCAGGAGGTTCGCGGCGGCCTACCTTGCTCTAAACCCAGCCGTCGTTGGTATTGATGTGGTGGTCGTTAGCCCTCCGGTTTCATGGGGCGGTATGCTCTTTGCCTGTTATTCGTTGTAGCGCCAATAAGTAGATGGTGTATATCAACTTCAAAGTGTTAATGTTGATAAATTGAGGCAACATTAATTCAATCTAGCTAGGGACGCTTAAATGCGGGATACGTGGCTAAGACCCAAGGAGGTATTTATGGAATTCGTACAGGAGAGTGATAGTCCGTTTGAATTCGACTTCGATATCAACGGTGTACTTGCCCTGACTGCGGACAATGTCGCTCGGATCCAATTTTTGATTGGGAATGATTCTCGGTATCGCGACAGCAAGCTTGACGAGCTTCTGAAAGAGTGCCCCGACTTTCTGAGTAGAGAGCTGCTGCAGGATGGATCTCATGAAGAGGTCGTCCAGAGAGCAGTAGAGGCCATCGATCGCGTGAACAGCACGCATCAAGCGTCCGAGGGGCCAAGGGGAGGAGCGAATGGCTTCAAGCTAACGGCTCGCTGCATAGCTGACATAAAAGACGTGAGGGGTCGATTGAAAGACAACGATCCTCACTTAGTGGACGAGATCGCTTGCGCTCTTGACGGTAGGTACACTTTCAGTTTCGCAACGAAGTTCTGCGCTTACGTCTCGCGAGGACTGTTTGGTCCAGATGGCTGCAGCGGAGGTGGCTATAGCATCTACGATAGCGTTGTGAGCCGCGCGCTGCCCTATTATGCATGGGTGTATGCGGAGGAGAAGAATCGGCTTTACAAAGGGCAGTGCGTCAAGGATCCGTATGAGAAATTCAAGGACAAGAAATTCAAAGATCAAAAACAGTGGCAGTACAAGCGCTACCATGATCTGATCGGGAGGATTATCTTAGAGAACGAAAAGAAGATCGGCTACCGGATCAGCAGGATGGATTTCGACCAGCTTCTATGGTATTACTACAAAGGAGAGGGGTCTCGCTTGGCAAAGTCAAGGGAGCTCATTTCCGAGGATAGGTGTGCGGAGTCGCGAAGTAATTTCGTGAATGCGGAAAGCTCCTTCTTGGTGATGAGCAGATGGGTGAAACTCTAGTGGAAAGATAAGTTTTGCTCTTGCCCGCGCCAAACGATTTAGAGCTAGCGTAATTGGTATATGTATATAGGCGCTGGGAGCGATCCTAGACATGATGCTCTGGTTTGAGGGAGCTGATATCCCAATCGAAGAAAGACCGTCATTGCGACATCGCGGTGAGAAGCTGCTTGAAGAGCAGGGGGTTGTCGCAAATGACCAGCGAGATGTCGCGTCGCGCCCGAGTCATTGCCTGGAATAGCAGTTTTTCCGCAATATAATTTGAGCAGGGATGCGGCTTAGAGCGAAGAACGCCCTTGTCATCATAGTAGAAGTTCGGTCCTGCCGCGACTGCTACTTTGTCGAACTCTTGGCCAATGACGACGTGGGAATTATTCCAGCTGCCCGTGTCCAGGAGTCCGAAGCCGTATGAGTCGGAATAGTATTTTGACGAGGTGAGCGGGATGGGCTTAAAGCCCTCTTCTTCTAAGAGGGCGAGCCTTCGATGCGCATCGAGCGAGCTCTTTGCATTTATGATCCGAACGTTGTCGAATGGTTGGCCTGGTTGGGCGGTTTTCAAGTCGAAGACAATTCCTGCGAAGGCTGCAAGTTCCGGATTCGTTCTTATCTTATTGGTCAGCCCATGAAAGGAAGCGGCGCATCCCGCTTTTTCTATGGCTCTGGAGAGATCGCGATCTTTTTCACGCAAAGCAAAGCCGCCACCCCCCACGGTGCTGGTAGAAATTTCTGGGGAATTTCGGTACACTGGGCACGCTTATCAACACTGTGGCGACAAAGGCGGTCATACGATTTCGGTCGCAGGCGATGGCTTCTCGGCAAAAGAAGGAGGCGTTTCCTCATGAAGGCAGGCTCGAACTATCGCACGTTTCTGAGCGGGCTGCTGGCGGTTGTCCTTGTGGCGGGGATGTGCCCGCCGCGGGCCTTGGCCACCCAAGGCGACCAAGATGGTGCTCCCGGCGTGTCTATCGAGGCGGCCGAATCGGGCAATCAGCAAACCGCCGAATCGGCCAAAGTGGAAGGCGCTGTTGCTGTCGAGGATCTGCGATCCGTCCTCGAGGATCTGTCTATTGACGATGGCTCCGTTGTGGAAATCGACTACGATCCGCTTTTCCCCGATGAGGGGTGCACGATTGAAGTCCGGCCCGTCGCCGACGCCGAAAGCGCTGCGGTTGACAATGTCGAGAACGAGCTTTCTTCTTCGCTGCGCGTTGGCTCCTCGTCTTTCGAGGATGCATTACTTGCTGGTTGGGACGTTTGCGCTGCCGCGATAGATGTCTCATCATTTGGATATGTTGTTGCCGACGACGACACGTTCGCTCGCTTTTTCGAGGATTACATTGACGCTATACTCGAGCACCCAGACAGATTCAACGTGCGCACGGCGCTGGCGGTGAGCTATAACCCTTCCACTCGCGTGATAGTGTCCGTGCGGCCCTCCTACCTCGCCGCTACAGCGTCCGAGTATCAGACCATGAAAGCGGACTACGAAAAGGGAATAAGCAGAGCGCTTGCCCGCGTGAACGATTCCATGAACGACGTGTCGAAGGCCTATGCGCTGCACGACTGGCTTTGCGATCGGGCTACTTACAACTTCGATGCTGCTGATGCTGGAAGCGAGGACAGCGATGCGTATCCGCGCTCGTTCACCGCTTACGGATGTGTGGTGGAAGGGCTCGGCGTTTGCCAGTCTTACACGCTTGCTCTGGCGGACATGCTCAACCGTGCTGGTGTGGAGAACGCCCCTCTGCTGGTAGACGCCATGAACCATGCCTGGAACATGGTGCAAATCGGAGGCTCTTGGTACAACGTGGACGCCACATGGGACGATTCGGAGGGCGAACGCGCTAATTCCGGTAGTAGCGCTTACGCTCCTAGCTACTCGTACTTCCTCCAAAGCGAGAGCAGGTTTGAATCTGGGGGTCATTACGGGTGGACCGACGAGGGCACTTATGGTTACGACGAGACATCCATGGCTGCTGGCGATACTCGCTACGACGACGAAAATTGGTCACTGTATGCTCCCGAGGGGAACGAGGTATGTGTTGCGCTAAGCTCCTCGCGCACAGGAGATCTGACGCTCATTACCAAGCGATCGGCAAATACCATGGGCAAAGAATCGCCCATGCGTTTTTACACCCAAGCGTGGGGTGGTACGGGTGACTATGTCTACTCGTTCGAGTCACCGCAGGTTTTCGATGGAGTTGATCAGTTCACGACGCTGGTGGATCCGCTCAATCAGTCCTTCAGCGACGAGTATGGATACAAAGCGCGTGGTTCGTTCAGCTTTGAATTCTATGCCACCGATACATATCGGCTTCGCACTCATGTCCTCGACAAACGATATGGCTCTACGCCCACTGTCTCAACTTCGAACACGTTTAGCCTATCCCTTTCCGATGCGCGCTATCCATCGGTGACCCAGCGCGTGAACCGCATAGCTACTGATTGCGAAAGTGCAGTGGGCGCTGGCGCGTCCCAGTATGAAAAGGCGCTTTGGCTTCACGACTATCTTATCGATAACGCCGAATATGATCTGCGATACGTAAAGGCGGAGGGCGTTCTAGCCCGAGGCCGGGGGAATTGCGAGAGCTACCATGCCGCATATGTTAGGCTGCTCAATGCCATGGGCATAAACACCGGGCGGATCGAATCGATAGCCGACAACCATGTATGGACGGCTGCCAAGCTCGATGGAGAATGGTGCCAGATCGACGTTACCTGGGACGACGCCAATTATACCTACACTCCCATCGATATGCGGCACATCTACTTCGGTCTCACGGACGAACTTATGGGCTACGCTCACAAGGGACATAAAGAGCCAGTGCCCGGCTACGAATCGAATTCCCTGGACAATAACTATCTTATCAAATCGGGCGTGCTGAGCGAGCGCGCTGATGAGTTGGCTGCTGAGATAATGAGCCAGCTGGAAGGAGGAAGCTCTTCCTTCGAGGTGAGGGAAAAGAATGCGGGCTATCAGTACTGGGCTCAAGCTTACGATGGCGGCGTCAAAACTATCTATAATAATCTCATTGCTCGCGAGCTTGAAAAACGCCAATGGGAGATTGATCTGAACGGAACGAGCAACGAGGTTGTTCTGGATGTGTCCTATCGCAATGAAAGCAATGGCGAATATCCCTCGGCTTTTTCGGGAACTTACGTGATCAATGCGGAATATCGGGCTACTGACGGACATGTGCACCAGTGGGGCAGCTCCAATGTGATTAAGCAGCCAGCTTGCACTGCGTTGGGGCAACGGACTAAGACGTGTACGGTTTGCGGTGCCCAGATAGTTGAACCCATTGCGGCGCTCGGCCATGCGTGGTCGAGCTATGTTGTGACGAAGAGGCCGACGTGTACTGCCGCAGGGCAAAGCGCGTCGACGTGTGCGCGTTGCGGACAACAGCGCACTCAGGTGGTGAGCGCCACGGGACACGCATGGAGCGGGTGGTCGCTTGTGAAGGCCCCTACCGTTTCTTCGGAAGGTTCGGAGGCCCGAACGTGCGCGAATTGCGGCGCAAAGCAAACGCGGGGTGTCGCTAAGCTTCCTGCCAAAGATCGGTGGGTGTCCTCTGGGGGTCGGTGGTGGTACGCCTACGGTGCTGGAGGTTATCCCGCTAACCGTTGGGTATTTATCGGAGGCTCCTGGTACCATTTTGATGCGGCAGGCTGGATGCAGACTGGCTGGTTGAAGGATGGAGGTGCCTGGTACTACCTTTCCAGCTCTGGTGCAATGAAAACCGGCTGGTTGAAGCTGGGTGGAACGTGGTATTACCTATCGGCGTCGGGCGCCATGAAGACCGGTTGGTTGAAATTGGGCTCCGCCTGGTACTATTTTAAGAGCTCGGGGGCGATGGCCACAAGCTGGTGCAAGATTGGGGGAAGCTGGTACTGGTTCGACTCCTCCGGCGCCATGGGGGCTAATCGCTGGGTGGGCAACTACTATCTCACCTCATCGGGGGCTATGGCGACCAATCAATGGGTTGGCAGGTACCACGTGAATGCCGATGGGCTCTGGGATAGAACGAGGTAGCCAGAGAACGGCCTTTCGCTAGAGCATAGAAATCGAAGCTGCCTTCAGTGCGAAGGCTACAGCTCCTGATGGGTATAATAGGGGACAGTAGGATATTTCAAGAAGATCGCAAGGAGAAGAAGCTTGAAACGACGCAATGGAGAGATCGATGCGCTGAAGTTCCTGTTCGCAGCCGCAATTATGATTTACCACGGATGGAATTACCTCGGGCTTGATAGAGGTCTTTTCGCCGCCGGATACATGGGCGTCGAGTTCTTCTTCGTAACGTCGGGATTTTTCCTTGCCGCCCATGTTGTGCGCCGAGGCTCGAGCTCGGAAGAGACCCCGCTTTCCTATGTCGTCTCGCGCTACAAGTTCTTTTTCGTGTGGCAGATCGTTGCTTTCGCGGCATCTTTCGTCGTGCTGGCGATTATTTCTGGCTGGAGTGCGGGCCAGATGACCACAACGCTCGTTCGGGCCATTCCCGAGATACTGCTCCTGCAGCAAAGCGGCCTTATGCTCAATCCCACCTATGTGGTAAACGGCATTACATGGTATCTATCGGCATTGCTGCTGGTCTCGTTTATCGCCTACTGGCTTATCCGAAAGTTCGGAAAGGGCTTCCTCTGCTTTGGTGCGCCCCTGGTGGCTCTGCTCATTCTCGGCTATTTCGTGCATGCGGGCGGGTTTTCCAATCCCTGGGGATGGACGGGCTTTTTCTACCATGGCTTTCTGCGGGCTGGGGCTGAAATGTTTCTCGGATGCTTCATTTACGGGATCGTTGCCAATGGGGAGCTGGGGAAGACATGGCTCGGCAAAACTGGTTCTGGCGTTGTGTTGGCCGTAAAGGCGGTCTGCATCGCTGCTTTGGTGGTTCTGGCAACTGGGGGCGGTCAGGATTATCTGTTCATCTTCCTCATTGTGGTTTGCGTGCTCATGCTTGTCATGCAGGTTCGGCCCGCCGTTTTGCCCGATAAGCCCAATGAAGTTTTCATCTACCTCGGGCGCCTCTCGCTGCCGGTGTTCCTCAACCAGCTCTGGTGCTGGAAGCTCATGGACTACTTCCTCGGTTTCAGCACCTGGAACCCTGCTTTGGCGATAGGCGCCTACTCTGTTGCCGTCATCGCTCTGTCTGCGGTCGAGATGGCCGTCATCGATACCGTTCGCAAGCACTAGCATAGAAAAGCGCCTATAGCGGATGCTCGGTTTCGGCATTCCGCTATAGGCGCGTAAGTTCCAGGCGCTTATCCTAGTGGCCGCATACGTCGCAGACGCGAGTTTTACCCGACTGTGCGATAGTGCCCGATTTGATATTCTTGGCGTTTTTGAGCGAAGCGCAATTCTGTTTCAGATGGTACACCTTGCCGCCGTCGGTCCAGTATACTGTAGTGGGTGTAGCTGTTTGTGAACCGTAATTGGGAATCCATTTGCCGTCAGCGCCAACGTAGTAGTTGCCGATCCATGCGTTCTTGGCCATGGCACCCGAGCTGTAGACGAAGTAGTCGCCAATCCATGTACGGGACGACATGACGCCACTCGACTGAAGATGGTACCAATCATTGCCAATTTGCTGCCAGCCGGTGGCCATGGCGCCGGATCCCTTGAGATAGTACCACGATGCTCCGATCTTCTGCCAGCCCGTCTTCATGGTGCCAGAGCCATCGAGGTAGTACCAGTCGCTGCCGCTCTGCTGCCAGCCCGTGGCCATAGCTCCCGACGACTTGAAGAGATACCATTTTGCGCCTCCCTGCTGCCAGCCCGTGGCCATAACACCAGAACTGCGCAGGAAATACCACGACGCGCCGATCTTTTGCCAACCGACCTGCATGGCACCTGAGCCATTGAAGTAGTACCAGCTGCCATTGATGAGCTGCCAGCCAGTTTTCATCGCAGCATCATCAGGATCCAAGTAATACCAGGTGCCTCCGATCTTTTGCCAATCCGTGGCCAGTGCACCTGAATTGTGGAAGTAGTACCAAGCCCCTTCTATCCTCTGCCAGCCCGTTACCATCCAGCCGGCATTGTCGAAGTAGTAAATTTCAGCCCAGTTTTCATCGCCAATGACGTGCCAACCGACGGCCCAGGTGCCGTCGTCGTACTGGAAGCAATACTGATGGGTGCGGTTTGAGTAGTACCAAGTGCCCAGCTGGTACTCAAAATCGTCGTCCTCTGCCGCCATGGTCGATATTTCGGCCTGGGCAGTAGCGAGGGGCTGTGCCGATGCTTCTTCTACGGCTAAAGCCTGTTGTGTGGTAGCGAAGCTCAGGCCGAAGCCAGCGGTCAACGCAATTGCGACCCACGTGAAAAGCACTCGAGGGCTCAGTGGTTTGTGTCGGTGGGCTTCCTCTGTCCGAAAACAACGCATAGTCATCACCCTTCTTTCTCCTTACGCGTTTTTCTGCAAAACGCAGATGACCAATAAGGTAAGATTATCGCGTAAGGACGCTCTCGTCAACTTTGAGCAGGCGAGAGAAGGACGGCTGTGCTTTGCAAGCTCGAAATGCTGCCCGATGGTGCGCTACTCCTTCGGTATGTCTATCGTCGCTTCCGTCGGTCGCCAATCGTTGAAATCGAGGACGTCGCCGTCGATTTCGTATTCCCTCCATTGCAGGTCGTTGTGTCCGTCGCTGGTGGTCATCCAGTAGAAGCGCGGTCGATCGCCGGGTTCCACTTCGAAGACGGTCGGACCATAAGAGGAGCTGTCTCCGCCCACGGCGTCGATAACGGTTGCATTGAAGTCGAGATGGCCGGTAGGCGCATCGGATACTTTCAGTGGCGCGGCGGCCTCTTCGGCTGTCTCCGAGGGCTTCACCAGCAAAAAGGGCGTCGTGGGCCTATCGAGGGCTTCGTCGGTGATAAGGCTGTTCGTCCGCCTGCGATGACAAGCTGTCTGCCCGTTGCATGCGCGATGGGCGGGCAGCTCGCTCTTATACGCAGTGTTTGCCGAAGACGGGGATCTTGGTCATGAGCGCCGCAACGGCGAAGGAGATGATGATGGCGGCACCGGCGGTAGCAGGGACGGCAAAGAGGGGATCGAAGGTCATGGCGTCGAGGCCCATGCGTTGAAGGCCGTCCAGCACGATGACATGCACGAGATAGACGCCGAGGGTGCTGGTTGACAGCAGAGAGATGCAACGGCGTGAGCGATCTGTGGAGCCGGCTTGCCACCGTTTGGAGAGGACGAAGAGCGCGGCGCTGGTCAGGCAGACGGGCAGCGAGAAGTTCGCGTAGTAGGTGAGGACCGCCTTGCCCGCATCGTGGGAGGCCCAAGCCGTCAGGCCGATGGTAGCCGCGAGCCCCAAAAGACCGAGGAGGTACACGATGGCCTCCTCCCTCCTGTTGAATGTGCGCTGGGCAAGCCAGTATCCCAGCACGAAGTAAAACGAGTAACCGATCGGCATCTGAACGAGCATGCTGTCGGTAAGATCGGCGAGTAGCGATAGGTGCCCGAAACTCGTGAAGAAGGGAATGAGCGAGTTGAAGATGAAGGCCATTACCAGGAAGTACGCTGTAGCCCGCTCCGAGGCCGTTATGCAGCGCAGGATGGGCACCATGAGGTAAAGTCCGGCGATCATGTAGAGGAACCACATATGGTAGTGGCCGAGCACCCAGGTTTTGAAGAAGGCGAGCAGGCTTTTGAGGGACAGGTCGGAAGGCGGATGGCTGAGGGCGGCGTACACGAGTCCCCAGAACAAGATGATGGTGGCGATGCGCAGGATGTTCTTCGAGAACAGCTTCTTGAGCGGCTGCTCCTTTACGGGATTGAGGAAGAGCGCGCCGCTGATCATGACGAATACGGGAACAGCCCAGCGCACGATGCCGTCATAGAAGTTGAAGACCTCCCAATCGGGGCTGGCCACATCCAGTTTGCCGAGATACTGGGAAGCGGTGTGGATGACCACGACAGCGGCGATGGAGACGATGCGCAGGATATCGAGATTCCAGAGGCGTTGCATGGGGTCCTTTCGGTTGGTGTGCGGTATCACTTTACCCGAGTGCGATGATTGCGGAGCGGAGAATACGTGCATTGGGGCCGTTATTTTCCCCTGTCGCCTGAAAGATGGCTCAATTTCCCTACAATAGCGAGGGCACGAACATGAAAGGTCGAGGAACGATATGGTCGATGAGGTGGCGCGGCAGCCCAAGTCCATCAAGCAGAATATGATGTGGTACTCCGCTGGGTCGGTCACCTACCTGGCGTGCCAGTGGTTTCTGTCGGTGGTGGTCGCCCGCATGTCCGCCGGGTTCGATGACGCGGGCGCCTTGGCCCTCGCCATGGCCATTGGCAATATCTTCACGCCCCTGGCCTACTACAACACGCGCACATACCAGGTATCCGATCTGAAGAATGAGTACACCAACGAGCAGTATGTCGCCTTCCGCATCGTCACGACGTTTTTGGCCTTCTGCGCCTGCTCTGTGTACGCCGTAGCCGCTGCGGGCCTTTCCCTCGCTCCGGTTCTGGCCTTTCTCGTGTACAAGTCCGTTGTTGTCATCATTGACATTCTGCATGGCGTGGATCAGCGCTACGGACGGCTTGATTACGCGGGCGTTTCGCTCATCGCCCAGGGCATCACCTCCCTGCTCGCCTTCATCGTTGTGTTCGGTCTTACGCAGAATCTGACCGTGGCGATTTGCTCGATGACTGCGACAGCTCTGATCATCCTATTTGCCTTCGATGCTCGGCGGGCCTCGCGGCTCGACAGCATCGCGCCTCGTATTACCTTGCAAACTGCCAGGAAGCTCGCCGTTGTGTGCCTGCCTGCTGTTGTCTCCGGCGTTCTGTGCAGCGCGGTGGTGACGGTGGCCCGGCAGTTTCTGTATTCCATGGCTGGCGAGGCGGCTCTCGGATCCTATGCCTCGGTGGCCACTCTGGCTGCCATTGTTCAAATGGCGGCAAGCTATATTTACAACCCTTTGCTGGGTACCTTTGCCGAGCTATCCCTGAAGGGAGACTCTCGTGGGCTGCTCGCGCTCATTGCGAAGGTATGCGCTGCCATTGTGGTGATCACGGCTGCGGTGAGCCTGCTGTTTCTCCTGTTCGGAGAGTTCGGCCTCACGCTGCTGTTCGGCGAGAAAATCATTCCCTATGTGTATCTGCTCCAGCCCATGTTGCTCTGTACGGCGGCCACGGCCTATATCTGGTTCTTCATGGATGTTCTCATCGTGCTTCGCCGCATGAAAGAGGTGCTGATCGGCAATGTCGTCTCCTTTGTGGCGGTATTCCCTCTGTCCTGGGGGCTGATTCAGTGGTGCGGCCCCAACGGTGTGAGCTTCGCCGGGGCAATCGCCTATGCGGCGGGTTGCCTGATGTTGGTATACTACACTCTTCG
>OLRW01001406.1_pt1 | contig 15773 bp, 10 predicted proteins | sample 1672701 | NCBI WGS metagenome assembly OLRW01 (sample SAMEA3136715, study PRJEB25190) | human gut metagenome | biome: human gut; feature: human-associated habitat; material: faeces | place: Austria | collected 2013
CGGCCGTTTTGCGGGCATTGCAGGGGAGCATGGCACGGTGTCCCCGGCGGGCAGCGGAGCGGGAGCAGTCCCGACTCTGGTGGGGCAGGCCCTTGGCACGCTGACCCGCCAGAACGGAGTCCTGTGGGTGACCGGCCTGCCCTGCAGCTGTAAGGCGGCAGCGGGGGAGTTGGCCGTTACCGCGCAGGGACAGTATTGGGCCGGGCAGCTGGCAGCAGCGCCCCAGCCCGACCCCGGCGGCCTGACCCTGCGCGCCCCGCTGGAAGATACTGCCGATGAAACCGACTGCCTGTATTTCATCGGGGGCTGACAGCTGCGGCAAAACCTTGTATAATACCCATATGGCAAAAGGACAGACCAAAGAACGATCAGACCAGAGCAGGCAGTGGCCTGCCGGGAGGTGCGCATGAAAAAAGACGGCAAAAAGAGGGTGTGGTTCCTGCTGTTTTTCTGCACTGCCGTGTTTGCGGCATTTTTGGTGCGGCTGTACTGGATGCAGTTTACCATGGCGGATCACTATGCTAAAAAGCTGGAACAGGCATCTCAGACCAGCTATACCGTGCGCATCCCGGCGGCGCGGGGAAGCATTGTGGACCGCAGCGGCACGGCGCTGGTGCAGGATGACACCGTGTATGACCTGGCGCTCTGCGTTCCGGCCCCACCGGGCACCGAGATGGCGCAGACCCTGCAAACGTTAAAAGAACTGGATCTAGGCGGCAAGGATGTGGAAACACAGCTTGCCGCCTTTTGTTCTGCCGTTTCGGCGGGGGAACTGCCGCTGGCTGAAAATCTGACCCAGGCACAGTGCCAGAGCCTGCTGGCTGCTGGTCTGCCCCAAAGCGGGGCGGTGAGGCTGACTGCCCGCGGTACCCGCATGGCGGTGGATGGCACCCTCGCTCCGCAGCTGCTGGGCGGCGTGGGGGCCATGAGCGCCGAGCAGTGGGCACAGAAAAAGGCCCAAGGCCTTGCCATGGATGAATCCATCGGCCAATGGGGGCTGGAAGCCGCCTGGGAGGATGCTTTGCGCGGCAGAGCGGGAAGCCTGAAAGTGACAGTTGACCGCAGCAGCGGCGGCCGCACCGAAACCATACAAAGTACGCCACAGGCCGGGGACACCCTGCATCTCTATCTGGATGCTGACCTGCAGCGCACCCTGCGCAGCGCATTGCAGCGGCAAATCGAAACCCTGCAGGCTACAAAGCCGGAAGGCAAGGGCAAAGAAGCCCGCGCAGGGGCGGCTGTGGTGGTGGATGTGCAGACCGGCGGCGTTCTGGCGGCGGTCAGCCTGCCGGATTATGACCTTGCCAGCTGGCGGCAGAATTATGCCGCACTGGCCACAGCCCAGGGAGCACCGCTGGTCAACCGGGTGCTGAACGGCCAATATGCGCCGGGGTCGGCGTTCAAACCGGCAGTAGCGGCATCGGCTCTGGCGGCGGGGATCATTACCCCGCAAAGCACTGTAAACTGCGGCGGACGGTACACCTACTATGCGGGTTACCAGCCGCGCTGTTTGCAGCTGGGGCACCGCGGGGCCGTCAGCATGGTTACGGCGCTGCGCCACAGCTGCAACATTTATTTTTATGATGTCGGCCGCCGCCTTGGGGTGGATACGTTTTCCGCTACCGCGCAGCAGCTGGGCCTTGGAGCACCCTGCGGTACTGAGCTGCCGGAAACTACAGGCCGCCTGACCTGGAGCACCGATGAGAACTATCAGGCGGGCCTTGCACTGATGGCGGCCATTGGGCAGGGCAACACGTCGGTCAGCCCCTTGCAGCTGGCGGCCTATGCCGGGGCCCTTGCGCGGGACGGCCAGCGCCCGGCACTGCACTTTGCCCAAAGCACCACCGATGCCGCCGGGAATATAACCTGGCAGGCGCAGCCGGACGTTTTAGCCCAGGCACCCGGTGGGGCGGCAGTGTTTGCCCCCATCCGGGAGGGTATGGCCCAGATGGCCCAAACGCTGCGCACTTTGCGGGAATCGCCCATCCCCCTTGCCTGCAAGACCGGCAGCCCCCAGCTGGCGGGCACACTGCCGGATGGCACCCACTACACAAACTCGGTGCTCATCGGGTATGGGCCGGTGCAGCAGCCGCAGTTTGCGGCGGCGGTGGTGATCGAATACGGCGGCGGGGGCAGCAATGCCGCGCCCGTTCTGCGGGCTGCGGCGGACTGGTTTGCAGCAGCCGGAATGGCCTGAACAGGATGGAATTTTGTGGGGAATTTTTGCATTCAACATGCAGGATGAACTTTTCGCTTTTTGTCCACAAACGGGGTGGGGAAAACCTGTGGAAAGTGAAAAAACGGGCAAAACCCCCGTAATAATTGTAAGTTTTACCCGCAAAAACGGGGGTAAAACTGGTAGTTTGCCCAGTGAGCGGGGGTGTTTATCCGTACTGTTATGTTGAAAGGTTTTCCACAATATGTTGAAAACACCCCCTGAAACGGTGGAAAACTGGCCATACAAGCGGGTTTTCCACGCTTTCAACAGGGTTTTCAACATCTTCAAAGGAAAACCTTTCCAGTACGGTTTGTATAAACCGCGAAAACACGCACAAAAGCACCGCGCAAAAGGGTGAAAAATCTGTACTTTTGACGCCAAGGAAAAAGGTGACAAAAGCATAGGAAATGTGCTATACTATATCTGTATAATTATCGAATCATGCCAGAAAGCTGTGCGGGCTGCCATACGCGGCAAAATGGCTGCCAAACGCCGCCGCACAGGGCTTTACCCAATCGTTTTAAGGAGTAACCACATTGCAGATGGAAAATAAAAAACGCATGCCCCAGCAGGCCCCCCAGGCCAAGGCAGACAAGGCCCCTGCGGAGCAGGATACCGCCCTGGTATGGGGCAAAAACCCCGTGACCGAACTGCTGAAAAGCGAAGCCGGGGTGGACACCCTGCTGCTGGCCGACAGCATGGAGCCGCGCATGGCCGGGTATTATACCGCGCTGGGCAAAGCGGCCGGGGCGGTCATCAAGCGTGTACCCGCCGGCAAGCTGCAAAAGCTGTGCGGTACCCAGGACCACCAGGGTGTGGCGGCCTGGGCTGCCCGCATCCAGTATGTTGGCGTGGAGGAACTTTTGCAGATCGCAAAAGACCGCGGCGAACCGCCGTTCCTCGTGCTGTGTGACGGTATTGAGGACCCCCACAACCTGGGCGCAATCCTGCGCAGCGCGCTGCTGTGCGGTGCCCACGGCGTGATTATCCCGCGGCGCGGCGGCGTTGGCGTGACCGGCACGGTCATGAAATCCAGCGCCGGGGCAGCTGCCCGCATCCCGGTGGCGCGGGTCGCCAACCTGCCGCAGGCCATCCGTGACCTGAAAAAGCAGAACATTTTTGTTTACTGTGCCGACCTGGGCGGTGCTCCGCTGGAAAAGACCGATCTTTCCGGCCCGGTGGCGCTGGTGCTGGGCAGCGAGGGCGCAGGCCCCGGCGCACTGGTGCGCAAACTGTGCGATGCCGCCGTTACGCTGGATATGGCCGGTGGCAAAACCGGTGTGGACAGTTATAACGTCAGCGTGGCCGCCGGTATTTTGATGTACAACATCATGCAGCGCCGCAAGTAACGGCTGCGCAAAAAAAGGAATCCCATACCAAAGGGGAGAACAACATGCCAAGCAAACGTACAAATGATTCCGTGGACCGCATTCTGGAAGAGCTCAGCCATGAGCAGGCCGAACGCGGCATCCGGGATAGTGTAACAGACCGCCAGGTGGATGCCATCCTGCAAAGCCTGGGCCACGGCAGCATGGAGGAATCCTCCGGCGGCGGTTCGGCATTGGGGCCCATCCAGAAAGAGGACCTGCCGGATATCACGCTGGGCAAAGGCAATAATTTTAACACCGAGGACCGGTTTTCCACCGCTGTGCTGGACGACCTGCTGGGCGATCTGCCCAGTATGCGGGCTGCCAAAAAGAATAAACCCGGCCCCGCTGCCCCGGCCCGCCGGCCTGCTTCTGTGCCGGAGCCGCGCCGCATGCCGGAAGTTGAGCCTAAAGTAGAAAAACAAAATAATATACAAACTGTACAACCGACTCAGCCGGTGCGCTCGGAACCTGTTCCGCAGCCTGCCCGCCCTGCCCCGGCACAAACTGCGCCCCAGCAGCCGGCCCCGCAGGTACAGCCAGAGACAAAACCGGCCCCGCAGCCGGAACCAAGACCGGCAGATGCAACATCAGGGGATACCACCCGCACCAGCGTCATTAAAGCCTTTTTGGGCCGCAGGGTGCCGGAAGCGGACAGCAAGTACCTGGATGAAGGAAAAAAAGATTTTACCAACTTTTTTGGCACCAGCGTGGCCGTTGTTCCGGATGATATGAAGTCCGAGCAGGAGCGCCAGCAGACCCCTAAGAAAAAGGGCTTGTTTGGCTTTGGATATGCTACCGATACCGGGGAGTTTGAGCCGATCAATGTTTCGGTCAGCGGCAGGGTGGAAAACCAGAGCACCCAGCAGCTGGAAGAACAACTGCCCCGGTTGCAGGATGAACCGGACGAGATGGAACTGCGCGAGCAAGAGCCGCCCCGCCACTACGCTGCAAAGAAAAAAGGCTTTTTTGCCAGCCTGTTCGGCGGCAAAAAGCACGATGTCTATGACGAGCTGGAATCCTATGACCCGTATGAGGGCGAGCCAGCCCCGGTAGAAAACTGGGAGGTTCCGGAACAGCCCCGGGAGGAGCCGGAAACAGAGGAAACGGGCGAGATGCCCCGCCTGACCGCTACCAACGCAGGGCTTTCCATCTCCGGGCGGCAGACTTCCCAGTTTGCCGCCACAGGCAAACCGCTGCTTCCGAAGGATGAGCCGGCCCCGCAGCCGGAACCTCAGCCCAATGTTTACCGCAAAAATAAAAAGCGGGATACCGTGGAGTTCACCCCCCGCAAGGAGCGGGAACGCACCATGCCGTTCACTCGGCCTGCCCCCCGCCGCGAAGCGGAACCCGTGGGCGAGCCGGTCATGACCCCAAACGATACGGTGCAGCCGCAGCCCGCGCCTGCCCCGCAGGCGACCACCGGTTTTACCATGCAACTGGGGGACGAGCCCGCACCGGAAAGCACCCAGTCGTTCCTGCATGAACTGAACGCAGCCTTGCCGCCGCGCCGCAAAAAGCCTGCGCCCAAAGCTGCCCCCGTGCAGGAAGAACCCGCCAGCGGCGATACCTTTGAGGAACTGCCGCAGGAGCTGGCCCAGACCCTGACCGGGCAAATCCGCCTGAGCGAGATTGCCGAAGGGGTGGAAGAGCAGCCGGAAGAACCGAAAAAGCCCGCCACGAAAAAAGAGGAAGAAAGCTTTGAGGAGCTGATCGGCCCCCTGGTGGATGAAAAGCCCAATACCGCGGAATTTGTGCGCGGCATTGAACAGTCCATCAACCTGGAAAAGATCAAATCGGATTCAAAGGCAAAAACAGAAAAGACCGATACCGATTACCAGGCGGCTGCCCAGTACCTGAGCGACCCCAACGCCGGGGCGGAGCCGGAAGCACCGGAACAAAAAAAGCCCGGCAAAGGCTTTAACATCCTCCGGTTTGCAGGCAAGCCGAAGGACGAAACTACCCCCGATGGCGAAGCGCCTTTTGCCGCACAGGCCGCCGTCCTGCACCGCCACGAATACGAAAGCACCGATGATGCCCCCGTGGTGCGCCATGACCTGGAACTGCGGGTGATGATCACCACCGGCACAGCAATCGCTGTGGGCGCTGCAGCCCTGATTATGATCGTTCTGGGCACTATGGCGGCCACCGGAGCCAATCTTGGCCCGCTGGATACCACAGCCAGCACCAAACCGCTGCTGGTGACCATGCTGATCCTGCTTGCTGCCAGCGCAGCCCTGTGCTGGCAGACGATGCTGGGCGGCCTGGCCGGGCTGATCAACATGCGCCGGGGCAATACCGCAGATACCATGCCCGCCATGGCCGCGGTGGCCTCCATCCTGCAATGTATCATATTTTTGGCAAAGCCGGAATGGTATAACCCCGCAACCCTCTGCCTGATGACCGGCCCCGCAGCGCTGCTGCTGTGCGGCAACGCTGCAGGCAAGGCAATCGACGCCCACACCATCCGGGATAACTTTACCCTTGTCAGCGCCGGGATGGACCACGCTGTGGCATATCGGCTGAAAGATGCCGGGGTACTGCGCACCGTGACCGCCGGGCTGGCGGAACCGCGCCCCAATGTGCTGGTCAGCCGTCCCACCCGCCTGATGAAAGGCTTTTTGGCGGGCAGCGAATCCCGCCGCACATCGGATAAAAACCAGCAGCAGTTTGCCCGCATCCTGCTGGGCTGCGGCGTGGCTGCATTCCTGTTCACCCTGCTTTACCGCAAGGATGCCGGAACGGCGTTCACTGCGCTGGCCGGTGTACTCTGCCTGGGCGCGCCGCTGGCCGGTACGCTGATCTCCGCCATGCCCATGCGTTTGATGCAGCGCAGTGCCGCGCAGATCGGCGCGGTCATCCCCGGTTGGAAGGATATCCGACTGCTGGGCCGTGTGAACGTGCTGCAGGTCACGGCGCAGGATCTTTTCCCCAAAGGGTGCATTACGCTGCGCGGCATCAAGCCGGTGCGCAAAGAGGATATTGAGCTGGCCATCATCTACTCCGCTTCCATGCTGGCCGATGTGAATACCCCGCTGAAAGATATCTTCCTTGGCATGACGGGCGATAACCGCAAGCTGCTGTGCAAGGTGGAAAACCTGGAAACGCTGGACGGCCTGGGCTATGTGGGCTGGATCAACGGCGAGCGGGTCATGATCGGCTCCCGCCGGCTGATGGATACCTATGATATCCAGCTGCCCAGCATGGAATATGAACGCCGCCATACCGTGAACCAGCGCCGGGTCATCTACCTGGCGGTTTCCGGCAAGCTGTTCAGCATGTTCCAGGTGGCTTATCAGAGTGATCCCGATACCGCCGCCGTGCTGGATTCCCTGCGCCGCGCCGGACTTTCGCTCATTGTGGACTGCGATGACTTTAACTGCGATGAAGCGCTGCTGCAGACTGCTTATAACCTGCCGGTTGGTACCGTCAAGGTACTGAGCGGCAAGGAACACAAGGCGCTGGAGCCCGCTGTGGCCTGGCTGCCGGAAAGCGAAGGCAGCATGCTGCACCTGGGCAGCTTTGCCAGCTTTGTCGGTGGCCTGGAAGCCGCTGCGGGTGCGGCAGAGGGGGAACACCGTTCTTCGATGGTGCTGTCGGCCTCGGTGCTCATCAGCTGCATTCTTGCCATGATCATGGCGCTGGCCGGCGGCCTGGCCGGGCTGCCGCTTCCGGCACTGGCCCTGTACCAGATCGCTTGGGCGGTTCTGGCCATGATATTCCCCCTGATCCAGAGATATTAAGGGCACTACCGCATAATTCTAAGTGCCGATACGGCGAGCGAGGTGCGACAGATGCCAAGCCAAAAGCGCAGATAATACTGGATGCTGCAAAGGTGAGCGCCGCCAGTGGCGGAAACAGCGAACCGAAGCAGGGGCAGCGGTCGCAGAGTGCGAGGGGCTTTTGCCCCCGAAGCACGATGCGGGTACCGCAACCCGACATTATCGAGCATTTTGGCAACGCAGATGCCGTGCCGCAGCTGCCGGAACGGTGCTTAAGCCGCAAGGCGGGAATTGTGCGGTGTTGCCTAAGGGATATCTGAAAACAAAGAACTGGATTGAGTTTTCGGCTTTCTTTTCAGATATATCCCAAGCGTTTTTGCGGGAAAAATAAAAACGGGAACGACATAAAAAGGAATGGTGCAACCATGTACCGCACAATTCAACATCAGATGAGCATTGATGACTACCTGCCGCCCTATGAAGGTGAGCTGGTACAGGAGAACCGCTGGGTGCGCCTGGCCCAGGCCATTGACTGGGATGCCATTGAACAGGAGTACAGCGGCCATTTTGCTGCTGGCGGCAAGGTGGCAATTCCGGCCCGCATGGCGTTCGGTGTGCTGGTGATTCGTGCAGCGTGCCGCACAACGGACAGCGAAACGGTGGAGATCGTGCGCGAAAGCCCCTACCTGCAATACTTTTTGGGCTTTGATTCCTTTACCTATGATGTGCCGTTTTCTTCCCGCAGCATGGAGCGGTTCCGTACCCGCATTTCCCCCGCCCGTGTGCGGGAAGCCGTAGCGCTGCTGCGCGGCTTTGAAACCAACAAAGGCAGTAAAAAATGAAAAAGGGCCGCATGGCTCCGGGCAGCTGCTCCGAACCGTGCGGCCATGTTATGCCCTGCAACCCCAACCTTTGCAACAGATAGGAGAATTATGGAAATTATTGTTGATGCTTTTTTGGATGCACTGATCGACGGCGTAAAAATGCTGCCGTTTTTGTATCTGGCATATCTGCTGATCGAATGGCTGGAACGCAACCATGGCGAGCGAATTGAAAAAGCGCTGGCTGGCGGCGGCCACTGGGGCTTTGTGCCCGGCGCACTGCTGGGCTGCGTACCACAGTGCGGGTTTTCGGCGGTAGCGGCCAACTTTTATGCCAGCCGGGTCATTACCCCCGGCACGCTGCTGGCCGTGTTCCTGGCAACATCGGATGAAGCCATCCCCCTGCTGGCGGCGGAACCTACCCTGTGGAACAAGCTGGGCCTGCTGCTGGTGCTCAAAATCGTGTTTGGCATTGCAGCCGGTTTGGTGTTGGATGTTCCGCTGCGCCGCATCCTGCCCAAAGGGCTGTATGGCGGCTATGAGGGCCATGCCGATGAGGTGGACTGCCACGAAGAACACGAGGAACACAGCAGCATTTTCCTGGCGGCACTGCGTCACACGCTGGAAATTTTTGTGTTCATCTTGGTATTCAGCTTTATCATTGGGCTGATCTTTGGCTTTGTCGGGGCAGATTCCGCCGCGGCATTTCTGGGCAGTCTGGGCATTTTCCAGCCCATGATGGCCGCGCTGATCGGTCTTGTGCCCAACTGCGGTGCCAGCGTGCTGCTGGCTCAGCTGTATATGGGCGGGGCTATTACCTTTGGCAGTTTTTTTGCGGGGCTGTGCTCCGGCGCAGGTATCGGCCTGGCTGTGCTGTGGCGTGTCAACCCCAGCTGGAAACAGAACTTGTTCATGACAGGGCTGCTCTGGTTCTGCGGCACCTGCTGCGGTATTTTGCTGCAATGGGTGGTGTAAGAGCTGCCGGCGGCCATAACCCGTAAAATAATAAGTAGGGGACGATGCGGAAGCATCGTCCCGCCCGCCGGGCCTTGCCACGCTGCTACCCCCAAAACGTGGGAAGAGCCCTGCCGTGCACGCAAAGGCTCTCCCTCCAAATACAAATTTACCCCCAAAACAAAAAACAAACGCCGCAGGGAGCATCACGCACTCCCTGCGGCGTTGTCATTTATATCGTCTCGCCTTCAGCCTCTGCAGCCGGTTTCTTCTTCCCAGTCGCCGAAATCTTCGGCTTTGGCGATGGTGGTAGGGTCCACCTTGCCGTCCTCCGTCAGCTTAACGGGTTCGGTTTTGTCCTGTACCGGATTCACATTTGGCACATCGTTACCACTCTGGATGGGAATGGTAACGCCGTCATCTTCCTGCGCGGGTTCTTCCACCGGGGCAGCAGGCTCCGCTACAGGGGCCTGCTCAGCGGGGGCAGGTTCCTCAATCGGTGCGGGCTGTTCCTTGTCGGCATTTTCTTCGGTTTCGTCCGCATTTTCTTCGGTTTCGTCCGCATCTTCGGTGCTTTCGGAAGCTTCGCTGTCGTCAAATGCGGAGTCATCCACAATCTGTTCGCTCTCTTCGTCCTGAGCCAGATACTTGCTGACAACATAAACGCCAACACCGATGGCTGCGCCCAGCACAATGGGAATCAGATGAAATTTTGCCATAGTAATTTCTCCTTTCGTGCGCGGGCAACTGGCCCGACAGCTGTTTGGGGCGGTTGTGCCTGGAACGATTGGCACAACCTTAAATTAGTGTCAGTATAACACCCTGCAGGGCAGAAATACAAGTCAAATTTGTTAAAAGTTACACAAAATCCAAAAACGCGAACTCGCTGCCTTACATCTTGTGGTCAGCAAACAGCGGGTCATCCTGCCACAGTACGGTGTGCCCGGCGGCGCGGGTGGCGTTCAAGTCAATGATGCGCTGGTTGTCGGAGCCGCGGAACCGCAGCGAAATATCGTGCTGCGCGGGGATGAATTCGCCGTCCACCAGCACATCGATCAGGCTCAGCATCTCGTCCGTCACTTCACAGCGGGCGTGGCTGGGCTGCAAAAGTTCGGTTTCGTATACATTGCCGGTGTAGCACCAGATGGTTTTGTGGGGGTACAACACCCGTACTTCGTGCAGGAACGGCACCAGCGCACGCTGGTTTTCCGGCTCAAAGGGTTCGCCGCCCAAAAGGGAAAGCCCATCAATATAATCCGGGGCAAGGCTGCCCAAAATTTCATTGCGCACGGCTTTATCAAAGGGCAGGCCATAACCAAAATCCCAGGCAACGGCGTTAAAACATTCCGGGCAGTGGCGGCGGCAGCCGGAAACAAACAGACTGGTACGCACGCCCGTGCCGTTGGCAATATCACAGTATTTTATGGTTGCGTAGTTCACGCGGGGAGCCTCCTTATAAAATGCAACACTATATCTTGTATAGTGCTGCGGCAAATCATCACAATAGGCAGGTGCCTTGCACCAGTATACCAGCCGTGCCGGGCAAAAGCAAGCGGCCAGGGAATAATAAAATCACATATCATCGCAGCTTTGAAAAAAGTGCCTATTTTACCCAAAAAGCCAGCGCTTTTTTCGGCGTTTTGTTTTGAAATCTTTTTGAACGTCCCATCGCGCTATATGGCATATATGGGTGCTGTTAGCAAATTATATACAATATATTGTGGTGTATTGGCTTGACTTTGCCGGGTCGATGCGGTAAGATAAATACGCTCGCCAAAATCATGGAGCGGTTTTGGTGTGGGGTATCAACCCGGCAGCTTTTATTGAGGTAAGGAGATAACAGTTCATGAAGATCATCAAGCGCAACGGCAGCGAGGCCGTTTTCGATATATCCAAAATTATTGCAGCGGTGACCAAAGCCAACAACGTTGTTGCCTCCAACCAGCGCTTGACCAAGGAACAGATCACGGCCATTGCCGACGATGTGGCGCAGGAATGCCAGAGCCGCAACCACGCCATGAACGTGGAGGAGATCCAGGATCTGGTGGAAGACGCCATCATGCAGACCAAAGCGTATGAGGTGGCCCGCAAATATATCACCTACCGCTATGTGCAGAGCCTGCGCCGTACCCATAACACCACCGACGACCGCATTCTGTCCCTCATCGAGTGCAACAATGAGGAAGTCAAGCAGGAAAACGCCAATAAAAACCCGACCGTCAACAGCGTTCAGCGCGATTATATGGCCGGCGAGGTCAGCAAGGACCTGACCATGCGTATGCTGCTGCCTGCCGAGATTGTAAAGGCACATGAGGATGGCATCATTCATTTCCATGACGCTGACTATTACGCCCAACATATGCACAACTGCGACCTGGTCAACCTGGACGACATGCTGCAGAACGGCACGGTTATTTCTGGTACCCTCATCGAAAAACCGCATTCTTTCTCCACGGCCTGCAACATTGCCACCCAGATCATTGCGCAGGTGGCATCCAACCAGTACGGCGGCCAGAGCATCAGCCTGACCCACCTGGCACCGTTTGTGGATATCAGCCGCAAAAAGATCCGCCGCGATACCGAAGCGGAGATGAAGGAACTGGGCATTGATCCCGGTGAAGAAAAGCTCTCCCAGATCGTTGAAGCCCGTCTGCGCGAGGAAATCAAGCGCGGTGTACAGACCATCCAGTACCAGGTTGTTACCCTGATGACCACCAACGGCCAGGCACCGTTCATCACGGTATTCATGTACCTGAACGAAGCGGGCGAAAACCAGCGCCTGAAATCTGACCTTGCCATTATCGTGGAAGAAATGCTCCGCCAGCGCTACCAGGGTGTTAAGAATGAAAAGGGCGTCTGGATCACCCCCGCGTTCCCCAAGCTGATCTATGTGCTGGAAGACGATAATATCCGCGAAGGCACCCCCTATTTCTACCTGACCAAGCTGGCCGCCAAATGCACCGCAAAGCGCATGGTGCCGGACTATATCAGCGAAAAGAAGATGAAGGAATACAAGCTGTCTAAGGGTGAGACAGAGGGCAACGGCGATGTATTTACCTGCATGGGCTGCCGCAGCTTTTTGACCCCCGACCGTTCCGGCACTGGCTGGAACAACGTGGCCAACGCCAAGAACTATGTGCCGGGCAAGCCGAAGTACTATGGCCGCTTCAATCAGGGTGTTGTTACCATCAACCTGCCGGATGTGGCCCTGTCCTCCGGCGGTGAGCCGGATAAATTCTGGAAAATTTTTGATGAGCGCCTGGAACTGTGCCACCGCGCCTTGCAGTACCGCCATAACCGCCTTAAGGGTACCCTGTCCGATGCGGCACCCATTCTGTGGCAGTACGGCGCTCTGGCCCGCCTGAAAAAGGGCGAGCCCATTGATAAGCTGCTGTACGGCGGCTACTCCACCATCAGCCTGGGCTATGCGGGCCTGTATGAATGCTGCAAATATATGACCGGCAAGAGCCATACCGATCCCGCCGCCAAGCCCTTTGCCCTGAGTGTGATGCAGCACATGAACGATAAGTGCAACGAGTGGAAAAACGCTGAAAATATTGATTACTCGCTGTACGGCACCCCGCTGGAATCCACCACCTACAAGTTTGCCAAGTGCCTGCAAAAGCGGTTTGGCATTGTGCCGGGCATTACGGACCGCAACTATATCACCAACAGCTACCATGTGCATGTGACCGAGCAGATCGATGCGTTCACCAAGCTGAAGTTTGAAAGCGAGTTCCAGCGCCTGTCTCCGGGCGGCGCCATCAGCTATGTGGAAGTGCCCAATATGCAGGATAACCTGGAAGCTGTCATCAAAGTGATGCAGTTCATCTATGATAACATCATGTACGCAGAGCTGAACACCAAGAGCGACTACTGCCAGGTGTGCGGCTATGACGGCGAGATCAAGATCGTGGAGGACGACGGCAAGCTGGTGTGGGAGTGCCCGCACTGCCATAACCGCGACCAGAGCAAGCTGAACGTTGCCCGCCGCACCTGCGGCTACATCGGTACCCAGTTCTGGAACCAGGGCCGCACCGCCGAAATCAAGGACCGCGTGCTGCATCTGTAAAACGTATAAAGATAATAGAATAAACAAAATGAGGCGTATCCACGATATATGGATACGCCTCATTTTGTTGCTAAGATAGCTAAGGCAACACCGCACAATTCCCGCCTAGCGGCTTAAGCACCGCTCCGGCAGCTGCGGCACGGCATCTGCGTTGCCAAAATGCTCGATAATGTCGGGTTGCGGTACCCGCATCGTGCTTCGGGGGCAAAAGCCCCTCGCACTCTGCGACCGCTGCCCCTGCTTCGGTTCGCTGTTTCCGCCACTGGCGGCGCTCACCTTTGCAGCATCCAGTATTATCTGCGCTTTTGGCTTGGCATCTGCCGCACCTCGCTCGCCGTATCGGCACTTAGAATTATGCGGTATTGCCCTAATTATAAAGTGCTCTGTAGGGAACGGTCTTGACCGTTCCGAAACCTTGAGGTGGATGGTGTAACAAATTTATGAGAAATTTTGACGTCCCCTGAGGATAACTCCCCGCGCAGGGGCCGATGCTTGCATCGGGCCACAGGCAGAACGTCTCGTAAAAATGGCAAGCGGGCGCACAATGTGCGCCCCTACGGGGTTGGTGGCGGTACCCCGTTTTTATTTTTTCTTCCCCAGCAACTGCGTGCGGATATACCGGAAACATTCGTCCTCGCCTTCATCCCGCAAAATCAACAGGCAGGTTTCCAGCTGTTTGCGGGTTTCGGGGTGCAGGATGTAGTGGTCACGGCTGTGTTCGTAATACTCCCACGCGGCGGCGTCTGTGTAGCTGGCACCCTTGTAATTCTTGCTGGCGGCAATGCGGTCACACACCATTTCCGCCACATAGCGGTTGGGCATGCGCATCCCGGCCATGGCGTGGTCGCCGTTGGGGGCATAGTCAATCCAGTATTCCAGGTGGTGCTTGTTGCGCCCCTTGTGGTGCAGCCATGCGGCAGAGTAGCCTTCCGCCTTGCGCTGGGCGTTGTTGGGGCTGCAGGTGCCCTGCCAATATTTGGCACCGGCCCAGAATTCCACGGGGGACAGTTTGCTCAAATCATGGGTCAACCCCTGCCAGTACAGCCCGCAGCGGAAACACCCCTGCATGACCAGCATTTTGTGGTGATGGATGGTTTTATAATGTTTGATGGGATGCCACATGGCAGATTCCCCCTTTGCTACTCAATCAAAAACGCATTGCTGCCTTTGATTGTAATACAAACGCCGCCGGTGCGCAAGCCCGGCGGCGGGATTCCAATTATTCTTTTACCGCAGTGATGGCGGTTTTAACCAGCCACACCAGCAGCGCACAGCTGACCGGCACCAGTGCAAAATGCCACAGCATGGGCACCAGATGGACATGCACATAGGCGTGTGCTTTGGAAAGCACCATCCAGGATACCGGTGCCGCCAAGCTGAGCACCCACACCAGCGCAGGCCCGGCCAACACGGCCAGCGGCTTTTTGCGCAGGGCCAGCACCGCAAGGCACAGGGCAAAGCCCAGCAGGGTAACGGCGATCAGCGGCTTTAAGGTGATGGTCAAGGGGCCGAATTGCAGCAGGGGTTCATCCACCTCCGCAAAATAGCGGGTCAGAACCTGTGCAACGCTGACATCGCTCACCATATCATCCGTCAGGCTGACACGGCTGGTAACAGCCCCGGTCAGGTTCTGCCAGCTGCCTGCGGCACTGCCAAAATAGATGACCCCCTGAATAAACCAGGCCCCCAGCGCCGCTGCCACGCCGCCCACAGCAGCAAAGCCGGTGCATATCATGCGGCGCAGCCAGGCGCGGCGGTCCCCGCCGGCCCAACAGTAGACAAGCGGGGCTTCGCACAGGATCAAAAAGGTGGAAATAAACTCAAAACCGCACATGCAGCGCACCATGCAGGCGGCGAACACCAGCAGGTAACACCACCAGGGCGTTTTGCCGCGCCGCCGGGTAACGGCACAGAGCAGCAGCCCCGCCAAAGCGGGCAGCAACCAGGTCCACAGGCACCAGTACAGGTCTTTCATGCCGCGCTGCGGCCAGGGGGCAAACACCACGGCGCACAGCCACGCCAGCGCGGAAAGCGGCCCCCACGCCCGCCATACGGCCAGGCAGACCAGCAGAGTAGCCACATAGAACAACATACTGTTGATGTTGTACAGTATGATTTCCCGCGCTTCGCCGCGGTCCTCAAAAACAGAGAGCACTTTGTTCAGCACGCCGAACGCCCAGCCCTGCAGCCCGGTTTGGTGGGTGTAAGCCTGAAAATCCTGCGGGGAAACGGGGGTGTTGTCCCGGTACCAGTAGCGGTTTTGTTCATCACTCCAGTCCTGGGTATATACCCCCATAAAGCCGCCGGGGCTGGTCTGGTTCTGCTGCATCTGCAGCATGCGGCCGAACACGAGAGTCTGGGAGCCATTGTCCCAAAAGCCGGTCAGATAGGTGCTGCCGTTGTGCCGCCAAACGGTCAAAACAACCGCCAGCACCACAACCACCACCGCCGTTACAGCCACCTGCACCGCCGCAGGCAAGGATCGAAATTTTTGCTTCAAAATAATAAGTTCCTAACGTATAGAATCAATATCGTCTAAGGCAACACCGCACAATTCCCGCCTGACGGCTTAAGCACCGCTCCGACGGCTGCGGCACGGCATCTGCGTTGCCAAAATGC
>OLRW01001423.1_pt1 | contig 15637 bp, 15 predicted proteins | sample 1672701 | NCBI WGS metagenome assembly OLRW01 (sample SAMEA3136715, study PRJEB25190) | human gut metagenome | biome: human gut; feature: human-associated habitat; material: faeces | place: Austria | collected 2013
AGGAACTATATCACTGCGAAGAAATGGTGACAATTCTCAATTGATAACAAAAAAAGTTGTCAGATTTTGGTAATATTGTATAGAGCATTCATTTTGGATATGATAAAATGAGTGTAAGTGAAAGAGAGGAACCTACTATGCAAGAAGAAAAAATGCACCGGTCAACCTACCGTGTTTTGAGAATATTTGAACTTTTATCGGCTTCTCCAGAAGGGATATCATTGACCGGTCTGGCACAAAAACTGGAGATTCCAAAGGGAAGTCTTCATCCAATCTTAAAGACCATGCAGGCGATGAATTTTATCAGAATGAATGATAACGGGAATTATACAATAGGACAGGCGGCGTATTTTGCAGGTTCTTCTTACACAAAGAACTCGGATCTGCTGCAGGAGATTGATTATGTTTTGAAGAATTTATCATCTGCAGTTCATCAGACGGCATATTTTTCGGTATTATCCGGCGGCGAAGTATTGTATCTGCTGGAAGAAAGGGTGCCGACACCGATTACGATACAGGCAAAAAGAGGATATAAATATCCGGCCTATGCAACGGGAATGGGAAAAGCACTGCTCAGTGGTAAGACAGAAAGTGATATAAAAGAACTGTATCCGGAAGGATTACATAAATTGACAGAGCATACGATCGATGAGTTTGACACGCTTTTTGGACAGATGGAAGAGATACGGAGAACAGGATATTCATTTGAGAAAGAGGAGTCGAATAAAGATGTACAGTGTATAGCAGTGCCTGTGAAATATAAAGAGCATGTGATAGCAGGGATGAGTGTGGCTGTTCCGGTATTCTACTATTCAGAAGAATTTGAAAAAAAAGCAATGGAAGAACTGAAAAAGGCAAAGCGGCATATCGAGAAACTGATTCAGGATAATACACAGGAGTGGGTATATTCGCCATTGGGAGCAGAAATGTAAATGGCATGACCGGGAGGTGCTGTGATGAAACAAAAAAATGGAATGCCTCTGGCGCAGGCGGCGGCAGAAGATATCATTGAGATGATCCGAACCAATCATATGAAGCCGGGAGACCGTCTGGAGAATGAATATGAACTGGCAAAAAAACTAAATGTCGGAAGAAGTACGGTGCGGGAAGCAGTCAAAAGCCTTGAAACAAGAAATATATTGACGATAAAAAGAGGGGCCGGCACTTTCATTTCCCAGAATGAAGGGGTAGCGGTAGATCCACTTGGAATTTCTCTGATGGGAAAAGATGAAGAGATGGCCTTGGAACTTCTGGATGTACGTATGATACTGGAGCCGGAAAGTGCGGCACTGGCCGCCATTCATGCAGATAAGAATGAGATTGCGGAGATATCTAGGCAGAACCGGAAAGTGATCGGAATGATCAGACAGGGATTGAATCATCAGGAAGAGGATGCAAGATTTCATCAGCTGATTGCAGAAGCGACGAAAAACCGGATCATAGCGAAGCTTGTACCGATCATTCAGCAGTCGGTAGGACTGACAGTGGAGATGACAAGCAAGCGTCTGACGGAGACAACAGTAAGTTTTCATGAACAGATTGTCGAAGCTATAACAAGAGGAGATGCAAGCGGAGCAAGGAGCGCAATGATAGCACACATCAGCGAAAACAGGATTTATATCATAAAGGAAATTGAACGAAAACGTCGTTTTGAGTAGCAAAAAATATAGAAAAACGACGAAAAATAGGGATGTCAGACAAGTTTTGGGAATGAAAATCAAGAGAAAATGCTTTAAAATCAAGGTTTTTTGGCATTTAGCTCTTGATTTTTTTTTGACGAAAACCGAGACATCAGATGTATTTGACACACTAAATTGTATAAAATTAACAAGTATGCACAAAATAAATGGCGTAAACAGAGAAAAAGATATACAATATTGCCAAAACCGTAAGACGCATATATAATAAAACCATAAAGATTAATCAGACAATTACAGGGGAAATGGAGGAGAGCAAATGAAAGCATTAGTATATGCTGGACCTAAACAGGTAGAAGTTCAAGAGGTAAAAGAACCTGAAAAGCAGGACGGGAAAGTGAAATTAAATATCAGATATTGCGGAGTCTGTGGATCAGATATTGGTATTTACCTTGGAACACATCCAAGAGCAAAAGCACCATTGATTCTGGGACATGAATTTTTGGGGATTGTTGCAGAAGATGGAAAGAAATTTAAAAAAGGTGACAGAGTTGTCCCTTATCCGTTACTTTCCTGTGGACATTGTCTTGCATGCAGAAGTGGAAATGAACATGTATGTAATACACTGGGGCTGATCGGGATTGATACAGACGGTGGGATGTGTCAGACCGTATACACAGATGAGGATGTGCTGTTTAAGGTTCCGGATGGGGTCAGTGATAAAGCGGCAGCAGTGATCGAGCCTCTTGCAGTACTTGTCCACGCAATTCACATGTCAGGATTTGAGGCATTGGACACAGCAGTGGTAGTTGGAGCCGGACCAATTGGAATGTTATGTGGAATCATGTTAAAACATGCAGGGGCATCAAAGATATTTATTTCCGATGTTGTTGAAAAAAGGCTTGAGATTGCAGAAGAACTTGGATTTATACCAGTGAATCCGGCAAAAGAGAATCTGGAAGGAGTTGTAAAGGATGCAACAAACGGCGAAGGATGTGATGTATTTTTCGAATGCAGCGGCGCAGCAGTGCCGGCAATGCAGATGACAGATATTACAAGAGTCCGCGGAAAGATTTGTATCGTATCAGTACATAAAAAACCACACGAAGTGAACTTAAGAGATGTGAACTTCAAAGAACAGACAGTGGTTGGAACAAGAGTATATACGAAAGAAGAATTCGGAAGAGCTGCAGATCTTACAAAAGAATTAGAAACAGAACTTGAAAAAATTGTAACACATGTTGTTCCATTGAAAGAAAGTGACAAAGTATTCGATATGATCGCAGATCCGGAGTGTGGAACAATCAAGATTGTGGTTGACTGTGAAAATGTATAAGGAGGGAATGGCAGATGTCCAGTAAGACAAAGTCAGTAACAGCGGTATTAATCGTACTTGCACTGGTTGCCGGAGTTGGAATGACAAAGGCAGGCAGTAAATATAAAACGCAGGAGAAGGTAAATCTTATTTTTGCAAATGTAACATCAAATTCGGCTAAAAAGGCGGGAGAAAAATTTAAAGAACTTGTAGAAGAATATTCAGATGGAGATATCACAGTAGATCTGTTCCAGGACAATCAGCTTGGTGATGACAAGACAGAAGCTGAAGGTGTACAGAATGGAGATATTGATATTGCAGTATCTTCCAGCAGTAGTTTATCAACACTATACAAAGATTATTACATTTACGATACACCATATTTGTTCTTAAATTCACAGGAAGTATATGATGTAGGATTTGATGGAAAAGCTGCACAGGAAATGTTAAAGGGTGTAAGCAAAGTTGGATTGAAGCATATGGCAATGTGGGAAAACGGATTCCGTAATTACACGAATAATGATCATGCGATTGAGACACCGGCAGACTGTAAAGGGCAGAAAATCCGTACAATGGAAAATCCAATTCATTTGAAAGCATGGAAATCCATTGGAGCAAACCCAACACCAATGGCATTCTCAGAGTTATTTACAGCTATGCAACAGGGAACTGTAGATGGAGAAGAAAACCCAATCGGAATTATTTACAGTAACCGCTTCTATGAGGTTCAGAAATACATTTCACTGACACAGCATGTATATACACCGTATGTAGTAGTTATGAATCCGGATAAATATGATTCTTTGACAGATGAACAGCAGAAAATTATTGATAAAGCCATGAAAGAAGCATCAGCATATCAGCTGGAAGTATCTGCAAAAGATGAAGAAGAAGGACTCAAGGAAATGGAAAAATATGGATGCGAAGTGAATACATTGACGGACGATCAGAAAAAAGAATTCCAGAAGATCATTGAAGATGCAGATGTATTCAGTCTGGCAAAGAGTTCCATGGAACATCCGGAATATTTTGATGAGATTCAGAAAGAACTGACCCAGTATCGTGAGGAGGGAAAATAATGAAAAAAATTTTAAAATTCTTGAATGATTATCTGGAAGAGACAATCTGTATCATCCTGATGTCGGTTATGACAATTATCATATTCATTCAGGTTATTATGAGATATGTAATGCATAATTCACTTTCATGGTCGGAAGAACTTGCAAGATATTGTTTCGTTTGGCTGATCTACATAGGTGTGGCTTATGGATGTAAACTGATGAAACATATAAAAATTGATGCGGCATTAAAGTTGTTCCCGGAAAAAGTAAGACCGTATATTACAATTGTTGGCGAACTTCTGGTACTTGCATTCGCAGCATACATCGTTGTGACAGGTGTAGAACTTACATATAAACAATGGCTGTTCGGAAAAGTGTCACCAGCGCTGGGAGTTCCATTGCAGTATATCAACGCGGCACCGGTTGTCGGATTTGGTTTGGTTGTAATCAGACAGATTCAGACAATCTGGTATTTGGCAGGAAAACTGCCGGAAAAAAACGGGGGTGAAAAATAGTGGTTGCAGCAGTTTTATTTATCGCATTAGTTGTTACTTTAGTTTTAAATATGCCGGTTGGAATTGCAATTGGAGTATCTTCTCTTTGTGCAATTTTGGCAGACGGACGTATCAGTTCCTTATATATTGTACAGCAGTTGGTTACAAGTGCTGACTCCTTTCCACTGATGGCAATCCCGTTATTTATTCTCGCAGGAGAACTGATGGGTGCAGGTGGTGTATCCAAGCGTCTGTTGAATGTATGTAACGTATTTTTGGGAAGATTCACAGGTGGACTTGCGACAGTAACTGTTGTGTTATGTATGTTCTTCGCAGCAGTTTCCGGATCTGGTCCGGCAACCGTTGCAGCAATTGGTTCCATGGTAATTCCGACCATGCTGGATAAGGGCTACAGTAAGAGCTTTACTCTGGCATTGATTGCTACGGCAGGTAGTATCGGAGTTATCATTCCACCAAGTATCCCGATGGTAATTTATGGAGTATCTACAAGTACTTCCATCAGTTCTTTGTTTATGGCAGGTTTCCTTCCGGGTATTTTAATCGGTTTTTCTCTGATTGTTGTTTCTTATCTGTATTGTAAGAAACAGGGATGGAAAGGTGATGAAAGAAAATATACGGCAAAAGAAAAACTTGCAGCAATCTGGGATGCAAAATGGGCATTATTAAATCCAATTATCATTCTTGGTGGAATTTATGCAGGAATTTTCACACCGACAGAGGCAGCAGCTGTTGCAGCAGTATATGCATTTATCTGCGGAGCCTTTATTTACAGAGAGTTTAATATCAAAGAAATGTTTGCAACAATTGGAAATGCATGTAATACAACAGGAACAACCATGGTAATCATTGGATGTGCTACAGCATTTACAAAGATCCTTACGATTGAAAAGATTCCGGGAGCCATAACAAATGGAATCATTAACTTTACAGACAATAAAATCTTAATCTTATTATTGATCAACGTATTACTACTTATCGTTGGATGCTTTATGGATACCACACCGGCGATGATGGTACTTGCACCGATCTTGTTACCGATTGCAGTACAGTTCGGCGTAGATCCGATCCACTTTGGCATCGTAATGGTTGTCAACCTGGCAATCGGATTCATTACACCACCTCTTGGAATCAACCTATTCGTTGCATCGAGGGTTGGACGGAGTGATCTGGAAACGGTATGCTCCGGAATTATAAAATTTATTCTGGTAATGGTTGTGGATTTATTACTGATTACATTTATCCCGGCAATCAGTATGACGCTTCCGAATATATTCATGAAGTAATGAGGAGGGACAGCAGCTATGAGTATATTTGATCTGACAGGAAAAAAAGCAATTGTAACCGGCGGATCCAGAGGGCTTGGCCACGGAATGGCAGAAGGATTGATGGAAGGCGGATGTGAAGTGGTAATTATAGGAACCAGAGAAAGTATTAAAGACCGTGCAGCTGAATTTAATCAAAAAGGACTCAAGTGTACGGGAGTACAGGCAGATTTGGGAGATGAAATAGCATTAAAAGAAGCTTTTCGGGAATCTCTGGCAGCACTTGGCGGGCATCTGGACATTTTGGTAACGGCCCATGGTGTGCAGAGTAGACATCCATCAGAGGAATTTCCGATGGAAGACTGGAAAAGAGTGCTGGATGTGAATCTGACTGCAGTATTTGAACTGTGTCAGCTGGCTGCAAAACAGTTTATGGCACAGGAGAGCAAAGGAAAGATTATTACAGTAGCATCGATGCTGTCATTCTTTGGAGGATATACAGTACCTGCATATGCGGCATCCAAAGGCGGTGTGGCTCAGATTACCAAAGCATTTTGCAATGAATGGGCAGAAAAAGGAATTAATGTAAATTCTATTGCACCTGGATATATGGCGACAGAGATGAATACGGCACTTTTGGATCCGAAAAATCCGAGAAAAGAAGCAATCACAAACCGCATCCCTGCAAAGCGTTGGGGAACAGCGGAAGATATGAAGGGTCCTTGTGTATTTCTGGCATCAGATGCATCAGACTATCTGAACGGAGCAGTCATTCCGGTGGATGGAGGATATCTCGTTCGATAAAAACAGAAAGTCTAGAGAAAGTAAAGATATTGAATAAAAAATAACAGAAAAAATGTAACATAATTGGAGGAAAAGACATGAAAGTAATTATTACAGACTGTGATCATGACAGTATTGATATTGAGAAGAAAGTATTTGCAGATGCAGGAATGGAAGTAGAACTGAAACAGGCAATCACAGAGGATGAGGTGATTGAGCAGTGCCAGGACGCGGAGATATTTATTGTACAGTATGCAAAGATTACAAAGAAAGTAATGGATAACTGTCCGAAATTAAAATATGTTGTCCGTTATGGTGTTGGAGTAGATACGATTGATGTACCGGAGGCTACCAAACATGGTATTCAGGTAGGAAATGTACCGGACTATGGAATGAACGAAGTGGCAGATCACGCAATTGCACTGGCCATGGTAATGGTAAGAGAAGTTGTAAAAATGAATCAGTTTACAAAGAATGAAAAATGGGATTATACAAAAGCAATTCCAATCCACAGATTCAGCGAACTGACGGTTGGAGTTGTAGGACTTGGAAGAATTGGGCGTAATTTTGCAAAGAAAATGCATGCACTTGGTTTTAAAGTAATCGGAACAGATCCATATTTTAAAGCGACACCAGAGACGGATGAATATGTGACAGCAGTTTCTGTAGAGGATATTATTACAAAATCAGATATTATTTCCTTACATTGTCCGGCAGATGGAAATAAAGATTTATTCAATGCAGAGACATTTAAGAAGATGAAGAATTCAGCAGTGCTAATCAATGTGGCACGTGGAGGAATCATTAATGAAGCAGATTTGGATGAGGCGTTGAGCAATGGAGAAATTGCAGGAGCAGGACTTGACTGTATGCTTGGAGAGCCGGTAAGTAAAGATTCACCATTGTTTAAGCATGAAAATCTGGTTGTAACACCTCATATGGCTTGGTATTCGGAAGAAGCAGCAAGTGAACTGAAGAGAAAGGTTGCAGAAGAATCTGTAAGATTTTCCAATGGTGAAGCAATTCACTACCCGATCAATAAACTGGCATAGGAGGTAGAAGACATGATAGAAGAATTATTGAAACAGATTGAATGTATGGGGATTCTTCCGGTTATCAAACTGAATGATGCAAAGGATGCGGTTCCGCTTGCAAAAGCATTGTGCGAAGGCGGACTTCCATGTGCAGAAGTTACATTCCGTACAGATGCAGCAAAAGAATCCATTGCGGTAATGACGAAAGCTTATCCGGAGATGCTGGTAGGAGCCGGAACTGTATTGAATACAGAGCAGGTAGATGAGGCAGTAGAAGCAGGTGCAAAATTTATTGTAAGCCCGGGACTGAATCCGGACACAGTCGAGTATTGTGTGAAGAAAGGGATTCCGATTCTTCCGGGATGCTCCAGCCCAAGTGATATTGAGCAGGCAATCAAATATGGACTGGATGTGGTGAAATTCTTCCCGGCAGAGGCAGCAGGCGGATTGAAAGCAATCAAAGCTATGGCAGCACCTTATAGTCAGATCCGTTTTATGCCGACTGGTGGAATCAATCCATCCAATGTTAGCGATTATCTTGCGGAAGATAAGATTCTGGCATGTGGAGGAACCTGGATGGTTCCTGCGGCAGAGATAGAGGCGGGAAATTTTGATAAGATTAGAGAATTGACAGAAGAAGCGGTTAGAAGCATGCTCGGATTCAGACTTGCACATGTAGGAATTAACTGTGAGAATGAATTGGAGGCTCATCTAGTAGCAGGAGCATTTGATACAATGTTTGGATTTGCGCCAAATGAGAATCCGAGTTCTATCTTTTCGGCAGGATATGTAGAGACGATGAAAACGCCATATCTTGGAAGCAAAGGACATATTGCAATTGCAACATATTCTGTAGAACTGGCGAAAGCTTATCTGGAAAGAAAAGGTGTAAAATTTAATGAAAACAGCACCGTTTACCGACCGGACGGAAAGATACAGGCAATTTACATGGCAGAAGAAGTGGGCGGATTTGCAATCCATCTGGTAAGAAAACCGAAGGAAGCATAGAGGCAGATTACAGGAAAGGAAAGACGAAATGGGAAAGACAATATTATTTGGTGAACCGATGGCGCTTCTGATTGCAGATACGACAGGCCCGTTAGAAGAAGTAGAACATTTTACAAGAGCAATGTCAGGTGCAGAAGTAAATGTATCGATCGGATTATCGAGACTTGGACATCCGGTAGAATATCTCACCAGACTTGGTGATGATCCATTTGGACATTATATTGCAAATGCATTAAAAAAGAATGAAATAGGAACTTCTCTGGTTACATATGATGACGTATACAGAACTGGGATTCAGTTAAAGAACCGCGTGACAGACGGAAGTGATCCATATGCACCATATTATAGAAAGGGATCGGCGGCATCACATATTACGATCAGCGAGATTGATGCGATTGATCTGACCGATGTAGAACTGGTTCATGTGACTGGAATTCCGCCGGCACTTTCACAAAGTGCAAGAAAAGCGACCTTCCGTTTGATGGACAGAGCAAAGGAGGCAGGAATATTTATTACATTTGATCCCAATCTCAGACCGGTGTTATGGGAAGATGAAGAGACTATGTGCACCGTGCTCAACCAGTTGGCAGCGAAGGCAGATGTAGTGCTTCCGGGAATCGGTGAGTGCAAGATATTAGCAGGAACAGAAGATAAGAAAGAAGCAGCAGATTTTTATCAGAAGTTGGGTGTGAAAACAGTGATTATCAAAGATGGATCGAAAGGTGCCTATGTGCAGACTGCAGACGAGAATTACGATGTAGCAGGCTATAAGGTAGAGAAAGTTGTAGATACCGTTGGAGCCGGTGATGGATTTGCAGTCGGAGTGTTAAGTGGAATTCTGGAAGGATTGGATCTGAAGGACAGTGTAAAAAGAGGAAATGCGATTGGAGCAATTCAGGTAATGAATATCGGAGATAATGAAGGACTTCCGACACCGAAAGAATTAAAAGCATTTCAGGAAAAGCAGTAAATAGAAATTATGGATATTGGACAGGAGATTACCTCCGGAAAAACAGAGTCGGACTTTGATGTCGCGGCTCTGTTTTTGTATCGCCACGTGTTCGTAAGGAGCTGCCAGTGGCAGGTCCTGTAGATCAGGGTATGCAATAGAAGCTTATAAAATGTGGAAAAAGATAAGAAATCGCCATAATCAGGTTAATTTATAGGTGGTAAGTACAAAATCAGGTTGATATAATGACATTGTAAATAAGAGAACGACAAATGCACGGAGGAAATCAAATGGAGATTCTGAAAGTAACAGATGCGGAATTTAAGACCTACGGAAAAGTTCTGGAAGGATATGATATGACCGATCTTCTGAAAGCAATGGAGCATGCACCACTTCCACTGGATGAAGTAATCTATGAACCATCGATTGAAGAACTGGAAGGTCTGAAGATTGCAGATGAGATGAAAGAACGTGCTTACGGCGGACTGGAGATCCAGATCGGATACTGCAACGGTAATAATAAAAAATTAAATGTAGTAGAATATCACCGCTCCTCAGAGCTTGATATTGCCGTAGATGATCTGATTCTTTTGCTTGGATGCTGTACTTCCGAAAGATACGAATACAGAACTGACAGAAGTGCAGAAAAAGACAATTGAGGAAGCCAAAAAAGCAGAAGGAAAGATGCCGGAAGATGGATTACTTACCGCAAAGAATAAATGGCTGATCGCACATGAGGAAGCTGAGATCGAAGGCGCATTTAACGGCCTTTGCGGAGTCAATGTAACAGTGTAACGGCAAAAGTATTACAGATGAAATAAAGCGGGACGAAAACCCGTTAGAATAATTATAAATAAAATATTTAGGAGGAATCACACAATGAACAATATGCCAGAAGTAAAAATTGGAGTAGTAGCAGTCAGCAGAGATTGTTTCCCGGAAAGTCTTTCTGTTAACAGAAGAAAGAATCTGATGAAAGCATACACAGAAAAATACGGAACAGAAGGGATCTATGAATGTCCGATTTGTATTGTAGAAAGCGAAATCCACATGGTACAGGCACTGGAAGATATCAAGAAAGCAGGATGTAATGCACTCTGCGTATATCTTGGAAACTTCGGACCAGAGATTTCTGAGACATTACTTGCAAAACATTTTGATGGACCGAAGATGTTCGTAGCAGCAGCTGAAGAAAGCGGAGATAACTTATTAGATGGACGTGGAGATGCATATTGCGGAATGTTAAATGCAAGCTATAATTTACAGCTTCGTAACATCAAAGCATATATCCCGGAATATCCGGTTGGAGATGCCAAAGAGTGTGCAGATATGATCCATGAGTTCCTTCCAATTGCAAGAGCTGTTGTAGGACTTCAGAATTTGAAGATCATCAGCTTCGGACCAAGACCGATGAACTTCCTTGCATGTAATGCACCAATCAAGCAGCTTTACAATATCGGAGTAGAGATTGAAGAAAACTCTGAGCTGGATCTTTTCGAGGCATTTAATAAGCATGCCGGAGATGAAAGAATTCCTGCAATCGTAAAAGAAATGGAAGAAGAACTTGGAGCCGGAAACAAGAAACCGGAGATTCTTCCAAAACTTGCACAGTATGAAATTACATTAAAAGACTGGGTAGAAGAACACAAAGGATATCGCAAATACGTAGCACTCACAAGCAAATGCTGGCCTGCATTCCAGACACAGTTCGGATTTGTGCCATGTTATGTGAACAGCCGTCTGACAGCACAGGGAATTCCTGTATCTTGCGAGGTTGATATCTACGGAACATTAAGTGAGTTCATCGGAACTGTTGTAAGTCAGGATACAGTAACATTACTCGACATCAACAACTCTGTACCTAAAGATATGTACAAGAACGATATTGAAGGAAAATACAACTATACACAGAAAGACACATTCATGGGATTCCACTGTGGAAATACTGCATCAAGCAAGCTTTCATTCTGCGAGATGAAATACCAGAAGATCATGGCAAGAACTCTTCCGGAAGAAGTTACACAGGGAACTCTGGAAGGAGATATCGTGCCTGGAGATATTACATTCTATCGTCTGCAGAGCACAGCAGACAACAAACTCCGTGCATACGTTGCACAGGGAGAAGTTCTTCCGGTAGCGACAAGATCATTCGGTGCAATCGGTGTATTCGCAATTCCAGAGATGGGAAGATTCTATCGTCACGTACTGGTAGAAAAAGGATTCCCACATCACGGAGCTGTTGCATTTGGACATTTCGGAAAAGAACTGTTTGAAGTATTCAAATATATCGGAGTTCCAGTAGATGAGATTGGTTATAACCAGCCGGCAGGGGTAAAATATCCGACAGAGAATCCATGGGGATAATAACGGACAGGTAATAAGTAATAGAAAGAGATGGGACTGAATTTTTAAGTCCTAAAAGTGATTAAGGAGGTAAATGATGTTATACATAGGTGTAGATCTTGGAACATCAGCAGTAAAACTTCTGGTGATGGATGAGACAGGAGATATTAAAAAGATTGTTTCGAAAGAATATCCGCTCTTCTTCCCACATCCGGGATGGTCAGAGCAGAAACCGGAAGACTGGTTTGAAAAATCAATGGAAGGGATCAAAGAACTGACTGCCGAGTGTGATAAGTCACAGGTAGCAGGAATCAGCTTTGGAGGCCAGATGCATGGTCTGATTGCTCTGGATAAAGATGATAATGTTATTCGTCCGGCAATTCTCTGGAATGATGGAAGAACAGGGGAAGAGACAGAGTACCTGAATGAAGTGATCGGAAAAGATAAGTTATCAGAATATACGGCAAATATTGCGTTTGCAGGATTTACTGCACCGAAGATCCTCTGGATGAAAAAGCATGAGCCGGAGAATTTTGAAAAGATCGCAAAGATTATGCTGCCGAAAGATTATTTGGCATATAAACTTTCAGGATCGTTCTGTACTGATGTATCGGATGCATCGGGAATGCTGCTTATGGATGTGAAGAATCGCTGTTGGTCAAAAGAGATGATGGATATCTGTGGAATTACAGAAGATAAACTGCCAAAATTATATGAAAGTTATGAAGTAGTTGGAACTCTGAAAAAAGAAATTGCAGATGAACTTGGATTTTCAGAGAATGTAAAAGTAATTGCAGGAGCTGGAGATAATGCAGCAGCAGCGGTAGGAACAGGGACAGTAGGAGACGGAATGTGTAACATTTCCCTCGGAACATCCGGAACTATCTTTATATCAAGCAACACGTTTGGGGTAGATGAGAATAATGCACTGCATTCATTTGCACATGCAGATGGTCATTATCATCTGATGGGATGTATGTTAAGTGCGGCATCATGTAATAAATGGTGGAATGAAGAGATTTTAAAGACAAAGGATTTTGCTGCAGAACAGGCCGGAATTACAAATCTTGGCGAGAATCGTGTATTCTATCTTCCATATCTGATGGGGGAAAGATCACCACATAATAATCCGGATGCAAGAGCGATGTTTATCGGAATGTCGATGGATACGACCCGTGAAGATATGACTCAGGCGGTGCTGGAAGGTGTAGCGTTTGGACTTCGTGATTCTCTGGAAGTTGCAAGGAGCCTTGGAATTAAGATCGAGAGAACCAAGATCTGTGGTGGCGGAGCCAAGAGTCCACTTTGGAAGAAAATGATTGCCAATATCATGAACCTGAAGGTTGATGTAGCTGAAAATGAAGAAGGACCGGCACTTGGCGGAGCAATGCTGGCAGCAGTTGGCTGTGGTGAATATCCGGATGTAGAGACGGCAGCAGCAAAGATTGTAAAAGTAGTAGATACAGTGGGGCCGGATGAGGAGCTGACAGCAAAATATGAAGAACGTTATCAGCAGTTCAGAAAAATCTATCCAACTGTGAAATGCTTATATGAAAAATAAGAATTTCACTTCCGCAGATAAGCCGGATATGTTAGAATAATTTAAAGAGTGAAATCTTAGATAAAGAGGTATGAGATGTGTAATTCTCATACCTCTTTTTTAAGACAAAGGAAAAAGAGGAGGAAAATGAACTATGGAAAGTCATAAGATTATCCAGGTAGAAGAAAAAGTACCATTGAAACTATTGCTGCCACTTAGTATCCAGCATATGTTTGCGATGTTTGGGGCATCGGTGCTGGTTCCGTTCATATTCGGAATCAATCCAGCGATCGTACTTTTTATGAACGGTGTGGGAACGCTGATCTTTATCGTGGTGACAAAAGCGAAGTCACCGGCGTATCTAGGATCCAGCTTTGCATTCCTTGCACCAGCTGGTGTCGTGATCAGTAAGATGGGGTATCCGTATGCACTGGGAGGATTTGTAGCAGTTGGATTCTGCGGATGTATCCTGTCCTTTATTATTTACAAATGTGGAACGAAGTGGATCGATATTGTGCTTCCACCGGCAGCTATGGGGCCGGTTGTTGCGCTGATCGGACTGGAATTATCAAGTTCTGCCGCAAGTAACGCAGGCTTGTTGGAGGATAAGATTGATCCAAAGAATGTACTTGTATTTGCAGTGACGCTGGGGGTTGCGGTATTTGGAAATATTTTATTCAGAGGATTTTTATCAGTTATCCCGATCCTGATCGCAGTAGTCGCAGGATATCTGACAGCGTTGGCATGCGGAATCCTGGATTTTACACAGGTAGTAGAAGCTTCATGGTTTGCAATCCCGAATTTTCAGGCGCCAAAGTTCGATATGGGTGCAATCCTTATGATCCTTCCGGTACTGTTGGTTATCACATCCGAGCATATCGGACATCAGGTTGTAACAAGCCCGGGACCGGTTATCGGAGGAATCTCGTTCCTTTTATATGGTATGATCGGAGCATCTGGTCTTCGTATTCTGGTAGACTCCAGAGTAGATTATGGAAGATCTAGAAACCTGATGTTAACATCCATTGTATTTGTAACCGGTCTGTCCGGAATATCTGTGAATATCGGAACCGTGTCATTAACAGGAATGGTTCTGGCATGTGTTGTTGCCATGGCACTTAGCCTGATATTCTATATCTTAGATAAATTAAAGCTTACCAATGATCGTGAAGCGTAAGGTCTTCTTTCCTCATGGCGAGTGAAGCACCAGGGACGGAGAAGTTTGGCATGTTGTAACCATCCGGGTGAAACAAAATACAGTAATCTTCGTTTCAAACATGGTGTGAAAAATATGATAAGTAAATTGTATTAGTAGTGTTCTGGTGTGTGTTATACCGCAGGCAATTCATCAATAATCTGCTGCAAAACTTTCTCAACAGAATCCGTAACATGGGTTGCATATTTATCGATCCCAGGGGCGGCATTAGCCATAGCATAGCTTGTGCCGGCGGTCTTGAGCATTTCAACATCGTTGTACTGATCACCGAATACAACACAGTCCTTTGCATCGATATGCAGATGATCGAGCAGATTTTTCAGTGCACTTCCTTTGTTGGCTGTCGGACAGATAAAATCTACCCAGAGGTTACCGGAAGTAACCACTTTAATGTCGGAAGAAAACATTTCTTTTAAATGCTTTTCGCATGCATCGGTTCCGTTGTAATCGCAGACCGCAATCTTAAGGATCGGTTCCGGAATCTCGCTTTTTGGATCATCAATGAATTTCATGTGATTCTTGATGACATTTACCATGTGATTATAGAATTCCGGATTTTTCGAGGTGCTGTAGCAGACACGTTCGCCGGAGATAATGCAATTGTATTGTGGATATCTGGCAACTTCATCCAGGATACGGTAAGCAAGGTCTTGTTCGATGATTCCTTTGGAAATAGTCTCTTTGTTGTATATGCAAAGAGAACCGTTTTCGGCTATGTATGCGATATCATCCTGAACCGGAGTGAACAGCCTGCGCAGGTTCAGGTACTGACGTCCGCTGGCTGCTGCGAACATGATTCCGTGTTCTTTTAATGTATGGATCTGGTCGAAAACGATGGGATTTACATCACGTGCGCCGTTTTGAAGTAATGTGCCGTCGAGGTCACTGGCGATTAATTTAACCATAAATAACTCCTTAGATAAAACATTTCTGAAAACATTGATATTTATTTCGCTACTAATTATAATATAAAT
>OLRW01001431.1_pt1 | contig 15576 bp, 25 predicted proteins | sample 1672701 | NCBI WGS metagenome assembly OLRW01 (sample SAMEA3136715, study PRJEB25190) | human gut metagenome | biome: human gut; feature: human-associated habitat; material: faeces | place: Austria | collected 2013
CGGCAGATGAAGGACGAGGACGAGTAACCGAAAAACACCCCGGCTGCCGGAGGACTTCCGTCCCACGGCAGCCGGGGTATTGTGGTTTAGGGGGGCTCAGGGCCCGAGCATTTCGGCAGCGAAGGCATCCAGTTGGGCCTGCAAACTGGCGCCCTGGTCGCCGTAGCGGGACTGCAGATCGGCGGGGGTGGCATCGCCGATCCAGGTCCACAGCTGTTCCCCGTCCCGAATGGTCCAGCGGAAGGCGCAGTAGGGCTGGCTGGGACTGTTCCCTGGGGTGAGCCAGGTGGCCCCGTCTATGGTTTCGGCGGCCATGCCCTGGTCCAGCAGGGGGGCCAGGTTTCCCTCCCCCTGGAGGCGGTAGTCCACGCGGTAGACCACGACGCCGTCGGTGTCAGAGGCCTCCTGGGTGACCACGGGGGTCAGGGCGGTGAGTTCCGCCTGGGTGATGGCACCGTCGCTGCCGGCCTCTGCCAGCGTCTTTTGGAATTCTCCAATCCGCTGTGTCAGGAAGGACTGGACGTACTCCGGCACCTCTTGAGGGACTTCCTCAGAGAAGGTAGATGTGATAGAAACCCCGTTGTGGTGCTGGGCGAACACCTCCCAGGCAAAGGTGGCGACATGGTCCTCGAAGGTGCCTTCCAGGCCGTGGTTGCCGTAGTCAAAGGCCAGGGAATCGCTGTTGGTTCTGGAGACCAACTGCCAGGTGGTCTCTCCGTCCTTCTCCTCCCAGTAGAAAGCGTAGTAGGGCTGGCCGGCACTGGTCCATTCCGTAAGCCACATCCCGCCAGTGGGAGAGGGCTCGGCTTGGGCCCCGCCGGCCAACAGGTAAGCGGGCCCATTCCGCACATGGAGGCGATATTCCACGCGGTAGACTGCCACCCCGGCATCGCCGGTGGAGACCTCAATGGGAACGGGGGTCAGGCCGGTGAGCTTGGCCTCGGTGACGTATCCGCCCTCTGGTCCATTTTCGTTGTATCCAGCGGCGATGTCAGCGATCGCGTTTTCCGTCAGAACTGCCACGGCCTCCGGCACCTCGCCGTCAAACTCCCGCTGGATGGGGACGGCGCTGCTGTCCTCGTCCCAGCTGCGGGCGGCGCTGGGCAATTTGCAGGGCGCAGCGTCCACAGCGGCGGCTCCCCTGTTGTCGGTGCTGGTGCCCGCCCTGACAGCGCTTGCCAATGCGGCGGCCATGGTGTTCAGCTACATTGCGCGACTGGTGGCGTTTTTTACCGGCAAGACCATCAGCGCCAGCGCGAGTGCAGCCAAGGCCATGGGCGGCGTGGGCAAAGCGGCGGGCGGTACGGCGAAAAAGGTCAAGGACGCCAACGGCGAGCTGGCCGCCTTTGATGAGCTGAACGTGCTGAACAAGAAATCCGACGAGGACAACGGCGGTTCCGGCGGGGGCGGCGGCAGTGCGGGCGACATTGTGCCCGACTACGATTTTACCGCGAAAAGCCCCTTTCTGGACAGCATCCTGGACGCGGTGGAGGCGGGCGACTGGTACAAGGTCGGCCAGCTCATCGGCGAGAAGCTGCGGGACAGCCTGAACGCCATCCCCTGGCCGGACATCCAGGATAAGGCCGTACAGTGGGCCACGAACCTTGCCACGATGCTGAACGGCATTGTGGAGACACCGGGGCTGTGGGAGGCCATCGGCCACACGCTGGCCCAGGGGCTGAACACGGCGCTGCTGTTCTACGACACCTTTATGCAGACGTTCCACTGGGCCAGCCTGGGCGCGGGCCTGGCTGCCGGGCTGACCCAGGCCATTGCGGAGATACAGTGGGACACGCTGGGCCGCGCCCTGGCCGATGGGATGCGGGCGGCTATCATGACGCTGTACAACTTTACGATGACCTTTACCGGCTGGACGGATTTGGGCAACGGCATTGCCGCCTGCCTGAATGCCGCCATCAACAACATCCCCTGGCAGGAGGCCGCCGTCGGCATGAGCAAGCTGGTCATCGGCCTGCTGAACACGCTGATTGCCGCCGTGCAGGGCACGGACTGGACGACCTTTGGGCAGAATGTGGTCGGGATGATCGGCTCGCTTGACTGGGCGGGGCTATTCGCCGCGTTAAGCACGCTGTCTGTGGCGGTGCTGACCGCCATCAACGATATCCTGGGCCAGGTGGATTGGGCCGCCGTGGGCACCACACTGGTTGGCTGCCTGCAAGCCATTGACTGGGCGGGCCTGTTGACCCAGGCGGGCACGTTTATCGCCAACAGCTGGCCGGTGATGCTGGCTGCACTGGCGGCCAGTCTGCTGCCGCAGCTGGGGGTCTTTATCCTCGGGACGGTGCTGCCGTCTCTGGTGGGGCATCTCGTCACGCTGGGCGCAACGCTGCTGGGCCAGGTTGGCACCTGGCTGACCGGGACGCTGCTGCCCGCTATTATGAGCGGGTTGTCGGCCCTGATTACGGCGATTGTGGGGGCTATCGGCCTGTGGCCTGCCGTTCTGCTGGCTGTGCTGGCAGTGTTGGCGGCGGCCATTATCGCGTATCTGGTGACGCACTGGGAGGAGATCAAGCAGAAATTCAGCGAGACCTGCGAGATACTGACTGAGAAGATGCGCAGCGCGGGCGAGAATCTGAAAGCCATCTGGAACGCATTCTGGCTGACGATTAAGCTCATCGGTATGCAGATTTGGGAGAATATTACCACTGCCTGGAACGATTTTTGGCAGGGGCTGCACCGGTTGCTGAACAGTGCCGGTGCGGCGCTGCAATCGGCCTGGTCGTCGGCCTGGACGGCGCTGGGCAACACGGTAAAGAAAATCTGGGACGGCATTGTCGGGACGATAAAGACCGCGGTCAACAGCGTGATTTCTCTCGTCAACGGTATGATCTCGGCTGTGGTTGGCGGCGTGAACGCCGTCATCGGGGTACTGAACGGATTCTCCTTCGACGTGCCGGAGTTTGCGCAGGGTGCGCTGGGCACGGCGAAAATCGGTTTCAACATCGACCCTATCACTGCGCCGCAGATACCCTACCTGGCACAGGGTGCGGTCATTCCGGCCAACCATGAATTTTTAGCCGTGCTCGGCGACCAGACCAATGGCACGAACGTGGAGGCCCCGCTGGAGACCATCCAGGAGGCGCTGGCGGAGGTGCTGGCGGCCCAGGGTGGACAGGAAATCACGATCCGCTTTGCGGGCGACCTGGCGCAGCTGGTGCGGTTGCTAAACCCCTACATCGACAAGGAAAACAACCGCCGTGGAGCGCGGCTGGTGAGCGGAGGTGTGTACTGATGGTCATTGTAGACGGCATCGGCTACGACATTGACGTGCTGCATCTGAAACGCACCGCCGATTTTCTCGACAAATACGCCGAGCGCACAGAATCCGGCGACCTGAAGCGCGAGCTGATCGGCGTGTACTTCAACTACAAGCTGGAGCTGGGGCCGGGCATCAAGCCGGACGAGTATGCCCGGTTCTGGCGCAAGCTGACGGAGCCGGTGGAGTTCCACACCGTCACGGTGCCCGACGAGGCGGGCGACTACACGTTCAAGGCGTACTTCTCCAACGTGGGAGACGAGCTGCTGCGCAAGAAGGGGGCCAAGAACTACTGGAAGGGTCTGACCGTGAACTTTATCGCGAAGGAACCCGCAAGGACGTAAGGAGGCGGACAAATGCGCACCAACACGCGCGTGGAATTTGGCCTGTACGACGTGACGGCCCGGGGTGACAGCAGCCCTGCCTGCGACGCAGCGCAGCCGTTCTGCAGCCTGCGCCGTGACCTGCTGGTGGAGGCTGTCCCCAGCCAGGTGAAATACGGCACGCTGGAAAGCCGCCAATGGCTCATGGATGGGAGCTTCTCCTTCTTCCCCGAGGTGCCCGAGGCGTACTTCTGGGGGCTGTGGAGCGCCGTGCAGTCCGGCGAGAGCGGGGCTTTTACCGACCCGCCTGTGCTGGACATCCAGTTCAGCCAGGCGCACAGCAGCAGCGGCCTGACGCTGCACTTTTATGCGCCTACCGGGGACTGGGCCAGCAAGCTGAAAATCCAGTGGTACGGCGCAGACGGCGGCCTGCTGGCCTCCGCGCTGTTCACGCCTGATGCCGTAGATTTTTATTGCGCTAAGAAGGTAGACCGCTACCGCCGCATCCGGCTGACGTTCCTGGAAACGAACCGTCCCGGGCGATACCTGAAATTGGCGGGGCTTGACTACGGCGTCTATCTGCACTTTGCGGGGGACGAGATCGTCAAGGCCCATGTGCTGGAAGAATGCGACCCGCTGAGCGCGGAAATCAGCATCAACACGCTGGGGCTGACGCTCTACAACAAAGAGGGTCGATTCTCCATCCTGAACCCCGAGGGCTACTTTGATGTTTTGCAGCACAAGCAGAAGCTGACCGTCTGGGAGGATGTGCGCCCCGAGGCACGCAGCACCAGCAGCACGAGTTACTGCATGGGCACGTTCTACCTGTCCGACTGGGAGAACAGCGGTGACACGCTGGCGGACTTTACCGCCGTGGACGCCGTGGGACTGCTGGACGGTGCACCTTATGGCGGCGGCGTTTATGACACCACTGCCGGGGCGCTGGCAGCGGACATCCTGGACGGATACAGCTACACCCTGGACGCGGAACTGGCCGCTGAGCGGGTGCAGGGATACCTGGCCGCAGGCACACGGCGGGAGGCTTTGCAGCAGCTGGCCTTTGCCGTGGGCGCGGTGGTAGATTGCAGCCGCAGCGACCTGATACGCATTTCTCCTGCCCCGGCCCGGGCCAGCGGTATGATCGCATATGACCGCAAATTCCAGGACGGCAGCAAGGTCACGCTGACCCCCCTGATAACCGCTGTGGCCGTGACGGCACACCGCTACCAGGCCGAGGAAGCCTCCAGCGAGCTGTACAAGGACACGCTGGAGCCGGGCACCTACCAGGTCACGTTCAGCGCCCCGGCTGTGGCCGACAGCCTGACCGTGACCGGGGCTACCCTGGCCGGGCGCGGCGTGAACCGCTGCACCCTGGCTGTTTCAAAGGCCGGTGAGGTCTGCGTGACCGGGCGCAAGTACGTGGACAGCACGATCATCCTGCGCAGGGCCGCAGCCAACCTGCCGCCCAATGCCCAGGACAACGAACTGACCGTGACGGATGCAACGCTGGTCAGCCCCGACCGGGCCGCCGCGGTGGCAAACCGGGTGCTGGACTACTACGCACAGCGGTACGAGCAGACCTTCCGCATGATCGCAGGGGATGAAAAGCTGGCTGATCGCCTCATTGTGCAGAGCTTCGGCGGCGAGATGGTACGCGGCGTACTGACCAAGCTGGAATTTGACCTGACCGGCGGCTTTGTGGCAGACGCCAAGGTCGTGGGGCGCAGGCTTTCGGGCACGGCAGCGGCCTACGCCGGGGACGAGATACACGCCGGGGAAAGGAGCCTGATCTAAGTTGTGGCAGATTCCCATTTATGACCGCACGGCGGCCAACGTGGCCGAGGGCGCGGACAAGTGCTACATGAACGCCGAGACACTGAACCGCATCGAGGGCAACACCGCCTATATGGCGTCGCTGCTGGGGGCGAAAGTATCAACGCGGCACTGGGAGGCGACGGATTTTCTGACCCGCAGCGAGATGGAGAGGATCCTGCAAAACATCCAGGCTGTGCGGGACGCCTACTTTGTGCTGCCGGGCACATCCGACCTGCCCGAGGAACCCACGACACTGTACACAGGCATCAATGCCATGGAGGAAGTGCTGTGGAGCCTGCATGAGCTGTGGCGACGAAACAGCATACGGCGATATACCGGCGAAATCTGCGCCGGGCAAGCGATAGGAGTGATCTGAATGTTTGAGAAAAAGACCTGGGTAAACCGCCAGAGCGAGCACCCCGCCCGCCGACGCCTGACCCCCACCGGTAACGACAATGAGTTCGACGTAGCCCGCGCCGAGGGCGTCATCATGGAGGACGGCGACGCTTTCGACGCCGAGACGATGAACAACCTGGAAAAGCGCGTGGCCGAGGGGTTCTCTACGCTCGACCCTGCTGATTTGGGCGCGGATGTCTGCGTGCAGGTGTACGCCTGCGTCAAGTCGGGCACGGTTTATGAATTGACAGGCTCGGGCGCGGTGGGGCGCTGCAAAATCCCCGCCGCGTGGAACAGCGGCGATACCTGGTCGGTGAATGGCAAGGCCGTCCCTGCATACTGCGGTGCGGACGCCGTGGACAGCGACTGCATTGTAGCAGGGCGCTGGGTGCTGTTTACCTTTGATGGGCAGCGCCTGGATTTTAACGGCGGCGGTGGATTATCCTCCGGCAAGCTGGCACAGGCCACCGCCGCGGAATCCGATGTGCTGTCCGGAAAGAAGTTCTTCGCTGGAAATAAGACCCTGAAAACTGGCACGCTGGCACTCTCCGGCAACGCCAATGCTGCGCAGGTGCTGTCCGGGTACACGTTCTACAAAGACAACGCCAAGTCGAAGCAGACCGGAACGATGGCGAACAAAGGCGCGGTGTCCGCGAGCGTAGACCCGGGCAGCACTTATACAATCCCTGCTGGGTATCACAACGGGAACGGCAAGGTCTCAGGAAACAGAAAGTACACTACGGTACTTTTGGGGCAACATACAGCCTGGTGGTCTAGTTTTAGCTATAACGTAAAAAGCAACTATCCTTCACTCTACAACAAATTGACAAGAAACAACTTTATCACCGTGCCTTTTGAGTGGAAAGGAAACTCCAGCAACGAAGGCGTCGGTGGGTCGGGCGCTGTAAGCGACATTGTATCGTACAACGCCAGCACCGGAGTTCTTACGGTTGCCCAGCCTCAGTACGGTGTGTCCGGTCACTTTTTGGCAGCAGTAAAATACAAGGTCTACATGATTTACTAAAGAGGAAGGAGAAACACCATGAAGCTGATCGATGCAACCTGGAAGGGCGGCAGCGCCTATGAGGTCTTAATTCTTGCGGACAAGACCCCCGCCGTACTGCCTACCAGCGGCAAGGACGTGGACGGTATGAGCGATTCTCACACCTTCGCGCCCATGTCGGTTCTGTACGTGACCGACCCGGAGGCAGAGCACAAGTTCTACATTGCCAACGAATCCGGCCAATTTGTGGGCCAGTAAGGAGGGTTCCGAATGGACTTGAAAGCAATTCAAGCCGCGCTGATTTTCGGCGGCGGCAAGGCAGACGACAGTGGTCGGGATAACGCCCCTAGCGACTGGGTAGAGGCTGTCTGCGAGCGGTTCACTACCAGCGGCGAGACAATCACCTGCAGCCCGCTGGCCGGGCGTGCACTGGCAGTGACCGTTCAGGGAAAGACTACCCAGGCGGGCGAAGGCAAGGCCCGCCCGGATAATATCCGTGCGTTGAGTGGTCTGGGGGAAAGCGGCACCTTGACGCTGACTGCCGAGGGCGGCAAGACCCGCACCGTGGAGATTCCGCTCACCGGGCCGCTGTACACCGGGGACATGGTGGCGCTTGACGATGAAGGCAAAGTCGTGGAGACGCACCGCGCCATCAAACTGACCGTGGACGGCAGCGAGAACTGGATCACCTGGACGAACCTGCGGGACACGGCGGATATCACCGTGCCCGGCACCATCGGCAGCCTGGGGGACATCCTGTGCAGCCATTACAGCCCGCTGGCGGGCACGCTGTCCTCGGACGCGGGGCTGTACACGGTCAGCACCAACACAACCGCCGAGCCGGGCAAAACGCGGATCATCCTGCGCCACGGCTTCAAGACGGGGGCGCTGCTCAAAGAATACCTGAAAGCCCAGGCCGACGCGGGCACGCCGGTGACGTTTGTATACAAGCTGACGCCCGCCACCGAAACGCCGACGGTGACAAAACGCACCGCCGAACCGCTGTGCGCCGTACCGGATGCCGACGGCCTGTGTACCGTGCAGGGCGGGGGCACCCTGACCGTGACTGGGTACGAGGATCCCCGCGCCACCCGCCACGCCCTGGAAAAACGAATTACTGCACTGGAGGCGAAGGCATGAGGCTGGCAAGTATTTTCTACGGTCGCGTGCAGGTCGTGTACAGCTGGGGCCGCTACGGCTGGACGCGCGGCGGCGGTAAGACCTGGCACGGCGGCATCGACCTGGTAGGGCTGGACGATAAAACCATCCGTATGCCCTACTATAAAGGCAAGAAGATCACAGGCAAGGTCGTCCGGGCGCGGATTGTGCTCGACCACAGCAACAAGACCTGGGAGTGGGGCTACTACGTTTGTGTCCAGCTGGACGCAGATCAGACGCCCGACGCCGTCAATTTCCTGTACTTCTGCCATTGTTCGTCCCTGCTGGTGCAGGTCGGCCAGAAAGTCAGCAGTGGTGACGCGCTGGCTGTTATGGGAAGGACTGGCAACGCGGCACTGGGGGACTGTCCCTACGACCACTGTCACCTGGAAGTCCGTGCCACGGCGACCGGCAGGGGGCTTGACCCCACCGCCTACGCAGGCTGCGACAATGCCGTGGGCGTTTATGGCACGGCGGAGGCCGCCGCCCCGACAGAGAGCGGGGAAACCGTCATCGACGTGTCCTACCACCAGGGCGTCATCGACTGGACGAAAGTCCCCTACCGCGCCCTGGTGCGCATCGGCTACCGTGGATATGGCACCGGCGCACTGATGAAGGACGAGCAGTTCGACGCCAACCTGACCGGAGCCAAGGCCAACAACAAGCTGCTGGGGTTCTACTTCTTCAGCCAGGCCATCACCGAGGACGAGGCCCGCGCCGAGGCGGACTTCTGCGCCAGCCTGGCCCCGACCGGATATCCCTTGTTCTTCGACAGCGAATGGGGGCACACAACCAAGACCGGCGTCCATGATGGCCGTGCGGACAACCTGACCAAGGCGCAGCGCACGGCCTGCGCCCGAGCGTTCTGCGTGCGTGCGGCGGCGCTGGGCTACCAGCCGGGCGTCTACACGTTTACGTCGTTTGCCACGGCAAACATCGACTACGAGGGCCTGTGCAAGGACTACATCGGCTGGCTGGCCGACACCCGCACAAACTACGACACGACCCTGCCGCGCTACATCCACCAGTACGGTCAGACCGCCAAAGGCGGTGTGCCTGGCATCGGGCCGGAGACCGATCTCAACCGCATCGTCAAGGCCCTGCCGACGCTGGACAAGCCAGCCGAGCCGACGCATCAGGAGATTTGGCTCGACCACGTTGTGCTGCCGAACGCCGCGGCGATGGAGTTCTACACCGTCGCCAAGAAGTACGGCCTGGACAACGATAAGGCGTACCACGCCAAATTTGTGGAGGAATAATGGCGATGAAGAAATTGTTTATTTCCCAGCCGATGCGCGGCAAGACCGATGAAGAAATCCTCAAAGAGCGCAAGGTTCTGATTGCCGATGTGTACATGAAAACCCATGAGGAAATCGAGGTCATCGACTCCTTTTTTGAGAGGGCCCCGGCTGACGCAACGCCGCTGTGGTATCTGGGCGAAAGCCTCAAGCTGCTGGGCACCGCTGATTTTGTGGTGTTCGCCCCCGGCTGGCAGGACTATCGCGGATGCCGCATTGAACACGATGCCGCCGTAGCCTACGGCATCCCCATCGTGGAGGTGTAAATCCGATGCAGTCGTGGAACATCGTCATCACTTCCCCGTGGCAGGTCGTTACAGCCATTGTCGCCGTAGCTACGGCATTTACAGCCATTGATAAAGCATGGGATACTCTGCTGGCGAAATGGAAAAAGCACAAAGCCCCCGAAGAAGCCCAGAACGCAGAAATCAGCGCCCTTAAAACTCAGATTCAGCAGATTACTCCCCGGCTGGATGCCGTGGAGGGGCAGCTGACCGCGATGGGCAAAACGGTCAATGACCTACACACAGGTAATCTGGCGGTGCTGCATGATCGGATTTATCAGATGTGCCGCCTGTGCATCAAGCGCGGGTACATCACCGAGGATGACCTGAACAATCTGAAATACTTATATGACAGCTACCACAGTCAGGGAGGCAACGGAACGGGCACGGAACTTTATAAACGGGCCAAGGCGCTGCCTATCCGCATCGAAACCGAGTAAGGAGGATAAATCATGGACAACAAAAAAATTACCTCTACCAAGGATACCACCACCAACACCTCCCCGGTGCAGGATTTTTGGAAAAACCTTGCAGCGCTGCTCAAGGTGAAAACCATCATCACGCTGGTTATCATCGCGGTGCTGGCTGTGCTGTCCGTCAATAGGAGTATCGAGCCGGACAAGTTTCTCACCATCGCCACGATGGTAGTGGCGTTCTATTTCGGTACCCAGAGCGAGAAAAAGCCCTGATTGCTGACCGACACACCAACCGACACTTGAGCGGGCATCCTATTTGCGGGATGCCCGCTTTTTTCGTTGCATCGCAAAATATGCCGTGTGACACTTTTGCTGACACATTCCGGGGCAAGTGTCAGTCTGTCAGATTTTTGACTGACACACGCTGACGCGGATTTGTTGTGTGTCAGTAGGTTTGTCATGTTGATTTTTAACGATATATCAACCTATTATTTCTATATATGACACTTCTGACACTTAAAATATAAAAAGATAATATATGGTATAATATACACCCAAAAACGCCATAACGCCCATGTTTGCAGGTGCGTATACGCGCGTGCGCGAGGGTGTCACATGACAACAAAAAGCCCATCGGCAGATTTCATGGTCTGCTGATGGGTCTTTTTCATTCGGGGTGCTTTTCAATTTTCTCCTCTACCGCATCCATGATGTACCGGTTTAGGGATGTGCCCGCCGCCGCTGCAGCTTCCCGCCAGCGCTCTTTTGTGCCTTTGGGGGTTCTGATTTGGATGCTGTCAGTTTTTTCACCGAGATATTTCATGGATGCGTTTTTCTGTGCATCTGTGTATTTTGCGCCCATTTTGGGGTACACCTCCTATCCAAAATATAATAACACATATAGATATATGCTTGCTATATACATTTTGCACAATGCCACTCTCCTAATTTGCCCGAATCTTTGGTGAATTTGAGTATTGCGTATATAGCAAGCATATACTATAATAGAATCATCGAAAGAAACAAGGCAACACACAGGAGGACATCAAAATGAAAGCGACCCGCACACACTCCGGCACCTACCGCGTGGAACTCACCTATACCGAGGCCGAAATCCTCTACGGATACGGCACCAAGTATATGTATCTGGGCACGGCCCTCAAGATGCCCAACGCCAAAGCTGGCATCGTGATTTGGGTCGATAACAAGTTTGAGATCATCCATGATTTGAACGCCGCCGAGCCTGAGTGCCCATATGAAGATTGAGGAGGTAAGTAATGAAAATCACTTGCATTGATGACGCAAGGTCTTATGAGCGTGTTCTTTACGCTCTCCGCTCTTTGCCGCAAGGCAAATCCGTTCGTAGTTATGTGGACGACATCAAGCGGGATTTGCGGGCATTCTACCATCGCCCAGAGGGCTGCGTCAAAATCATCACGGCTGACTATGATAGCGGCTGGCAGCTTATCACTTTGACTGCTAAGACAAAAGAGGATGCCGATGCCGAATTTAACGCTCTCTATTATCGTGTTTGCACTCCATCGCAGTATGACTGCACGGGTCAAATGTTCACCGTTTTCTACAAGTTGTTCAAGCGCAACGGGCGCTGGATGGCATATCATCACTTCGCTATGGATGTTTAAGGAGGAAAACACCATGATTAACAACGAAACAATTATTTACGAGCTGTGCAACAAATATCAGTGGTTCACCTGCGGCAGTGTCCGCCAGTACGAAAAAGCACTGACAATGGCAAAGGGTGGTGTTCCCATCACGGAGCTGGCCCGCGTCATCTGGATTTGTAGCGATGAGGTTCCCTATTTCGACATCCTGACCGCAATCAGTACATCCGGTTATACCGAGAACAAAAATAAGGAGGAGTAGGTCGATGAATAACACGAACACTGTAATTGATGAGGATGACAGCGGAAAGGTGCGTTATAAGGATTTACGCTGTGGTGATATGTTTGAATATGGTAAGAATAGCGACTTTTACATGAAAACGTCCGAGGGTCGTCTCCATCTTGCGACTGGAATTGTTGAACACATGGATGACTGCATTTTAGTTCTACCTAAAAATGCTTTACTGATAAGAAAAAACTAACACAGTTTATAAGGAGGTTTTTCCCATGAAATACTATCCCATTGACGAGGACGCGGCCCGCCGCGCCAAACAAGCGAACAGCCTCAGCGATTATGCCGAGGGGTCAGCGACCAGCGAATACCGCCGAGAAGTTAATCGAGCGGCTACACTGGCGGAGGAGTGCAAGAAAGGTAAGACCGAGGCCCAGCAGGAGAAGATTGATTACTTGCTTGACCGCTATGCCCGCCGACTGGCCGACAATATGAACGCATCAAACCGCAACCGGGCATCTTGCCCGTCTGTCATGGTCGCTGGATGGTCTAATTTTCCTGTCCGTAAGAAACAGCAGCAACTCTCTCGTGACGACACCCTCATGCGGGAATGGCGGGATATTCAGGGCATCCTCGACCAGATTCGGGCCGTGGGCCACGGCGGCATCAGCGGCATGGATGCCGATGCGCGTGAGCGCGTACAGGCAAAACTCACCGAGCGCGAGGCCATGCAGGAAAAGATGAAATCTGTAAATGCGTACTGGCGCAAGCAAGGGGCGCTCGTAGGCTGTCCTGGACTTTCAGATAAGGAAGTTGCCCGCCTCACGGCATCGATTTCGCAGGGCGCGTCTACGGGGCGTTCTGAGCCGCCCTATCCGAGATGGGCACTGGATAACAACGGCGCTGAAATCCGCCGCCTGCGCTCCCGCCTCGCTGTGCTGGACGCGCAACAGGCGCAGGGCGATTCTGAGCAGACTTTTACTGGCGGCGTTCTGCGCATCACCCCGGAGCGGGTGCAGTTGGTTTTTGATGATAAACCCGCCGCCGAGATACGCGATATTGTCAAGCAGTGGGGTTTCCGATGGGCACCGTCTCAGGGCGCGTGGCAGCGGCAGAATACCGCCAACGGCAGATACGCGGCAAAGCAGGTCGTCAAGGCCATTGAGGAGGTCGCACAGTGAAAACCGGGAAAGCTATCAAGTGCTGTCCGCTTTGCGGTGGTCGCATTGTTGTCAGTGTCTTATATCAGTGTTCGCTTGACTATGTAATGCGGCAAGATGGGACAATCGGCAATCGGTGTAAGCGCGGCAAGAGTGGCCCTATGGATGCAAGCATTGCCGCCTGTGAGAACTATCGATCCTGCGATGCCCGGTGGGAAGTTGATGACTTTTTTGTTGACAGTGATAGGCGCTTTTGGGACTATAAATATAGCAAGGAGGACGGCTGATGCCCTATTACAGCATTGAATACCATGGCAAGGCCACCGTATGGGCCGAGAATGAGCAGGCTGCAAAGGATGCGTACACCGATGACCCATCCTGCGCTGGCCCGGATGAAGAATTTTATATCAATCATGTAGAAATGGTCGATGATGACGAGGAGGACAACTGAAATGGTTAAATACATCAAAGGCGACGTACTAAATTGCAAGGCTACACTTGTAGCGCATCAAGTGAATGCGTTCGGAGTGATGGGCGGTGGTATTGCGGCGGCAATCTGGCCGTTGCTGACCCCGGAATCTCAGAGCGCCTATGTGGAGAAATGCCGCCACAACGCAAAGCTCCCCGTAACGGAGTGGATGGGTAGCATCCAGATTTTGGACACAAAGCGCGAGGATCTGAAAATCTGTAATCTGTTTACACAGTTCCCCGCCCCGGTTGATGGATCGTTTGATTTGACCGCCTACAACTATCTGCGGCAGGCGCTCGACCTGCTGAGGGTCTATGCCGTATTCAATGATTATGACATCGTGGGTGCCCCGGCCCGCATCGGATGTGGCATTGCTGGCGGTGACTGGGACAAGGTTCAGCGCATCATTCACGATGTCTACGATGATTCCGGCGTTACGATGCTGATCGTGGATAATCAATAACTCTCTTTGCATAGCGCCTGCAGGGCATCCTGTGGGCGCTTTCTTGTGTGTATATGCTTGCTATATACATTTTGCACAACATCGCTCGTCATTTTTGCCCGAATCTTTAGCTGCTTTGCCTATTGTATATAGCAATCATATACCATATAATAGAATCATCGAAACAAACAGCATCTAGGAGGGCAACAAAATGAAAAGAACAGTCCTTGCAACCTATATCAGAGAATCTACCCTCTGGAAAAATGCAAATGCCTTTTATAAGGTCACCGACTGGGTAAAGATGGAGTGCATCTTTCAGGATTTTTCCGAGGAGCGGAACGGTAACGGCGAGGTTATATACCGCATCACGAACACCGAGACCGGCGAGGACATAACGGATTATTACTACCGGGATAGGTTCGTAATCGCACTCACAAATAAATACGGCAACAGCACTTGCTATAGTTTCGATACCAGAGATGAAGCAAATGCCTTTTTCAAAACGATTATGTCAGATAAGATTCTCGGCAACTTCAAAAAAGTATCTAAATAACAGGAGGATGACAAAAAAATGAAACGTAAGACTTATGAAAAGAAGATACGCAACTGCATCCATCAACTCAATCAGATGCAATCCGTTGAAAAGCGACTTCCTGATATGCGCCCCAATCGTCCTGATTTCGGATATATTCCAGAAGATGGAAAATACGCGGGAGAACCTATCGGGTCATATCAACGGATGTGGGAATTAGTTGTAGATGCGTTTAAGGGTTCACCAATCGCTGATAAGTTATAAGCCGAAACACCCTGCAAAGGGTGTCCGCCGGGAACAGCCGCCGTGCTGGGGTATTCTTATATAAGGAGGTCTATATAATGAAATTTGAACAGAACCCTAAACGCTGTTATATGTGTAGCAAGGCATTTTCGCAAGCTATAAAGCCCATTCCCGTTATAGGTGGAAAGTGTACGCCCGGTTATATTTGCCCAACTTGCTATGATAAATTATTTAGGAGGGATAAACAAGAATGATGTATGATTGGCTGTTCACACCTGATGATGCAGATATTGCGGCAAGCAACGGATATGATCTCGGCGTTAGAGGTGGCGAGGCTTTCAAAACAGAGAGCCGAGCAATCTGGCACGGCAAGCGCTGGATGAAGGAATGCGGCAGAACCGGAACGATTACTGCGATTCCTGCAATCGACCCTGAGCCATATCACATTATAGAATGGTGAAAAAATCGGAGCATTGAAAGAGGTGATTTCCAAATGACTTACTGCGCAATTCGTCCGGGGCCGTATGATGCTGGGGCATACATCACGGCATCTAACAACCTGCGTACCCTAATGCGGGCTACAACGCGGGCTGTGGGGCAAAGCGGCGAGGCAATGATATATAAGACGGAGAATTTAAGTGTTGTTCATGTTTCACCGTCCGGCGCACAAGTCTACCGCCCAAAGGACGGAGTATTCCCTGTCGCTATCAAACACGCACATCTGGGATGGATAGATGTCAAAGTGGAGAAATAAGAAAAGCCGGAGGCATTACGCCTCCGGCATTTTTACTGTAAAAACAAACACCGAACAGCTAACAACTATCGTCATCAGCGGTTCGGACGCTTGTACATTGGTGGGAGCTGGTGGATTCGAACCACCGAAGCATTAAGCAGCAGATTTACAGT
>OLRW01001450.1_pt1 | contig 15469 bp, 16 predicted proteins | sample 1672701 | NCBI WGS metagenome assembly OLRW01 (sample SAMEA3136715, study PRJEB25190) | human gut metagenome | biome: human gut; feature: human-associated habitat; material: faeces | place: Austria | collected 2013
CATTAGTCAAAGATTTGCAGGTGTATTCAAAGGGAAGACGGAAGCTAATAATAGAATAACAAGGTTGCTTAGAAGTACAGAATTTTCAGATGAAAATAGCGTACTTGATTTAGTGAACAGCATTATTTTAGCAGTAGATGAAGATATAGATAATTCTGAGAAAAAAATTACGGATAAAAAAGAATTTTATGATTATTTATATGGTTTAGAATACGTAGGGGTTTCATTCAAATTGAAGATGGGAGGTAGAGATTTAGAAGAATTATCTCCGGGTGAAAGAGGTATTGTTTTACTGATTTTTTATTTGGCGTTAAGTCAAAATAGCATACCTATAATTATAGATCAACCAGAAGATAACTTGGATAATCAATCGGTATATAATAAATTGGTTCCGTGTATTTGTGCGGCTAAACAAAAGAGGCAAGTAATTATCGTAACACATAATCCCAACATAGCTGTAGCTTGTGATGCGGAACAAATTATTTGTTGTAAAATGGATAAAAACACTCACAAAATCACATATTTATCAGGTGCAATTGAAGATCAAGAAATTAAGCAGAATGTAGTTGATATTTTAGAGGGAACAATGCCAGCTTTTGATTTGAGAAGAAGAAAATATGTTTAAAAACGTAGTGTTCTTAAAATAAAGATTGCTAAATATATTCAGTATCAGTTATAATGAAATGGCAACAAATTGGCAACAGAAAATCAGCAAGCCAAAATAATATATGTAACAGAGATAAAATAACGGCAGAAAAGAGATAGAAACTAAACAGATATGTTTAATGATATCTTCGGACTTGCCGAGTTTGAATAGAAGTCAAATCCTCGGAAAAGCCTGTATTTATGGGCTTTCCCGGGGATTTATTTTTGTCTCTGGAGTGCAAATGGAGTTAAAAATTATTTTTTTTACTAGCCGGATTTCTTGAATAGACAAGGTTTTTCGGAATATCATTGCATTTCCAGAAGAGAATATCGGGGAATTTTTATAGAACAGTTTGTTTTGATGAAGTAGTTTTCATCATGGCAGGCTGTTTTTTTATTGCTTTTGAATTTGTAAGGAAATTTTACCTGTGGAAAATTTGCAAAAATTCGGAAAAATGTGTCCGAAAATCCTCCTGCCAGTCCGGTGTACATGAAGGGAAAACTTTCAGAACACAAAGGAGGTACTGATTATGCAGAACAAATTATTTTTAAAAGCAGCAGATGTATGTGAACTTTTGGAGGTATCTACAACCTCTGCTTATGAGATCATTGCAAATTTGAACAGCGAACTGGAAAAGAAAGGGTATCTGGTTCTTAAAGGCAAGGTTCCGACCAAGTATTTTGTGGAACGTTTTTACGGGATTGAGGATGTCTGTCAGATCCCGCAGGAGAAGGGAGTGGAATGGTTCCATGCGTAAAAGAAAGATGTATTTGTCAGTGGAAGACGTAGCGGAAGTATTTGATATCTCGGTCTCTTTTGCTTACAGGGTAGTGGAACGGATGAACGCTGACCTGGCAAATAAAAATTATTATGTGATTTTAGGACGGGTGCCCACTCGTTATGTTGAGGACAAGATTTATGGTCTGGAACATGTAGAACAGTATTTATCGGAGGAAAAAGCAATATGAGTATGACACAGGAAAAAATGTATATGAACGTAGATGATGTTTGTGCAGTATTGGGAGTATCGAAAGCCTTTGCATATAAAATCATGAAAGGCTACAACGAGGAACTGAAAGAACGAGGATTTCTGGTCATTCCGGGAAAGATATCAACGAAATTTCTTGCCGAGAAGATTTATGGCATGAAAGTGGAGGAATAGCAATGGGAGTATATAAAGAAGGAAAAAACTGGAAAGTACAGGTGTATTACAAGGACTGGCAGGGAAACCGGAAGAGAAAACAGAAGCGTGGCTTTCGGACCAAAGGAGAAGCAAAAGAGTGGGAGAGGGATTTCCTTCAGCAGCAGACGCAGAGTGTTGAGATCGAGTTTGGTAATTTCCTTGAGTTGTATTACAAAGATATGGAAGTCCGGCTGCGTGAAAATACCATGTACACAAAACGTTATATCATTGATTTGAAAATCAAGCCATATTTTGAGCATAAGGTCTTAAGTGAGATTACAGTTGCAGATATCAGAAACTGGCAGAACGAGTTGTTGAAGCAGAATTATTCTGAGACATATCTGAAAACGATCAACTGCCAGCTGGGGGCAATTTTTAATTATGCTGTGCGGTATTACAATCTGAAAGATAATCCTTGTAGGAAAGCAGGTAGTATCGGGAAAAGCAAAGGAGAGCCGAAGGACTTCTGGATGCAGGATGAATTCGAGACTTTTCTCGAAACAGTAGATGATAAACCGGAGGCGAAGATGGCATTTCAGTTTCTGTACTGGACAGGGATGAGAATCGGGGAGCTTTTGGCTTTAACTTATAATGATATCAATCTTGAGGAAAAAACGGTTTCTGTCAACAAATCTTATCAGAGATTAAAAGGAAAGGATGTGATTACCAGACCGAAAACACCAAAAAGTATCAGGGTAATTACACTTCCGGATTTTCTGGTTGAGGAATTTCAAGAATACTGCAGTCATCTGTACGGAATTATGAAGCACGAAAGGCTGTTTCGTTTTACAAAATCATATATGGAACATTGTATGGTCAACGGAATTGAAAAATCGGGAGTAAAAAGAATTCGCTTGCACGATCTTCGGCATTCCCATGCCAGTATGCTGGTGGATATGGGAGTTGCTCCGTTGGAGATCGCAGAACGTCTGGGACATGAAAAGGTAGAAACAACATTAAATACCTATTCCCATCTGTATCCTTCAACCCAGAGCAAATTGGCAGGGCTTCTTGATAAAAAGTATAAGAATAACAGTGAATTAGAAGGGGATGGTGTCAATGGTTAGAAAATCTTTGAAAAAATATGATAATTCAAAAATGGAGGTACTTTGAAATGGCAAGTGACAGACATGGGAAACACAATAAACCGACAATTGCATTCCGGGTTACACCTTATGAACAGCAGGTCATCAATGAAAGGATAAAGGCAAGTGGCATGAAAAAGCAGGATTATATTGTCCGCTCCTGTATCTATAACCATGTTTGTGTGGTGGGAAAACGGGAGAATCTGGAAATTCTCAGATCAGAGGCTCGTGAAATGTACACCGTCCTTGAAGAAGTGTCCAAAGACATAAAAAAGGACAGCCCTGCCTTATCGGAGCAGGGGATGGAAAGCATGACGGAAAGATTTCTTGCATTTTTAGATGCAATGCTGTGGATGCTGAAGGGATCAAAATATTTGTGGGAGGAAAAAGACAATGAAAGAAACAGTAAGTAATGGCTGCAAGGTACTGGCTTTATGTTCACAGAAAGGCGGAGTGGGTAAAACCACTAGTTGTGTAAATCTGGCAGTGGGACTAGCCAGAGAGGGAAAGCGTGTTTTAGTAGTAGACAATGATCCGCAGGGAAGTATGACGGCAAGTCTTGGCTATCACAATCCGGATGAGTTGAATGTAACACTGGCTACAATTCTTATGAAAATTGTAAATGAGGAAACATTTGACGATTCTCTGGGTATTCTTCGCCACGAAGAGGGGATTGATTTACTTCCGGCAAATATTGAACTTGCTGGAATGGAAGTGTCATTGGTGAATTTTATGAGCAGGGAACTGGTACTCCGGCAGTATATTGATCAGGTGAAAGGTCTGTACGATTATGTATTAATCGACTGTATGCCATCCCTGGGAATGCTCACCATCAATGCACTTGCATGTGCGGATACGGTACTTATTCCGGTTCAGGCAGCCTATCTTCCCGTAAAAGGATTAGAGGACCTGATCCGGACAATCGGTAAGGTGCGAAGACAGCTGAACAGAGGACTTTCCATCGAAGGAATATTGATCACCATGGTAGATAGACGAACAACCTATGCACGGGATATTACAGAATTAATTCACGATACCTATGGAAGCCAGATTCGTATTTTCACTCATAATATACCGTTTTCTGTCCGTGCTGCTGAAATCAGTGCAGAGGGGATCAGTATTTTCCGTCATGATCCCAGGGGTAAGGTTGCAGAAGCATATCAGTATCTGACTCAGGAGGTGCTTTCAGATGAAGAGTAGAAGTGCATCGAAGATAAAATTGACTTCTTATGATGACCTTATTGGTGGAGCAGTATTAAAAGATGATATTCAGGAAATTCCAATTGGTCAGTTGCGGGATTTTGTGAATCATCCTTTTCATGTTAACGATGATGACGAGATGAATGAGCTGGTAGAAAGTATAAAAACACAGGGCATATTAACTGCGCTGCTGGTGCGTCCATCAAAAAAGGGAGGTTATGAGATTGTATCCGGACACAGAAGAAAACATGCAGCTGTTCTTGCAGGATTGACGCAGGTTCCGGTCATTATCCGGGAAATGAGTGATGATGATGCTGTTCGGGCAATGGTAGACAGCAATCTGCAAAGAGAACATATCCTTCCAAGTGAAAAGGCGTTTGCATACAGGATGAAAATGCAGGCAATGAACCATCAGGGTGTCAGCGGAGGGATTTCAGCTGAAACCATCGGTAAAGCTGGAAACGACAGTGCGAGGCAGGTGTACCGTTATGTCAGGCTGACTTATCTGCGCAAACCAATTTTGGATGCAGTGGACAAGGATCTTATGGGTATCCAGACAGGAGTGGAACTTTCATATCTAGAGCCATCCGAACAGATCTGGCTGGAGGAGATTCATAATACTACAGGGAAATATCCAAGTCTTGAACAGGCGAAGAAAATAAAAATCAGAAGCGAAGAAAAGACATTAACGAAAGAAATCCTACGGCTTTTGATAATGGGAGAAAAAAGAAAGGCAAGAACCGTTACTTTAAAGCAAAATGAGATCAACAAGTATTTTACTCCTGATTATGATGAGCAGAAGATGCGTTCCGTAATCATTGAGCTGCTGGAGGAATGGAGTAATAAGAATAAATAGCGGAAAAAGAAGGGAGGGTGATTCATGAGTATTAGAGCAACATTTAGCTATTTTCAGGGAATGGAAGGCGATATGTATCAGTTCTATCGGATTCCTAAGTTGTTGTTTACAAGTGAATATTTCAAAAATCTCTCCTGTGAGGCAAAGGTACTGTATGGTCTTATGTTAGATCGGATGTCGCTTTCGATAAAAAATCGCTGGCTGGACGAGGAAGACAGAGTATATATCTTTTTTTCTGTGGAAGAAATTATGGAAATGCTGAACTGCGGAAGGAATAAAGCGGTTAACTGCCTGAAAGAACTGGATCAGGAAACAGGGATTGGTCTGATTGAGAAGAAAAGGCTAGGGCTTGGTAAAGCAAATGTCATTTATGTGAAGAATTTCAGCCTCCGTGAATATCCAGACGAGCCTGCAGAAATGAAGATTGAAACAGATGATCCGGAATATGAGGAACAGATACCCTGCAATTTTGAAGAAAATATGCCTGAAAACGCTGTAAATACGCAGAAGTTTGAAAAACAAACTTTAAGAAGTTTAGAAAACAAACTTCAGGAAGTTTCAAAAACAAACTTCAAGAAGTTTGAAAAACAAACCTCAGGAAGTTTGAAAAATAAACTTCAAGAAGTTTCAAAAGCAAACTGTAATAATACTGAATATAACGATAATGAATCAAGTAAGACTGAATCATATCCTTCTATCCATCATGACCGGAAAGATGTGGATAAGATGGATGAGAGGTATGCATATCGTCAAATCATCTGTGACAATATCGAATACGACATTCTTTGTCAGAGTTATAAGCCAGAAAGTGTAGAAGAACTGGTGGAACTGATGCTGGATGCTATTTGTACTACAAAAAAATATCTGCAAATTAATGGGGAAGCTATGCCTGCACAGGTGGTAAAGAACAGACTTTTGAAGGTGGGGTATGAGCATATACAGTATGTATTTTTCAGCTTAAGCAAGAATACCACCAAAGTAAAGAATATCCGTCAGTATATGCTGACAGTTTTATATAATGCACCCGTTACAATTAACCAGTTTTATGATGCAGAGGTACGTCATGATATGTATGGAGGATAAAATTATTCTGCCATGAGATTATGACTAATGACTTTGTGCCCAGTGGGCATAAAGCAAGATGTAGAATAACCTTGTGCCCAGTGGGCATGAAGTAAGATCAAAAACATGTGTCTGATGGCAAGAAAGGAAGGGATTAAAAATGCTGCGTTTTTTGATTAAATTACCCTTAAGAATTTTAGCATTCCCAGTTTGGTTGGCAGTTACTGTAATCAATACGATTGGAATATTTTTGGTGGGACTTGCATCATGGATATTTTATTTGATTGCAGGTGTAGCTGTAATTGCAGCGTTAGGTTGCGTTGGGTTTCAGTTATATACATGGCAGGAAGTCAAAATGCATTTACTATGTGCGGCTGTGTTTATCCTTATTCCAAACATAGGGATGTGGATAATAACTGGTACGGAGCTGATCCAATGTGGATTACGTTCTTTCATATTTGAATAAGAGAATTATTCTTTGAAAAGAGGGCATTGGCTCTCTTTTTCCTTTGCACGAAAATGTGCCAGATCAAAAAATCTTTGAAAATCATGTCCGAATTTATAATCCCCAATCCAGTGTATATGGAAGGCAAAGAGAAATTCCTCTGATTTGAGAAAAATCCAAACATGAAAGAGGTTCATTGTTCTTCCGACTGCACCTTGAAAACTAAAGGAGCTGATACATCTTGATTAACAGGCTTACCGGATCGATTTATGACCGGCTCGTGCAGGCGAAGACTCCGTATCGGATACGGAAGAGCGAAGCTTATAATGAGACCACCAGAAAGGTGCAGGACCTCTGCCGAAACAGGGGACTGTGACTGCTCATACAGCAGCCGGGTCATCTGAAATGATGACAATCAGATGTATATGTACAGACAAGCCAAAATGCGAATACTATATTTCCTATATTGCAGGAGAAATCCTGCGTAAGTGGGGAACGGTTCGACTCCGTTCCTCATTTTTTGGTGCATTTAATGCGCTAAGGTTAGGAGGAAAAGCTTATGAACTCAATTACATTAATTGGAAGACTTGCCAAAGCTCCGGAGATCCGGGAAATCACGACTCAAAAGGGAGAGACAGAAGTGGCAAGGTTTCCGTTGGTAGTAAGAAGAAACCATACAAATAAAGCATTTGTCGTTATGATTACTGCATACGGAGGCAACGCAGGATTTGTACAGAAGTATCTGGAAAAGGGGACAAAGGTTACGATTTGCGGTGAATTGGTCATCTCTCAGGTAAAAAACGAGGAAAATGGAACCGCATCTTATTTCACAGAAATCATTATGGATACAATGGAATTTGCTGAATCCAAATCAAAGAGAGAATCTGGTGGTGAGGGATTTGAGCCTGCAAAAAGGGCAAACATTCCATTTGAAATACCAGAAGAAATGGAACAGGAAATGCCATTTCGTTAAAGAAAGGGGACTTAGAACATGAGAAAATATTTTATGGAATTATTTGCAATGGGATTTGTTGACAGTGAAGGAAACCTGGTGGAGGAGAATGTCCTCCGGGATGCACAAAGAACTGCGGCACTGACAGCAAAGATTATGAAGGAGAATATAGACAACACATGGGAAATGGAATCTCATTTAAACCGGATATTCTGTGCATGGCTGATTTATTCAGATACGATTTTTTCAAGATCCATTACGTATATCATCGGAAGAGAAGCTGCCTGCGTCGAAGAACACTTATGGATGGTGGGAGAAGCCCTGGATGATGATGAATTTAGCGATTATCTGTCAGAGTATCTTATGGCATTTATTGTCGAAGTGGCAAATGCGACAAGAGATCAGATCATTGATAATTTTATGAGATTTATGACTGGGGGATCGGAAGATGGAGCAGGCGACATGTAAAGTAACAGAATTTCATAATACCGAGTTTGGTGCAATTCGGGTAATTGAAGATCAGGGAAGACTTTTATTTTGTGGCACAGATGTGGCTTTTGCCCTGGGTTATTCAAAACCAAGAAATGCAATAAACATGCATTGCAAGGGAGCCCTGAAAAAGGGCGCCCTTACAGCTGGTGGAGTACAAACGATGACATTTATTCCTGAAGGAGATGTGTATCGACTGATTACAAAGAGCCATCTGCCCTCTGCACAGCGTTTTGAAAGTTGGGTATTTGATGAAATTTTACCAGCAATACGAAAGACAGGTGGATATATGTCCAGTGATCTTTTGGAAAGTGTACGCAATAATCCGGAGATACTTCTGGAATTTGCGCAAAGGTTATTGGACGAGAATAATAGGAATAGAGAATTGCAGAGTCAGATTAATGACCTTCAACCGAAGGCAAATTATTTTGATCACTTTATGGTCAAAGGAGAATGCTCAAATATACGAACAACAGCAAAAGAAATTGGAGTACCTGAACGGAAATTCGTGAAGTTTCTTTTAAAAGGCAGTTTTTTATATCGAAGTCCGTCAGGTACACTTCTCCCTTATGCGGTACCTAAGAATGAATCCCTGTTTATTGTCAGGGATTTTTTTAATAATGGACACTTGGGTTCTCAGACGCTGATTACTCCAAAAGGTAAAGAATACTTCCGGGCTTTGTTTGAAGATCAGGAAGAGGAATAATCGGAAAGGTGGTGGTTGTCATGATTTCAATATGGGACAGCACGTAATACGCTGAAAGGAGGGAAATTCATGCAGGAAGAAGTAACACAGAAAACGGTGACTTTTTGTGTGCGTACCACAAAAATGACGGCAGATGTGCTGAAAAAAGTGATTGCCGCATACCTGCGGCATCAGAAACAGAAAAGTGCTGAGAAGAAAGCACAGAAAAATCAGCCGAAACAGGGGAAAATCACGGTGAAAGAGCTGGCAAAGCAGAATGCCGGGATGACGAATATTGAGATCACACCCAAGAACATCAAGTCTTTTGAACGGTATGCCAGAAAATACGGGATCAATTATGCCCTGAAAAAGGATAAGACCAAAGATCCGCCGGTTTATCTGGTGTTCTTTAAGGGACGTGACCAGGATGCGATCACCGCAGCTTTCCGTGAATTTTCCCAGAAAGAGATCCAAAAGGCGAACCGCCCTTCCATCCACAAACGTCTGGCAGCATACAGGAGTATCGTTGCAGGGAAGACGAAGGGCAAAGCCAGGAATAAGCATCAGGAGGTATCCCGGTGAGAAAGCTTACTGCCGGTGGTATGACCAACAAGCTGAAAGCAAAAGCCAGAGTTACGCTGTCCGCTTTGGATATGAAAAAGCTTATTCTCACCAATCTTCCGTACCTGTTCATCTTTTTGTTTGCAGACAGGGCATCCTGTTTGTACCGGGCAAGTCCCGGGGCAGATATGGGAAACAAACTATTATATGCCATGGAACATGCTGACCGGATTTTGACCGGGTTCCTGCCAAGTCTTTACTACATGGATGTTCTGGTGGGTGCCGGGATTGCGGCAGTTGTGAAGATACTGGTCTGGCAGAAACAGGCAGATGCAAAAAAGCTCCGCAAAGGCGTGGAGTATGGCTCTGCCAGGTGGGGAACAGCGGAAGACATCAAACCATTTATGGCAGATGATTTCTGGATGAACATTCCGCTGACGTCAACAGAATCCATTACCATGGAGAGCCGCCCGAAGAACCCCAAGTATGCCAGAAATAAAAACATCTGCGTCATCGGCGGTTCCGGCAGTGGAAAAACAAGGTTTTTCGTAAAGGTCTCTATTATGATGATGAACTGTTCCATGGTCATCACAGACCCGAAGGGAACACTGATCGAAGAGTGCGGGAAGATGTTAGCAAAAGGACCGCCAAAGAGAGACAAGCATGGAAATGTTGTGAAAGATAAATCCGGAAAGGTGGTGCATGAGCCTTATGTGATCAAGGTCTTAAATACCATTAACTTCTCCAAATCACTCCACTATAATCCGTTTGCCTATTTAAAATCCGAAAAGGATATCCTGAAACTGGTGACGGTTATCATTGCCAATACCAAAGGAGAAGGGGAAAAGGCAACCGAGGATTTCTGGGTCAAAGCAGAAAAACTGCTGTATACAGCACTGATTGCCCTGATCTGGTATGAAGGGGACGAGGATGAGAAGAACATGAACACCCTGATCGACCTTCTGAATGAAAGTGAGACCAGGGAGGATGACGAAAATTACAAAAATCCAGTGGATATGCTGTTTGAGGATCTGGAAAAAAGGAATCCGGAACACTTTGCGGTACGTCAGTATAAAAAATACAAACTGGCGGCAGGTAAGACAGCAAAATCAATCCTGATCAGCTGCGGTGCCAGACTGGCTCCGTTTGATATTGCCGAACTTCGGGAGATCATGAGCTATGATGAGATGGAACTGGATAAGGTGGGAGACCGGAAGACGGCATTGTTTCTGATTATGTCAGATACAGATACCACATTTAACTTTGTGATCGCTATGCTGCAGTCCCAGCTTTTCAACCTTCTTTGTGATAAGGCAGATGATCAATATGGCGGCAGGCTGCCGGTCCATGTGCGGGTTATCTGCGATGAGTTTGCCAACATCGGGCAGATTCCTCAGTTTGACAAGCTGATTGCAACCATCCGAAGCAGGGAAATCTCTGCTTCTATTATTTTGCAGTCACAAAGCCAGCTGAAGGCAATGTACAAGGATAGTGCGGACACAATTCTTGGGAATTGTGACACGATGCTGTTCCTTGGCGGCAAGGAAAAGACCACCCTGAAAGAGATGAGTGAGCTTCTGGGGAAGGAAACGATTGACCTTTACAACACCTCGGAAACACGCAGCAACCAGAAGTCATTCGGGCTGAATTACCAGAAAACCGGGAAACAGCTGATGACGGAGGATGAGATCGCAGTCATGGACGGCGGGAAATGTATCCTGCAGATCCGTGGTGTCCGTCCGTTTTATTCGGACAAATACGATATAACCAAACACCCGAATTACCGGCTCCTTGCAGATTACAGCGAGAAGAACCGGTTTAAGGTGGAAAAGGAACTGGATCCGAAGTACACACCGAAACCTGATGATGAGGTGGAAGTGATGGAAATGGATCTTTCAGGAGACGGGAATGAGCAGGAAAATAATGAGGAAAGGAATAACTAACAGGGTGCGCCGGTATTGTTACCGGCGTTTTTCATTCCCGGTTACACCCGGAAAAGTTAGTTTTGGTGATTTATATGGCATTTTTTACCAGTGCAATTACTACTCTTAAGACCCTGGTCGTAGCAATCGGGGCGGGCCTTGGCGTGTGGGGTGTCATCAACCTTCTTGAAGGTTATGGCAATGACAACCCTGGAGCAAAGAGCCAGGGAATCAAGCAGCTCATGGCAGGAGCAGGAATCATGCTGCTGGGAACTACCCTGATTCCCCAGCTGGCAACACTGTTCGGTTAATGGGGTAATGGATGAACACCATTATCGAACGAATCACGGAAGCCATCAAGGAGATCCTCATCGGGATGATCCAGAATGGTCTGGAAGGGATGTTTGTGGAGGTCAATGATAAGGTGGGAACGATTGCCAGTCAGGTCGGGCAGACCCCGCAGGGATGGAATGCAGGGGTATTTAACCTCATCCAGAATCTGTCCCAGACGGTGATCGTGCCCATCGCTGGTCTGATCATCACGTTCGTGCTTTGTTATGAGCTGATCACGATGGTCACACAGAAGAATAACTTCCATGAGTTTGAAACTTACAACATTTTCCTCTGGATCTTTAAGGCATATGTGGCGATTTACCTTGTGACGAACACTTTTAATATCACAATGGCGGTATTTGATGTGGGGCAGCACATCGTAAATGGTGCAGCCGGTGTGATCTCTGGAAGTACGGCGGTGGATGCTTCTGCCGCCATTGCTACCCTGACGGAATCTCTGGAAGAAATGGAGATCGGGGAACTGTTTTTACTGGCAATGGAAACACTTCTCATCAGCCTTACCATGAGTATCCTTTCCGTGATTATCACGGTGATCATGTATGGCAGGATGATTGAGATCTATCTTTATACTTCCGTGGCACCGATCCCGTTTGCCACCATGACCAATAAGGAATGGGGCAATATCGGGAACAACTATCTGAAAGGCTTGTTCGCTCTGGCATTTCAGGGATTCTTCATGTTGGTCTGTGTCGGTATTTATTCCGTATTGGTCAATGCGATGACCATATCCACGAACCTGCATGGGGCAATGTTTTCAGTGGCGGCATATACGGTCGTACTGGCATTTTCACTGTTTAAGACCGGAAGCCTCAGCAAATCAATATTCAATGCCCACTGATGGGCAGGAAAAGAAAGGAGTACTACCTATGGCGTATGTACCAGTACCCAAAGACCTTACAAAGGTCAAGACAAAAGTAGCATTGAACCTGACAAAGCGGCAGCTGATCTTTTTTTCGCTTGCCGCAGTAGTGGGAGTCCCGTTATACCTGCTGGCAAAGAAACCCCTTGGTTCCAGTGTGTCAGCGATCCTTATGGTAACTGTCATGCTGCCATTTTTCTTTATGGCAATGTATGAAAAAGACGGTCTCCCTTTTGAAAAAGTGATGGGAAATATCATCCGCCAGAAATTTCTCTGTCCGGCGAAACGCCCGTATAAGACGGAGAACTTCTATCAGGCGGTGGATTCCCTTGTAAAGAAGGAGGGCGTGCCGGATGGCAAAAAAGAAGAAACAGGCACAGCAGCAGTGCCTGGAAGCGGCGGCAAGAAAAAACCGTCAGGAAAGAAGAAAAAGAAACGACAAAAAGGAAAGGGAAAAGGAAAAGCTTAGGAAGAAACAGGAGAAAGAAAGGAAACGTCAGAAGAACATTCCCCATACTGCCCAGCAGAGCATCCCATACCAGCGGATGTTTGCGGATGGCATCTGCCAGGTATCGAAGAACTTTTTTTCCAAAACCGTACAGTTTTACGATATCAATTACCAGCTTGCCCTGAATGAGGATAAGACCACGATATTTGAGAATTACTGTGATTTCCTGAATTACTTTGACTCTTCCATCAGTGTGCAGCTGTCTTTTATCAACCAGCAGGTAGATGTGGCAGAGTTTGAAAAGAGCATTGATATTCCGGACCAGAACGATGATTTCAACGAGATCCGGGAAGAATACCGGACGATGTTAAAGAACCAGCTGTCCAAAGGAAATAATGGTCTGGTGAAGACAAAGTATATCACGTTCGGGATTGAAGCGGAGAGCTTAAAAGTGGCAAGACCGAGGCTTGAACGGATTGAGGCAGATATCCTCAACAACTTCAAAGTGCTTGGGGCACAGGCTCATCCATTGAACGGAGTGGAGCGTCTTGAGATCATGTACCATGTGTTCAACCAGGATCGGATCGAGCCGTTCCGGTTCAACTATAAGATGCTTCCGCAGACGGGGCTTAAGACAAAGGATTTTATCGCACCGACATCCTTTAACTTCTCAAAGAATTCTTCATTTATGATGGGAAAGACACTGGGAAGCGTCAGCTACCTGCAGATCCTCGCACCGGAACTTACCGACCGTATGCTGGCGGATTTTCTGGATGTGGATGAGAGTATCAATGTGAATATCCATATCCAGTCCATTGACCAGACCTCTGCTATCAAGATGATCAAGAGTAAAATCTCTGACCTGGACAAGATGAAGATTGAGGAGCAGAAGCGGGCAGTACGCTCCGGTTATGACATGGATGTGCTGCCGTCCGACCTTGTGACTTATGGGGAAGAAGCGAAAAACCTTCTGGAAGACCTCCAGTCCAGGAATGAGAGGATGTTCCTTGTCACTGTCCTTGTGATGAATACGGCAAAGAAAAGGCAGAAACTGGACAACAACATTTTCCAGGTGCAGGGCATCGCACAGAAGTATAACTGTTCCCTGCGTCCTTTGGATTACCAGCAGGAAGCGGGGCTGATGTCCTGTATCCCACTGGGAGTAAACAGAATCGAGATCCAGCGTGGGCTTACCACCTCGGCAACAGCGATCTTTGTGCCATTTACGACACAGGAACTGTTCCAGGAAGGGGAAGCTCTTTATTATGGATTGAATGCATTATCCAACAACATGATTATGGTTGACCGGAAGCGTCTGAAGAACCCGAATGGACTGATTCTTGGTACACCTGGTTCCGGTAAATCCTTCTCAGCAAAAAGAGAAATTACGAACTGTTTCCTGATTACGGAGGACGATATTATTATTTGTGATCCAGAAGCCGAGTATTATCCACTGGTGCAGGCACTGCACGGACAGGTCATCCGGATTTCACCGGTATCAGACCAGTATATCAATCCGATGGATCTGAACCTGAATTATTCAGAGGAAGATAATCCGCTGTCCTTAAAGGCAGATTTTATTCTGTCCCTGTGTGAACTGATTGTCGGTGGAAAGAATGGACTGGAACCGGTAGAAAAGACGATCATTGACCGTTGTGTGCGGCTGGTCTATCAGGAATATCTCGCTGATCCGGTGCCAGAGAAGATGCCGATACTGGAGGATTTATATAATCTGTTGCGGAAACAGGAAGAGCCGGAAGCACAGCGTCTGGCAACTTCATTGGAGATTTACGTTACAGGTTCCCTAAATGTATTTAATCATCGCACAAATGTGGACATCAACAACCGTATCGTATGTTTTGATATCAAGGAGCTTGGAAAACAGCTGAAGAAGATCGGGATGCTGATTGTGCAGGACCAGGTATGGAACCGAGTGACGATCAACCGTTCCGCTCATAAATCCACCCGTTACTATGTGGATGAATTCCATCTTCTCTTAAAAGAAGAACAGACAGCAGCCTACAGCGTGGAAATCTGGAAGCGATTCCGTAAATGGGGCGGTATTCCGACAGGAATTACCCAGAACATTAAGGATCTTTTAGCTTCCAGGGAAATCGAGAATATTTTTGAAAACTCTGATTTTATCTATATGCTCAACCAGGCATCCGGTGACAGGCAGATTCTGGCTAAACAGTTGAATATTTCACCAACCCAGCTGTCTTATGTAACCAACAGTAATGAGGGTGAAGGACTTCTGTTCTATGGAAATGTGATTATTCCGTTTGTAGACAGATTCCCGAAGAATTCCCTTTATAAGATTATGACAACCCGCCCGGAGGAAACAGCCGAAGCAGGGTAATACAGGAGGAGTAAAACAATGTTACAGGTAATTTCATATGGATTGACATTTTGTGGCGGTGCTGTATTTGGCATCGCTTTTCTTTGTTTATTACAGGCAGGGAAAGGGTATCCGAAGAAGGAGGAGTAATCAGTGGCAGAACAGAGAATGAAAGTCAGGGATAAGAAAGTTCAGAAGATGACCAAGGATGGTCTGGTGGAAGAAAACCTGACAGATAAATCTTCTGTTCGTGTCAGTAACCGTGCCAGTGATGTGCAGATGGGAGGAAAACAGGGGGAAAAAGAATTAAGCCTTGTGGATAAGTCTTCCCGCCAGTCTGAACGGAGTGGGAAAAATATTCGTCCCTCTGTGCAAAAATCCAGA
>OLRW01001474.1_pt1 | contig 15268 bp, 11 predicted proteins | sample 1672701 | NCBI WGS metagenome assembly OLRW01 (sample SAMEA3136715, study PRJEB25190) | human gut metagenome | biome: human gut; feature: human-associated habitat; material: faeces | place: Austria | collected 2013
GCTCTATAGAGAAATTGTTAGTATTTCCAATACCGTAAGCAGATGCACCAACTACATCGAAGCCCTCATAATAGGTCTGAGAATAGCCCTGATCAGCATAATGGCGAAAATCCATCGCCTCAACCTGTGGGCACCACAGCCAGAAAATCACCTCTGCATTGTCCTGATCAAGATCACAAGCCTCAACTGCTGACGGATATTTCTGCCAGAAATCTTTTGAGGAAAGAGAAAAGCTTCCGCTCTCATCAGCAATATTTACGCTGCCCGGTGCTCTCATGCCATGAAGTCCCTCTATATAACAGCAGTCTGGATTTACAATCTTCTTTTTAATGGAAAAATGTGTTGCGCTGTCCTGGCAAAGCACGTAGCGGCTCCAGATAGGCATATGCTTAGATGCTTCTATTGCAGTTGCGGCAGCCTGATCATTATCTGCATCAAGATAAAGCATCTGTCCCTTTGTCTGTGCATCATAAATCTCTGGCGCTACTCTTGGACGCCAGCTAAGAAGCTCAGCCATCTCCTCATGAAAACTTCCATGATCAGTGCCAAAACGAATGTGACGGTTATACATTTCACCCTTCATTGGACGATGGAAACGCACACCAAGACCTTTTAAGAAATCCTTTTTCTCATCACCATCAAACAAAAATGTATGCTCAAAATCAATCTTTGGGCTGTTAAGATAAATAGTCTCTCGAATGACAAATGGCAGCACACGGCGATCATTTGCATGACTTACATGAGTTCCTCTTAAACAAAAGGTTACGCGAACTGGTCCCTGCTCCTCAATAGAAACAGACTCAATCTCTCCTGTGTACGGCACTGTTTTTTGAATCAATACACCGTCTTTCACACTTCTTTCTTCTAGCTGCAGCACCAGATCCGCATCCGTCACCTGAACACGTCCATCCACTGTTACATCGCAAAGAATCACATTTTTATTCTTTGGCACAGTCGCGTGAACACAGCCTGCGTCAACTATATACGCATCTTCCTCTTCTTTTACAAAAAGTGATGGCTCCATATCCTTTTTGCTGCTTACGTCTTCATTTACAGGAATAACCTCAAATGTTTCACCGTTTTTGCTGTCTGCGGTATGAGCTGTCCACTTTACTGAACCATCCGGCCAGTATGCTGTTATTCTTGACTGAGACGGCACTATTTTATTTTTTGTACTGTCTTTTGCGTACACATTAAAGGAAGCATCCTTAGATACAGCGCCTTTCTCCCACATGCAGCCCCATGTTGTATAGCCATACGCTTTTCTGTTTTCCATCAGATGAAGTGTCATTGACTGAACTGTCTGATCCTTCATTTCCATGTTTTTCATGTCCTCCACGTTATTTTGACCCATTTTTCTTTCTTTTTCACACACCTCACATATGCTCTTTTTTGACAATTTGCATTTTGTAAGGCGTTTACTCACCAAAAAACAAAATAAGGGACACCCGGCTAAAACCAGGTGTCCCCAATACCGCTTTGGTATCACACCATTGACGGTTTTCTTATTTTATTTTTAATTACTCAGCCTGGCTGGAAGCTTCCTCAGTAGCTGCTTCCTCAGTAGCTGCCTCCTCAGTAGCTGCCTCTGTATTCTCATCAGCCTCAGCGGTTTCCTGATCTGCTGCATATGCCTCGTTAACCTCAGCAATCAGATCATTTCCACCCTTATTTGCCCAGTCATCCCAAGCATCCTGCAGACCCTGCTCATCGATAACGCCACAGATATACTGTGTTCTTGCCTCAGACAGGATGTTGTCAAGGTCAGCGCCATACTTGGAGTAAGTCTCGGAACCAGACAGGTAAGCAAGTGCCGGATTGGTAACTGCTACCGGACGTGTTCTCTGCTCGTAGCACTCGGTCAGAGCATCATCTCTCTCAGTTGGCTTCAGAGGCTTCTTATCTTCCGGATATCCTGGGATGTAAGCAACCATCTGGTTCAAACCAAGGTTTGGTCTATCACTTGTCTCTCCTTCGATAGTCTCAATCTGTCCATCCTCAGTCCAGTTATAGGTAACGCCCTCAAGACCGTAATCAGCTAAGATAAGCATATCATAATCATTTAACTTATCAAGGAAGGTAAGGGAGTTGATAACATCTTCCTCAGTCTTAGCACCATCAGTAGTGATTACATAGAAACCATTGTAACCGGAGGTAGCAAGAGTCTTGCCATTGATCGGTCCTAACAGGTTCATAGATGCAAACTCATCTGGATTAGTAACAGACGGAACTTCGTTGTCTACGAAGTAGTCCCAAATACGGCGAGCGCCATCCATAACGTCGATGTAAACACCGTTCTGACCCTTCTTGCAGCCGTTTGACCACTCAGAAGTATCAATAGTTACCCAATCTGGGCTCATTAAACCATCATCATAAACCTTCTTTAACCAGTCGATTGCTTCCTTGTACTCAGCAGTCTGATGTACCGGAACAAGCTGACCGTCCTGCTCTACCCAGCCGTTTCCACAGCCAAACCAAGTCTGAACGATATCAAACGGTCCTGTGTACTTAGTCATTTCCATACCGTATGTATCATCTACATTGTTTCCATCCGGATCGCCATAGGTGAACTGATACAGCATGTTATAAACATCATCAATAGTCTCCGGAGTACCAAGACCTAACTTATCAGCCCAGTCCTGACGATAGGAGAAGCCGTAACGTCCAAGCTCACGAACACGCGGAATACCGATAACCTCTCCGCCTACAGTCAGACCCTTTAAGGTTTCCTTGTTAACCTGAGACAGATTCGGGAACTTCTCGCTGTCATCAAGATACTCGGACAGATCCCAGAATGCACCTTCCTCAGCTGCAGATACGATCGTACCGTTCATGGATCCACCACAGGTGATGATCATTGGCATGTTATCGAAGTCCATAAGAGTGGTTCCAAGAACCTGATCATATGCACCATTATCTCCCCACTTAATCTCGAAGTTGATTCCGGTGTACTCCTGAACCTTCTTAATAACCTCATCAGAGCCCTCATTCTTTAAGCTCTTTCCTGCATTGTACTCTGGAACGAGTAAAGTTACTGTCGGCTGCTCATCTGCAAATGCCATAGACGGAAGCATTGTTGCTGCCATTGCTGCTGCCATACCAGCTGCTAAAAACTTCTTATTCATTTTTTAAACCCTCCTGGAATAAATATTCTGACAGTGTCCGAAGCTGCACTTTTTACAGGCAGCCTTCGGTCGCCATCTATGAAAGATGATCTGCGAAATTTTCGCGCTCATTATCACTTCTTTTTATTAGCCCTTAACTGCACCTACCATAACACCCTGTGTAAAGAACTTCTGGATGAATGGGTAAACGCAAAGAATCGGGACAGTTGCAACTACAGTAGATGCCATACGAACTGCCTTAGACGGCGGTGCTCCATTTGAACCCCAGTCCATCAGCTCATCTGTCTCTGCCTGCTGTGCCTGCTGCATAACCTCACGCAGTACCTGCTGTACAACCTTCATGTTAACATTATCAATATACAGCAGTGAGTTGAAGTATGAGTTCCAGTGTCCTACTGCGTAGAACAGACCTACGGAAGCCAAAACCGGCTTGGAAAGAGGAAGAACAACCTTAAGGAAAATGGTAAGGTCAGATGCACCATCGATGTGTGATGCCTCCTCAAGTTCCTTTGGAAGACCCTGGAAATAGTTCTTGATAATAATCATGTTGAATGCACTGATTGCACCTGGCAGCCACAGTGCCCAATATGTATTACGAAGATGAAGAATATTTACAACTAAGATGTAGCTTGGTACCATACCACCGCCAAACAGCATCGTAACGATAACCATGTTTGTGATACCGTTTCTCCAACGGAAGTCGGAACGTGCCAGAGGATATGCAAGTGTGGTACTCATAAACATATTGATAAAAGTACCAACTGCTGTTACAAGCAGAGAGTTTGCAAGACCTCTAAAAATAGAACCATCTTTTACAATGTAAGAATATGCATTGGTAGAAAATACTGTCGGGAACAGGAAGAAGGACTTTTCAGTCAGCTCCTGCTCTGTCGCGAAGGAACCAGCCAGTACATATAAAAACGGGATAACGGTTGCTATGGCAAAAAGTGCTACGATCACATACAGAAGAACCTGTACAAATGCATCACCAGGCGACCGCTTAATTCTGTTTGCTCTTGAAATATTGTTAGCCATCGCTTTTGCCTCCTTAATAGAATCCGCTCTCACCACAGAGCTTTGCAATCTTATTTGCACTTAAAACAAGAATCAAACTGACAATAGACTTAAAGAGTCCTGCTGCAGCTGATACAGAATACTGGCCACTTACAATACCTCTCTCATAAATGTAGGTATCAAATACCTGTGCCCTAGAAGCATTCAAATCGTTCTTCATCAGGTAAATCTGCTCGAAACCTGTGTTTAAGATACTTCCGCACTTCATAATCAGCATGATAACAACTGTACCACGGATTGCCGGAAGTGTGATATGCCACATCAGTCTCCATCTGCCTGCACCATCTACACGTGCTGCCTCATACAGCTGCATGTCAACACCGGAAAGTGCTGCTAAGAAAATGATAGTACCGTAACCAGTCTCCTTCCAGATACTCTGTCCTACAATCAATTGATTGAAGTACTTCGGATCGGTCAGAATCTTCGGTGCCCCATCACCCATAAACATCTCCATTAACTGGTAAACAGCACCGTCATTAGAGTTAAACAGCTGCTGTGTTAAAGATGCAACGATAACTAAGGATACAAAGTGAGGAATGTAAACCAGTGTCTGTGAAATACGCTTAAATGGCATACATCTTAACTCATTAAGCATCAATGAAAGAATAATCGGTGCCGGGAAAAACAATGCCAGACTCAATAATGAGATGGACAATGTATTTCTAAACAGCGACCAGAAGCTAACTGTTTTACTTGTAAAAAACTCTTTAAAATTATCCAGTCCTACAAATTCACTGTAGATGAAACTGGAAAAGATGCCTGAATGACCACGAATACGCAGCTTGTAATTCTGGAATGCCATTACCAGGCCGCCCATAGGCAGATAACAGAAAATGATCATCCAGATAACGCCTGGAAGAACCATCAGATACAGCCACTTATGACGCTTCATGTCAGTGATCAGCGGAGTCTTCTTATGCTGATAGGCTGATGTGTTATTTTTCTTACCCATGATTTTTCTCCTTCCTTTTTTCTACTCCGATCCTTTTAGAGTGCATTCTATGCATTTACGACCAAGTTTTTTTATAAACTTTGGTTTTCAAAGATGATATCTGCTGCACACGGATGGTGTATTTTCATTGTCGATATTATATAATACTTTGCTTATTTTTTCAATACTTTTTTTACTTTTTGTTCTAAAAAAATTAATTTTTTCTATTTTTTGTTAAAAATTTATCATTTGTCATTAGGTAGAACGGACAAATTTTGGATGTCTATTCAATTTATTTTTAGTTCATAGCAAAAACGACCTTTTATGTAAATAGACACTTTCTCAACTATATTTTTTTAATTTTCAAAGCTATAAACTTTAAGTTTTGAGTACTCTCCTATCATCGGTGCAAGCTGTCTAAATCCGATTTTTCCACCTTCCAAGCATGGACCATATGTTGTTCCATCATCGTTGAAATTGAATACTTCTAAGTCATTGACAAAGAAGCGTACCTGATTCTCATATTTTAAAAGACCAAGCTTGTACGGTGCGGATACATCTGCAACGTCCGGAATAGGATCAGCGCCCTGCGCAACAAGATAAAATCCATAACTCTTTCTTAAGTTGCATGTGTGGAAGCTTCTCTCATCTGGCTCTTTTCTTCTGAAATATGATACATGGAAGGCATTTATATCTCCGTGATGATAAAGCGGATACTCTCCTGTTCTTGGCTGAAGTGATTCATCAAAAAGATCTTCTCCATTTCTTCCCTTTGCAGCAAAGAAAAGGATTGCAAGTCCTGGCTCCTTTAATGGCTGAAACTCCCATTCAATGTAAACATTGGATGGAAAATCCTTCGGACACCATAAAACGTAGTTTGCCTTCTGACCCTGCGCAGCACTTAATCCGTTTTCCATGCGAAGCTTGCCCTCAGGAAATGAAATGTTAGCTGTACCCTCAAGCACAAAGCCGTCGATATCGGACTTGGATGCAAGTGGGTTGTTGTAAATTAGTTTTGGAGTTTCTGTGATTCCATACTTTGTAAATTCCATGGTAGATATTCCTTTCTTTTTTATTGTATTGTAACCCAGGAGGTTATCGAAGGGGACCTCGGCGAAGTGTTTGTCGGCCACCCATTTACGTAACTAGTTATCAATTTCAGCAGTTGCACTCTTTTCAGAAGTGACATTTTGCAAATTATTCACAACTTGCTTACCGTTTTTCTTACTATCTTCTAAGTGAGCTAATTCCCGCTGTTTAATCCTCTTTTTCCAAACGGCCATCTCCTCTTCCTCTGCCAAAAGAAGATTGATTACCGATGCGCTAAAGATATCCTGCGGCAGCTGTCCCTTAAACTCTGGATTAGCAGTCGTGTCTGCCTCTTTTTGATACCAACCGTCTGGCTCCATTGCCCAGAAGCAGCTCTTTCCAGGTGCGCTAAATGTATCGAGTGCAGTGAAACGAATACGATCTGTATATACCTCATGCAAAAAGGTTATACGCTTTGGTTCGTAGGATGACGAAAGCTTACCTTTTTGAACTTGTTTCCATGTATCATTTACCCATGCCTCAATGCAGTAGCTTCGAAGCTCGCCCTCATGTTCACGATGATTTTGACGCGGCATGTAGAGGATACCAGAAATGTTATGCTTTTGCGTTGTCTGAATAATGAAGGAATACGGATAGCCACCCGTAAGCCGCACAAAGGTCTGCGGATTTCCATCAAGACAGGCAGATAATGAATCATCATCTATATTTGCATCTAGTTCTTTCATTACATCATTTATCTCAAACAGCGATGATAATTGTTTCCATGATACTTGTCCCTGCGGTTCAAAAGCATCGCTCTTCATATAAGAAAGAATGCTTTTCTTTAGGGCTGCGGCCTGTGGGGTATCCTGTTCAAGATTTATGGAAGTCATCATAAGACGGGCTGTTCCAACCTGACACTCAAAAAGAAGGCTCATCTTGTCGTTTCTATTCCATTCGTCAATTGGCTGAACAAGGTTTGTAATGCAATCGCAGCCAAGTTTTTCTACTCGAAGACCTCTTGCATTTTCAATTAAGCTCTGCCACTGCCATCCGCCGTCAGCAGTTGTTGGAAATGATGCAAATGCCGAATGTGCATTTTGAATTATCATGCCCATACCTCGCGCCCAAGTCGGTCCCATCTGTGAGTTCCAGAAGGACGGATTAAAGCGAACAGGCGGACAATCATATGAAGTATCCTCATATGGCAGTTCAAACAATACACGCTTTCCTTCATTAAGAAGTGTTTCGGCGTGGAAGCGGTCTGAAGTGATGAAAACTGCTTCGTGCGTATCAGTCTCTGCTTTTGACTCGTCTGGTGTAGAAACTTGGTTTGATTTACTGCTGTCAAATATCCAAAACGGCCAAGTATTCTCCACTATCTTTCCATTTGCCTCTATGCTTACGCGCAGTACGTAAGCACAGTCTGGCTGTATATCTTCCATATTCAAGTAAATGCAGCCGGCAGACTGATTTTTCTCTAGCGCATAATCTCTTTGCTTTAGTGTTCCGCAAAGAACAGGCGGCTGAAATACGGTCTGCGTAAGTGTCTTGCCATGTTCACCGTATGTATACTCGGTAACTGGCTGCTGCTCAAGCTGCCAATGAATGCGAACAGACTGTAACGGTGCGCGACCAAAATGGCTGACCTCGATTGGGATGCTGATCGTAGCATTTTTTGCACGGTCGATACAGTAGGACTTGATGCGCGCAAGAAGTACGGTTTCATCACAAAACTGACGCCACTCGTTTGGAGTAACATAGCCTTTTGAATCCCAGAATGGATCGAGAATACCGACAAGTGCCGTTCCCTGTCCCAAATAATCATGAAGATCAAGAAGTTCAAAACCGTATATATAAGGTGTTCGCAGATTTGCTTCAAGATCTTCCTTTAACATACGCACCTGCTGCCGTCCTGAATTATAGACAAATTCCTTATTTTGCCCCAACACATCATGCGCACGCGCACTCTCACGAAAGATCTCGAAATTCCCCGGCTGCAAATAGCCTGTAAATTTATCAATCACATCAAAATCCGGATACGCACACCACTGGCCAAGCTCATGGCATATTACAGGGTAAGAGATATCTTTTAATGATTCACGGTAATCACCACCATTCCAACCACGCGGTCCACGAATGGTTCCGCCTGGCTGTATGCCAAAGCCTGATCTATGAAAATAGACATAATCTGTTCCCGTGATTTTATCCGGCTCCATAGGATATGGCCATCCGGACTGAATGGTATAAAGATGTCTGCTGTCATATGCGCGGCACTTTGATACCCAATCAGTAAGTGGCATAAGCCAGTCTCCACCCGGCTCATTGCTCGGAGACAGCATTAAAAAGGACGGATGATTGCCAAATGCATCAAGTATACGCTTTGTCTCTTCCCACAGTACGTTGTTCATTTGCGCATCTGGCGCAAACACATTCCACATATCGCACTCTATCTGCAAATAGACACCAGCGCGGTTAGCTGCTTCAAATGCAGCCTCTGGCGGACAATATGAATGGCACCTGATAAAGTTCATGCCCCACGTCTTCACAGTCTCCATGATTTTATCCCAGTATGCGCTGCCACAATCCGGAATGCCGCTTAAAGGATAATCGCCTCCAAAATGTGTTCCTCGAAGATATGTGTTTCGCCCATTGATAACAAAATGACCGTCCTTTACCTCTGCCCTGCGAAAACCAAATGTGACTTCTTTAGTCTGTAGTACTGCTTTTGGAAACTGCGATACCATTTCTTTGCTCTGTAATGGTAATTGTGTGATATATGATTGCATTTCTCCTTGCAGTGCATTGCTTATAGAGGACAATGTTACTATAAGGTGCTGTAAGCCCTGATCAAACTCATCCCAAAGTAATGTATCAGATGGATAGTTCAGCGTAAGCTCACAAATCTGGCTTCCCGGTGTGAGCACGCAGATCATCTCAGCACTGATATCCGTGCGTGCAATATCCTGTACGCGAACTATACAGTTTTGAGTATGGCTTGTCTCATTTTTCAGATATACTTTTATGGTAGCCTTCGGCAGCTGTGCATTCACCCAAACACGTTCAATCCAAACACGATTGAATAGCTCTAAGGTAATCGCTCCTGCAACGCCGTTCCATGTTGCGCCTAGCGCATCTGACACGCCATGACCATCTGGCCGATACGGCAGCTGCCAGCCATTGTCAATACAAAGCGTAACTGTATGCTCTCCTGCTGATAATGCCCCTGTCTCATATACATGCGGCGCACAAAGACTTACTATGCTGCCTTTGCATTCCCCATCAATCCAGAGCGTTGTCTTCCATTTTGTGTTATCAAGCGTCAGCCGTCCAACAAACCCATCTGATTTTTCAGGCACAAAAATTGTCTTCTGATACCACGCCTTTCCTGTATAGTGGCGCGGCGGCTGACTCAAAAATGGCACCTTTGTTCCATTCTCCTGCGCATACGCATATTCGCCGCGCTGATACCACAACGCATCATACAGACTTTGAACCCACGGTGTATCTTCACTGATCGCATCGCCATAGCCCTGCGCCTGCAGACATCCAGGCAGCGTGATCGTCTGTGTCAGTCTTCGTTTTTCCCAGTGCTCGGCAAAGCCCCTGTCCTCTTTATCAATCTCAAAGCGCCAGATTCCTGCCAGATCACATGTCTGTCTTTTTTCCATCTGTTTCCTCCGCAAATATACCTAAATGATAAAGCTATGATACCACACAAAAAGGTACGATACAATGCAGGTTAGATGCTTCTTATATGCAAAAAAGACCACATTGTTTGCGGTCTCTTTAAACTGTGGCAGAGCTGTGTCAAAAAAAAACGCCAGAGCTGCTTTTGCAGCTTCTGGCGCCTTTGCATAACAATTGCAAGCCACCGGGACAGTAATCAAACCAACGTACCCAATTAAAAGTCCGCCGGACCTGTCCCCATGGTCACTCAGTTTCTCATTCAACTTCTCTCATGACAACTCCTGCATCTATGCGGTACACCTGATCACATAAGATACGGATATCTTCTATATTGTGACTGGAAAGGATGATCGTCGTACCCGCCGCTTTTCTCGCTAAAATCAGCCGCCGCATCTCCTCCACGCCTTTCTCATCCATGCCATTCATCGGCTCGTCTAATATCAGAAGCTTCGGAGACTCCATTACTGCCTGTGCGATCGCCAGGCGCTGTCGCATTCCCATGGAAAACTTTGATACATGCTTTCTTCCGACATTTCCTAAGCCGACCATCTCTAGCACTTCCTTTATTTGAGTCTTTGACAGATTGCCGCGCATCGCTGCGATGTCTGCCAGATTTTGATATGCACTCATATATGGAATAAACTCAATCGTCTCAATGATCGCACCTGCACTCTCTGGGAAATCCACATCCTTTCCTATTCGCTTATCTCCCACTATGACCGTTCCCGTTGTCGGCTGCAAAATACCCAGAATCATTTTCATTAAAACGGTTTTACCAGAACCATTTCGCCCGATAATGCCGTGAATCATTCCTTCCTCAAACCCCATTGTAAGCGGCTGCAACACAGTCTGCTTTCCAAACGTTTTACTGATATTTGTTAATTGAATATAATCACTCATACACGTCACGTTCCTTCCTATATAATTATAATGTTAGACCGAAAAACATTGACTATTGATCTTGCATCCTTTCTCTCAAAAATAGTTCTTGTACACCCTTATTAGCTTATGGGCCATACTCATTATCGATTATACTCATTATCGCCCATACTCATAGCGCCTTAATTTCCAGATGCTAATGCTCAGTGAAACCACAAACAAACCGCCAAGAAATAGGCACGCATACGAAAATGATGGATTGAACCGATCATTTACGCTGGTACTGAGTGCTGAAATTCGACTCAATGTAAGAGGTGAAAAATAGCGAAGTCCTACAATCGCATCCAATACCGCCGTTACCAGATAATCACATGCCAGAGCCACTGCGCCAACCAATATACCGGGGCCATTTTTCCACAGCATATGAATCGCCATTGTCAACATGCCAAGAGTCATCGAAACAAGCAGACATAAAAAGAGTTGTCGTACTACCACAACATACTGTGGATTATGCTTTATTAGCGAAAACGTAAAAGAAAAATAATTCTTTATTCCACATCTCCATGGTGCATTCAGCATTTTGACAAAAGCATTTGTCCACGAGATACGAAATGAAATATGAGGAACAATTGCTGCTGCAAGCACTAGTCCCACATAAAAAAAATAGAAAATTGTTACCAAGAACAGATATAAAATCTGACCAAGTAACCAACTTTTTCGAGATGTGCGAATAAGATATGGGTAAATCCCCTTCTCACTATATGGAATATCACAGATCACAAGCAGATAGCCAACCCAGACTGTCATTGCCGTATAATGTGTATTCATCATAGCCAGGAATAACTCCTGCACACTGACCGTTTCTTCTGCCGATGCCAGATACCCACGAATGCCACCGAGATAATAAAGCAAAAAGCAGCCCATGCACAATAAAACAGCCAGATTTTTTCCCTGACGCATTCCCATATGAAAATTCAGACGTGCGTAGCCAAAGATTTGTTTTGCCGTTTTCTTTGTTCTTCTATCAGCCATGTGATGCCCTCCATTTCATTTCCTCTATAAAAATACAGGTAAATAAAAACATTACTGCCAAATTTTTAAAAGCCAGCCAGAAAAGATCCACCTGCGTACCGGTATACCAAAACTGTATTGGCTGATAGCTATATGGACTAACGATCGAAAGCCAATCAATCATATCTCCAAGATAAAGAAATATCCTATTGATAAAAAAAGGAACAGCTGCAACCACATATCGATTTTCACTAAAAGCAGCAACACATAACCCTAACATCGAGGACCACGCAGCAACTTGAAGCGAATTCAAAACTACATACAAAAAGAATACACCCCAATACGTTCCATCCTGGATCCACTTCTGCCACATTTCACCGACCAGAAAATACGAATTATTGGCAGTCTTTAAAATCTCAGGATGCATCATGCTTCCAACTGCAATAAATAGGAACACGCTCATCATATATAGAAAAATGCTGCCAACAAATACCGCGATTGCTTTTGTCACACAATAGCGAAGCCGACTTGTCCGCATCATTTTTACCCAATCACATTTTCCCTTTTTTTCATCAAAATATACCGATGCAACACTCATAGGAAATACCAGATTTTTCACCAAAGTTGTAATGCCATATTCTTCTGACACACACAACAAATCTAACCAGCCATGATCCGATATTGCCTCTTTTACTTTTAACGTCTCTGCAATTCCCATCAACAAAACTGCCGCGTAGATCACGACACAAAACCATGCTAGCGGAGACGTCACAATCCGCCTTGCTTCCCGTCTGATCATATGCATCCCTCCGTTCCTATTCGCTTTGATCTGTTTGATTAACATTTGCCGTCATTGCAGTCGCATAGCAATACGGGTATTCTCCATCGACAAAACCTTCAATCACATACTGATTTCCACCGTCTGTATCGGACATTGGAATTTGCACATAATAGCCAATATCACACACACTCTCGTCATTCTCGGATCCTTTATCAATCATCAGGTATTCCATGTCACAGGAAGCCTCTTCTACTAATACGCCCACTTCATCCTCCGCATTCTGATCCCAAAAATAATTGTCAAGACATGCCCGTATGGCTTTCTCTTTAGAAATCAGCTTTCGTCCTTTCTTTTCTTCCCGTGCAATTACTTCTGATACATTATTAAAGGATACAAAATAACCATCTTTCTCAATTGTAATATCAATTGACTGTCCCCAACATTGTCCCAAATCACCCAGTGAATAGCCATTTGGACACAGATGAATTCCATTTTCTTCTATATAATAAATATCATGTTCTTCATCATTATTTTCACCCTGCCACTTTTTTTCATAAGAATCATCGACTGAAATTCCAAGATTCTCAAAAGTTTTTAACCAACGGGCTGTCCATTCTTCTCTGGTTTTTTCTTCTCGTCCATTTATCCGAACAATAGCACCGTTAAATGCTCCCTGATTCCAGTTCACTGTTATTTTTTGCTTTCCAGTATCATAGGTCGTCGTGACTGCTGCCGTCCCACGCTGCGCTAATACCGTTAAGCAATTCTCATCAAGTGTATCCGTGTCTAGCCATGCTTTAATGATCTCCTCCCCTGTGAATACTCTTGATTTAATCGTCAGAATATCTACATCGGCAGCATTTTTTGCCATCACGTTTTCAATCATGCCTGTTCTACTGTTGCCTATCACCGCTGTACAAGAAAATAATACTATTATAAAAATAGTCAAAACAATTTTCACTTTTCCTCGTTTTCTCATTCGATCACCTCATCTCATACTGAATCAATTTCTCCTTCTGTGTCTGCCCTTTCTCATACGTACTGTTTGCATCACTAGCTGCTGCCGCTATTGCAATCGTCTGAGTTTTACTTGTGCCATCCTCAAACACTGCACAAACTGTAACATGTATTTTATCGAAAAGAATCGAATTTAACTCCTCTGTCCATTTTCCTGCCTCAATTGATTCACTCTTAAAAAATAAGTTTTCCGTTTGCTCATCATCCGCCGTGAATCCACAAATATTAACAAAACACCCCGCATCCTGATTTTCATAATCAATGGTATAGGAAGTGCAATACAGAACACTTTCCTGCTGCTCCTTGTTTTGGGAAATTCTTGGCAAATTCATTGTCTGCTCTGTATATAGAGTCATCTGTGTGCAAAACTTCTCAGGATTCTCCCCGATGATCTGAAACACCCCCTTGTTAATCGTATATGTGATCTGCTTTATCTGTTCACCTTTGCACGAAACAGGAAAAGCGATGCAATAGCTGAGCATATCACTGTCTGATCTCATACCGAATACCCACGAATTTCCGTTCTCATTGTTTAACGCCACCGAATTTTCCGAACTGAGCTCCGATGCATAAACGCAAAGTGAAAATGCAGATGATGTTTTGTTTGTAACAAAATCCTGCTTTGTTTCTGTATACGGTACTTGTCCATTTCCAAAACGATTGAGCTGCACACCTGCAACCACACAGGCAGCCGCAGCAATTCCTGCTGTTATACAGACACGCAACCTTCTTTTTCGTTTCATTCTATTTTTATAATTATTTGTATTTTTTGGGATCACAACATCTCGCCCATCAATTTCAGGCTTCAATGCCTGCTTCATCAACTGTTCAAATCGCTCATCTGTCAATTCCTCTCGCCTCCAATTCCTGTTTTAAAATTGATTTTGCCTTTCGGATTCTTGTTTTCACCGTATTGACCGGCACTTTCATACATGTTGCAATTTCTTCCATTGTCAGCCCAGCACTGTAACTTAAGCAGATTGGAATTCGATATTTTTCTGGTAGCATCTGCACTGCATTTCTCACCTCTGCAATCTCCTGTTTGTTGATCATCATCTGTTCCGGTGTCGTGTCCCAATCCGCCGCAAATGAAGAAACCGTTTCCTGATGCTCTTCCAAGCTGCTGACTGGCGCGATTCGCATACGGTTTGCATATTTTTTCTTTTTGTTTTTCCACAGCAAAACAGCAACAGACAACGCATAGCTTTTGCTATTTTGCTCTGCTTTCAATGACACCCGCTTTTCCAATAACAAAACCATCGCGTCCTGATATAGCTCATCTCCCTGCTCTTTGTTATTCGTAATGATACGGCAGAACCTCAGAATATCCGGCCCTGCGTTCATGACAAATGACTCAAATTCTGTGTCAGACATCCCTTATCCTTTCTGTATCGTGTATTTTTGCGGTACACTTGCACGTTGCTGCTGTAACTTCGTAGCTTGTATTTGAAAACTTACATTTGAAGCTTGCATTTAAAACTTGTCATTTCAGCTTTACGCTTTTCTCTTCATTGGTATATTGTATCATCCTGCAAAAAAGTTTTCAAAAAATCTTCTTTTAAAAGAAAAAGTTTCAAAATCCTGTCAAACCAAGCTTTCCTACTTAGAAATTTTTCCCACACAAAAAGACGCCGAAGCCGCTTTCGCAGCTTCTGGCGCCTTTTGCATAACTTAATTGTAAGCCACCGGGACAATAATCAAGCCAACGTACCCAATTAAAAGTCCGCCTGA